>Ga0123355_10020913_pt1 | contig 10465 bp, 3 predicted proteins | sample TergutEmb28metaG_3_FD_89872 | JGI IMG/M metagenome (GOLD analysis project Ga0123355, IMG submission 89872) | Embiratermes neotenicus P1 segment gut microbial communities from Petit-Saut dam, French Guiana - Emb289 P1 | ecosystem: Host-associated > Arthropoda: Insects > Digestive system > Gut ... | reverse complement strand
TAATTTTACTGATCAGCCTGTACCTGCGCAGCTTGTCCCAAATAACGGGCTGGCGACATTACCCGATGGAATTTACGTTGGAGAATGGAGAATAATGGGATGGTCTAGAAACCCTCATCGTAACATATATCCGGAGGGCTATGGTTACATATGGGATTTCGACACGGATCTAGTAACTGATAATTTAACGCTTTTTCCGATTTGGTCAAATCAACACTAGCTAGTGTTATGTTTGAAACAGAAATCAGATGCTACAGCACGTAATAGGTTTTTGTGGCTTACGGAAACGGATACTTCAGTTTTGAAGTGTCCGTTTCATCTTGTGCGCCCGGCATAAGTGACGGCTTGGCTGTGAAAGTCCTCTACAGACTTGGCAGTAGGAACTGTTAGTCAAAGGCAAGGGTGTCCGCAGTGAGGTGAAATCTGAAGGAAGCCGGAGACAAATCCCTGGCCTGACGAATAGAAACCATGTTCTTCACAAAATATTTTGGCATTTCATGTGGGAGGGAACGATAGAGTGAAAGAAACCATAGACAAGCAAAGCATTACGGAAGCTAAACCACATTGGTCTAAAAAATTCAAAAATACAATTTTTTTATCTTATGTTGCGGGTTTTGTGCTAATGCTAGTTATCTGTATCCTCCATGAGGTTTATCCATTTGGTCCTAACCATTTACTTCAAGTTGACGCATCTGCAGAATTCGCTCCGCGTGTGGTTGAAGTGTTTGATAAAATTAGAAACAATCGCAGTTTAATGTATTCCTGGCGGGGCGGCTTAGGAACAGATTTTTACTTTGCCTTTATTACAGCTCATTTGAACCCATTTCTCTATTTAGGTATTTTTTCGGGTGCGAGAAACGTCACAGAGGTCTTCACTCTTATGTATATCTTCCAAATCCCTTTTTCTGCTCTTACTTTTGCCTACTTTATAAAAGAAAAATTTGGTGAAAAAGGTTTAATTACAATTGCTTTTTCTCTGATGTTTGCATTTTGTTCATATGTAACTGCATATTTTTGGATATATTACTACTTAACTGGCTTTATGCTACTCCCACTGATAGCTGTAGGGATAGAAAGACTTGTTAAGAGGCGAACCATATTTATGTATTCTTTCTTCTTGGGGCTAGGGATAATCTCAAATTACTTAATAGGGCTTTTTCTATGCTGTTTTGCTGTTTTATACTACATCAACCTTGTACTTAACGCGGAGGATCCTAAAACTCGAATTAAAACCACAATCTCACGCTTTGGTATAAGCTCTGTAATGGCTGGCGGAATGTCTCTATTAGTCATTGTACCTACTCTCGCAGCCATTCCCAACACTACCTACTCCGGAGGGGCTATTTCGGAAATTCCGCTTCAAATACATTTTTCGATACTCAACTTCGTCACTACATTTTATACGGGCATGACACCCTCTGTGGTACAAGGCCCCAGTTCATTGCCAAACGTTTATAGCGGATTGCTGTCATTCATTCTTCTTTTGCTATACTTTATCAATGACAAAATAAGTAAAAGAGAACGAATATTAAGCTTCATTACATTGTTTGTCATGTATCTCTTTTTCACCATAAATATACTTAGTTTCATTATTCATGGTTTTCATTTCTCAAGCGGTGCACCACACCGGTTTTCTTTCATTTTTGTGTTTTTCGTACTTATTATGGCATTCAAATGCTTTATTAATATAGATGGTATACCCCGCAACCGTTTGCGTCTAGCACTGTTAGGTATATCCGTATTGTCTGTTTCATTATTTGTGCTTTACCCCTTTATACGAATACAACGACCTGGTGTTTTTACCAGAGAAGCCATTTATGCCAACATTTTTTTGCTTATCGTTTATGGTTCATTTCTATACATGTGTAATATACTTAATGCCGAGAAAGCTTCTACTAGGAGTAAGCATAAAAGAAAAATTGCTCATATTAAACGTAGCTCTTTTCAAAAACTGGTAAGCAAATATGGTGTTTTAATAGTTTCATCTATAGTGATTGTAGAAATGGGTACTTCAGTATATCAAAATTTCTCGCTGTACAAGGAAATCCCGCAGCGTGAGATATATGTTCTAGAACTTTACGATGATGTTCAGGCAGTTATGCAATATACATCAAATGAGGGCTTTCATCGTATGGAGCAGATCCCAAACAGGGTATTCAGTGACGGGAAACTGTTTGGGTATAATGGCATAAGCGTTTTCACTATCACATATGAGCCTGTCGTGCAGCTTCTTAGTAATTTTGGCATTTCATCTTCAACAAATAAAATAGAGCATCGTCTTGGAACTCCACTGCTAAATTCAATTTTCAGCGTTAGATATTCGCTCAATAGGGGTTCAATGCAAAATCACTTTCCAACATTCTTTGAACCATTAGCAACATCAGGTATAGTAACTTTGTCAGAAAACCCTTATGCTATGCCTGTAGGGTTTATGGTGAATCGTAATGCTATGAATTGGCAGGCATATGAAGCGAGTTCCCCTTTTGAGTTCCAAAATGAATTTGTAAGGTACACAACCCCATTTGACATCGATTTGTTCAGTGATCCAGTACCAATTATAGAAACTGATTTGCATCTAAGCGAACTGGAAGCATTAGGCGACAATCGATTCCGCTTCATAATAGATGAGAATATAGCTCCTCACGAATCTGCAACTGCCTCTTTTACCATGCTCCTCGCTGAAGAAGGCTATTATCAATTCGGTGTCGATGGCACTGGGCTTGCTTCCTTTAGTATAAGCTGGGACGATAATAATTTTAACAGGGGGATAATGACTAATAGTGGCGATTTGTTTGATATTGGCTTTGTAGAAGCAAACACAGAGTTGAATGTAACAATTACAATGGTAAATCAATTACGAAGAAGTGACTTCGTACAAATTAATGAAGCCGCTACACCAGGCATCAGCCCTCTGCTTTCTTTCTTTTTCGAGCCAAATACAGAAGGTGTTAGAAATACTGCACAAACAGGCAGTTTAGGTATGTGGGTGGTTAAACTAGACGAACCTGCTTTTACTTCTGCAGTTGATTACTATAGTGCAGCGACAATTGCTGTAGAGTCGTATTGCGATACATATATAAGAGGAAGCATTGACGTACAGAATGAGGGCATTTTGTTTACCTCAATCCCATATGATACCCGTTGGCAAATCTATTTGAATGGAGAGGAAATCCCATCTTTGAAGATAGGTAATGCACTTATTGGTGCTGATCTCCCACAGGGTATGCATACGATAGAATTCAGATATGAGCCGGTGGGAATAGTGGCTTCCCTGATTCTTAGTTTGTTTTTTTCTGTGATGATTATATTATTTGAACTGTACTTGCGGAGGACACAGGCGAGATGAACGAGCAGCTCTTGTACTTTTGTGTTCAATCCTATCTTGTATTTGAGGTTAATGAACAACATGTTTGTAGGAGTCAAGTGTCATGCTATCTAGTAAATCTGTTGAATTTTTGACGAAAAACAAAAAAAACCTGATTTTCGTAGCTGCTGTATCTTTTATATTAGTTGGGTTGATGGGGTATGCCATCTATATCAATTTTTCTTACTACTGGTATTTCTTACACTCTGATATCGTGGCAGACCTTGCTTTTATTAGAGAAGCAGCTCGGACTTTTAGCCTGTTTCCGCGTGGATGGGCACACATCAATGAGATGCGTTTTATTTATGTTACGACGCCAGCTATCCTGTTTTATTGGGTAACGGGGAACGTTCATCTCGCGTATTCTCTCGCCGTCTCGTTTATGTTGGTTGTCAATATTGCACTCTTTTATTACATGGTAAGCTTTAAGAAAAGAAACATTTCGGTTGTCATTGTAGGTGCGATGGTGTTTTTGATGCTGTTTTCGAGGTACGCGACTTTCTCTGTCTTTTCTATTTTGTTTATCAATGGGACGCTGTCCACGCATCTGGCAACTGTTTTCTTGACGATTGGCGTTTATTTGCGGGCGAAATACAAGGAAGAAGGTACGTTTAAGGGTGAGAAGGTTTTGTGGGGAGTTACTTTGGTACTTGCGTTTTTACAAGGCTTACAATCGACAAGAATGCTCGTTTCGCTGTATGCACCGCTTCTATTTGTTGAGTTGTTGCCGTTTCTGCGAAGTGCAAGTGGCAAAGAAGGTAAAGTAAATCGCAAAGGCGTCATTTATGTGTTGGCTACTTTTTTGCTTAATGTCATGGGAATGTATTTGATCAACATTTTTATTGATCATGGCTGGGTCGTGCTGGAAGAGGCGGGTCTTACGTTTGGATTGAACTTGGCTAGAACCGGCCTGTTTGTTGAACGGATTTTCGAGTCAATTACGACGTTGTTTTATACATTCGGCTTAGTTGGCGGTGAGAGTTTACTTGCTACAGAAGGACTTCTGTTTGTGTTAAGAGCTGGCTTTATTTTTGTATTAGTGTTTATCTATGTGCACATGAAGAAAAACGAAGCAGAGAAAAACCTAGTAGGTGCACTGGTTGCCACAGTTGCTTTTTCGGCCTTGGCGCAAGCGCTCATCTCGATGGGGATGGGAGAACGTTTTAACTTTACGGCAACGGCTCTGATGGGGGCGATGTTTGTCATCGTTGTGGATGATTTGGTGGCGCGTTTCTCAGCTAAACGTCATGAAAGTGAAGATAATTTCTTTTTGCAGAAACATTTGGCTGGAGGTCTAGTGGGTGTCGTGATAGCGGGATCGCTTCTCAGTGCTTCGGCTTTAGGGGCAAACCGAAATCCCAATTTGGTAGCAGATCGGCAAAGAGTAGTTAATTTTTTAGCAGCAGAGAATTTGACGATAGGCTACGGTGCGTTTTGGCAAGGACTTGCCATTGCTGGCGTTTCAAACTGGGAGGCTGTTGTGATCCCGTTTCACTCTAATCTCGGTGTTGTGGGTCAACCTTTGCGCCAAGGTGTGGCTTATCACGATTTCTTTCATGACGAGGAACGGGTGTTTCTTATTGGCGCATTGAGCCACATGGAAGAAGCTTATGAGCATTATCGTATGGGGCCAGTCTTGCAGCAGGGACAAAGGCATGACTTCTATGGTGGCTGGGTGGTGTATGTGTTTGATCACAACCCTTGGGCAGCATTTAAGTGACGGACACTCCTCATATCTACATTGCATGTTAATTAAGCGATTGATATAACCCAAAAAATTCATTGAGGGTCGTGTTACTGATTCTATGGAGAGATCAAAGTTATTGTATGAAATGCAGAAAATATCCAACTTGAGAAAGTGCGAGCAGTGATAAAGTATTAGTTGCTTGTAAACCTATAAACCAGATTGAACTGGACAAATGTTCGTAAGATGAAACGGCTTGAAACCTATTGCTCCAAATGATTTGTTGTAAGCTGCTTTCATTATTTACAATTTCCCCATCATTAACTTGAATTTGAAGGTGTGAAAATTTAGGAATGTAGGTATGTCCTAAAATTTCTTGAATGCCTAACGCAATTGTGGGGCGGCGAATTAAAATCTCTACCTACTGCAAGTTTACGACGAATTAAAATAGGAGCAACGTAGAAACGCCTTTCAGAGCGCGCCGTAAAAAATGGTGCGCTTTTTTCTTACAAACGATGCTAAGAAAAGATATTATGCAACATACAACATACAACATACAACATACATCCATGTTCATGTTCACATAATTGCCGATAACTTCAGGGCAACTGCCTCGGCTGTTTTAGGCCACTGCAACTCGATTGTTCAGGGGCCTTTTTGAAACGGCAAAAACAATAAAATGTTCATTCGCTGACTCCCATTTGTAAAAACTATGAGATGTTTATATAGGAAGCTGCTCAACGGCTTGGGATAGACACGTAAACATTTTTTACATTTGATAGAAAAATTTAGAAAATTGTATTGAAAAAAGCAAAACTTTTTCTATTGAATTATTTACCATATGTGCTATAGAATTAAGTAACTAATCATTTGCTAACAATTGTTGTCAAAAGCGATGAAAGTGCATAAAATCGTCATTAAGCTGCTCCATAAGGAAAGTAGAGTGATGCGATAAGCCAAAAATAACATGCTAAATGCTAAGTAATGCAGTTTAGTTTTTTCTGCAAGCAATTGTATCATTGCAGCGATCTAAAGATCTACACCATGGTTTTTCTTAAAAACATGCTTTGCACTATGGAAAGAAAGGCTGGGTGGTTATATGTGCGTCCAATAATGAAGTTTTTTGTGTTGCAGGGGATTTGAGCTATCTGAAACCTATAATGTCACAGGGGTAAAAAAGAAAATACTTGTAAAGAGGTGTGTTTCATGAGATCGAAAGGCCGCATATCTAAATTAACAGCTTTGATTCTGTGTATCACGATGACTGTGACCAGTACCCCATTCGTGGTATATGCAAACCCTGACGATTACACTGCAACTCTAGTGGAGATATCAACAGAACCAATAGCAAACTTTTTCGATGATCCATTCACGATAACAGCGGATTCGGGAATTAATACGCTTATAATCGAAGAGGATGGAGATAGGGAGCCAGACGACCCAATTATTGGCATCCAGGGGCATCTGGAGATAGACGATATCGAACTTCACATAGAGCGGGAGAGAAATTTGCCTCCTATTTACTTTGAAGTGCGCAATAACACTGGCAGAGCGTTGGAGTTCTTTTTAGTTAGCTACAATCCTTACCTCGAAGATCTTCTTATGGACTTTGTAGAGAGCGCTTCCGCAGAAGAACCCTTCGTCATAATGGATGGCGAAACTATAGAAGTGCCATTGACACTCTTTGCTCATATGTCGCGGCGACCTTTCTATGAAATTCCCATCGTTGCGTATATCGTGGAAGATGGAGTACCCATTGAGGATACTACAGCCATTTTAACACTGCATGTGCCACAGATTAATTTTGGACTTAATATAAACCAAACAGACTTTGACCCAACAACGATGACCCGAACATTTTCGCTACAGAACACCGGTGACCTAATTGGTAATTTGAATCTTTCGCTCGAAGGACCCGTCGCTGATTATGCTTTTTTCATGCCTGCTATCGAACAGGTTGAGATGGCTGTGGGAGAGATTCTGTCAGGTATTCAAATCATCCCGGATTTATCACGATTCGCAGCAGATGGTATAACCAGGGTGGAAGGCTGGCTTGTCGCCGAAGCAGGCGGGCAACTGATCTCCCAACCTATTTATTTTGATACATATGGGCAAGACATTACTATAACCACTTTTGAGCGGCTGGGTTTGCTACAAGCCGAAAATCCTTTCTGGGATATGGAGATAATTACAGACCCAGACACTGTTTATTTTTCACACTGGCCCGACAGAGATGCCTATGTCCTAGATGAAGATAATTTGTTTGATATAGGCATGGGATTTGATGTAGCTTTTGGTAATGGGGTATACGGAATTTCTCCGATTGGTTTAAGCAACTACAATAGCGATGAGAATAGGCTTCGTTTTGAGCTTGATATGGCAAGTGAAGCGTGGGATGATGATCCGGCACTTTTCGAAGAAACCATAACATTAGCAAGACTTGACAACGGAAACCTTGTGTTGACTTTCGAAACGCTTGTAAGTGGTGAGGAATATAGCGTTCTTTTGCAGCAGCTACCTGATGCACATATGGCAAATCTAGTTAATCCCTTGTCAACAGATATACCTGGCTACAAAGTGATCAAAAATGTTTTGGACATCACTGGAGCTGCTTCTGAGGTTGGCTATATTGGATTTTCTTGGATACTCGACCTAACTGTTGATGAGTTTTTTGAAGTATTACACTCAGGTTTAATTGGTACTGATTTAGGAGACTTGCTTGGTGCAACTGAGTTGGCAAACTCATTGGGCGTCAGCATGGTACAGTTAACAGACATGGTTAACAGCTTAAAAACGATTAAACAAGCAGCGTCCGGGTTGAAAGTAGCAGTTGATGCTTTACAACTAGGTATGGATTTACCTCAAATTATCCACATCAATCCTAATCTGCCTCCTGGCTACCGTGCCAGACATACAGCCGTTACGGCTATTCAGGCTGTTGCATTTGCTGCTGGTGCTGGTTTGATGGTAGTTACTTCTAAAGCAGTTGTATTAGCTGTCACCGGTGCCGTTATTAGTTTTATAAGCAGTTGGGCAAGAGATCGACGTCTTGATATAGAAAGAGCTTATCTTAATGGATACCTTGACTACGCCATATGCATGTGTGTTGAAGGTACGCCATGCGCTAAAGGTGCATCTTTGAGTACATTCTTCAGACGCCTGTTTGGCCGTCTACCTACCAGTGCCTTCGAAAACAGCTTAATGGCTTTCTACGCTAACAATAGTCCAATTCAGCGTGCAACAGTTACATATCGCACCATTAGCGGGCATCGTCACCTTTATGGAGAAAGAGGCACAACAGCGTGGTTAAACGGCCAACTTATTGGTGGAGCACAGCAAACCCCTATGATTATGAACTCAGTATTCGCACTAGAACTGCCTGTAGAGTTGTTACAACCTGGGCAAAATCATCTTCTCAGGCAGTATCACATTAACTACGGTCAAAGTAGCTTGAGACGTGGTATGCAAATTATCGTGGAGTATTCTCCCAACACTGAAATTGGCTTTATTGGAAATCCTGAAAGCCTTCTCGAAGTACGTTCGTTGCCTGATTTAGCGGTTTACGAAGAAAATATCCAAGCGAGCGATATAAATATCGTCGGTGAACCAAGCGAACCGCTTCAGATAGCCTTTTATAATCGTGGCAGTGCAGGTACTTGGGTTGAAGCCCATGTGTATATCAATAATCAGCGAGTTTACACCGACAGTGCTGCATATGGTGAGTATCGGTACATGGAGCCTTTCTCAAGAGTTTCCATTTTCGTCCCTTGGACACCAACACAAGTGGATAACGAAGTGCGTGTCGAATTAACTAACATGGCGTTTGGAAATCTGTTACCTGAGCGAACACCTCATGGTCAAGAGACTGATTATAATAATGCAGTAACTATCAACATACCCGCAAGAGCGCGACAAGTTCCCGATATAGGGGCAGTATCACCAGCCACTACAAATGATATAGCCTCGACTTGGGTGAGTGCAGACATTACTAACCAACTGGATCTCCGCAATGTGACGTTTACAGTAAATGGTGGAACGCCTATTGATGCACGTACATCCCAGATGGGTTCCCACGTTGAAAACGGTGTCCGCGCTTCCACACAGGTGGTAGGATTGACACCTGGCTCGAATACAATAACTGTAACTGCGGAGTACAACAGAGGATTCGGTGAGACTGGAACTGTAACAAGTACACATACACTGTATGTTCAAACGCCGGTACAGGTTTTGCCGATTTCATTCTCTGTTGACACTGCGACAGTCAGAAACCCGATATTTCGCCTACTGCATAGTACGGCTGTGGATACGACTGTAAATGTCAACCCGGGCACGACCGCAGGCACATTCACGCTAACACGGCCTACAGGTTTAGAAGCTAATCCTCGCGCATTTAATTTGATGGTCATCAGCGACGATGGTGTCATCGTAACAAACTTAGATGATTTGGATGGTGCAACACTTACGTTGGCAACAGGTGCAGTCCGTGAATTTATAGTCGCACCTGGAGCAGCTGTTGTAGCTGCTGTAAATGTTTCCCATGTTACTGTTGACGGAGTCCAACTTCCTGTAGGACATAGCTTTTTAAATATGGATAGAGTTCTATTCTCAGTAAATGTCACACATATAAGTGCTACCGTGGACTTCGCAGTCTCTGGACTAGAAGCACGAGCCATCCCAATCCAACAGGAGTTCGATGTACCGTTACCATATACCGCAGACTTTAGTCCCTTTTCCATATCCTATGATGGAATTGACGCATTGGTAGATGCAGATAACGCGTATCTCACGTTTAGCGCGTGGCCATCCAGGTTTACTGAAGGTCTCTTCAGTCAAACTATAAGCCCAGGGGTTATGAGCCCCCCTACGCCTATAGTCTTAGGCGAGCAGATTACAGTCACGCCAGGAGCAATACGGGTGGAGCTTGCATTATCAAGACAGGCTAATGTTTCGGCAACTATCGCAAGATCCTTAACCATTGCCGAAAGACAGATTATGTCGATAACAGTAGGTAGTATCTATGATGGCGATCTTTTCCGCTTAGGCTCCACAAGAGTAACTGGTGGAACTAACGTAAATGTTAATATTCACAATATGTGGGATAGCTTTGGCAATGAACTGCGCGTTTACAATGCTACCAACTATAGTGATCAACTGGTAGGGGTGGCAAGGTTTACAGATGTAACAAACCCTTCTAACGTAGTTGAGGTTCCATTTAGCGGTACTATAAGCGATGTCACGGCAGGAGGAAGTATTGCAATCCCGGTTCCAAACATACGTGGCGAGTTTTATTACTCGATTATCTTATCGACGGACAGGAGCATACTACCCATTGAAGTAACACCTACACCACCCATACCAACAGCAACACCGTCACCCATACCAACAGCAACACCGTCACCCATACCAACAGCAACACC
>Ga0123355_10020912_pt1 | contig 10465 bp, 6 predicted proteins | sample TergutEmb28metaG_3_FD_89872 | JGI IMG/M metagenome (GOLD analysis project Ga0123355, IMG submission 89872) | Embiratermes neotenicus P1 segment gut microbial communities from Petit-Saut dam, French Guiana - Emb289 P1 | ecosystem: Host-associated > Arthropoda: Insects > Digestive system > Gut ... | reverse complement strand
GGATATCCTTAATAGCGGCACCTATTACCTTCATAACGCCTATTTCCTTAGTGCGCTCGGTTACAGAAGTTATCATGGTATTGGCGATATTAATTGCTGCGACAAGTAAGCTTATGGCCGCTATTGCGATAAGAAGCGTCCTTACACCCTGCTGCTGGCGGCGTTGGATATCTATCCATTCGCCTGGGTAATTGGCCACAAAGCCCATTTCGTTAATTATATCGGCTACACGATGGGTATCATCTATGCTTTCTACCCGTACAAAGGCGTTATCGTAAGTTGTGCGCTCCCTAACACCTCTTATGGCTGAAAAAATACCAAACCATTCCTGCTCGTCATCCCGCTGGGATTCTCTTCTTAGCCAGTCCAGTTCTTTTAGTACATTTATGTCCATATAAATATTGGTGTCCTGCCAGGGGTTTCTATCATCGCCCCTTGCCAGCAACCCTACCACTTCCAAGGGGAAGGTCGTAATGGGTCTAAAAAAGTCATCGGCATCAAAGCCCCCTTCTTCATCCCATACAAACCATGGTGCCAGGCGGTGGTCGTAAGATATTACAATAGGGTCATTGATAACATCAACATAGTGTACAACATTATCAAGATCCATACCCCATAAATCCCATGACCTCATCCATACATCATCGCCGGGCAGGTAAAAATTAAGCTCCGCAAGGCCACCAAATACGGCGGCAAACTCGTCACCATCTTCTAGGAAACGGCCATACTCCAGGGTATAGCCCATAAGTGATAGGGCGGCTGGGCGTACGCCCATTATCCAACCCTGCATTACATAGCGGCCGCTACGGAAAAATACCTGGGCCTGTATGGTTGGAGAAGCCACAATCACACCAGCGATTTGGTCAAAAGCATCTATGGCGGCATCGTCCAGTTCCGCAAAATGGTCTGGTACTTCCCAACCGCCATCCGGGCTGGGGCGGCCCCACTGGGCGGTTCGTACATGTATAACTGTCATATCGGCGTCCATATGCTCCATAAGTTCGGCAAATTGGGCCTCGGTTGCCATCCCAAGTGACATCATTAATACGATTGACGCAGTGCCGATGATGACGCCTAGTAATGTTAGGAAGGTACGGAGTTTTCGTTTGATTAAGCTTCGTATACATAGGCCGAAAACGTCAAAGCCGCTCATTTTATCACCACCTTTTTGTGCTTAAAAATGCCTATTAATTCTCATCAAAATCCAACCTGGAATTCTTGTGCTTTATTAGTATTACTGCCACCACAACCGCAGCCACAACTACTAAGCCCAGCGGAATCCAAAACCATGGGCGGCGAATAAAGCCCCATATCCTTGAAAAGAAGCCTTGCTCCTCTTCCTCTCCCCAGGGGTCATCATCCCATGGGTCGCCAAATTCGAATCCGGGCCTTTCAAAGGCTCCGCCTTCGCCCCATGGGTCGCCAAATTCGTCGCCGAAGCCCTCGTCAAACCCGCCCATTACTTCAATAGAAAAGGGGTGGATAATCTCAATAATATCACCGGCACCGTCTTCGCCAAAAATCCTGATATATCCCTCATGGAGTCCGGGTTCTAGCGGGCGTATCCTGCCGATATAGGTGTTGGTGCGTTGAGGCTGAAGGGAACTCATAAACACATTGGCCTCGTGGGTATCAAAGGGGCCTTCAACACGTACCCACACATTATCTATTGGCGTCCGGCCGGTATTTAAGACCTGGAACTCCACATCTACAAAGCCCCACATATCCATAAATGGCATTATAAAAGGCTCTGGCGGGTAAATCTCCAGCCGTGATAACTGCGCCACGGGGATATTAAGCTGCTCGCTTGCCTCGTAGCTGTGGAACTCGTAATCCTGATAATCAAAATGCACGGTTAGTGTGTGGATACCTGGGTTAGCAGCCGGAAGGACATGCATGGTGATTACCTTCGTATACATCCCCCTTGGGGCCAGATAGTCCACAAATAAAGTATTGCTTCCCCCAATAGGGGTAAATACTGCCCCGGCACCCTGCTCGCCAAGGGCACTTGCCAGTGTTATCCGGATATTGTTTACACTGCGGGTGGAAGATGTGTTTAAGAATGTAATTTCCATTTCAAAGCTTTCCCCGGCCCTTGGGATTAGGGGGTAGGTGGGGTGAGAGGCTACTATAACCCGTGGAATTTGGATATTCCCTTGCTCGTCGTCGTCGGGTGTGGGGGTTGGCTCTGGTTCCGGATTAAATACGTTAAGGGCAGCAAATTGCATAAAGCTGAGGCTCTCCTCTGCACCTCTAAGGGTATAGTCGATGTTAAAGCGTATGGGGTAACTTTGAGTGGAGGCCTGTGATGTTGGCATAAATGAAAACGTAAATGTCCTGGACTCCCCAATGCCAAGACTTTGGACACTTATCCTGCTTGAAGTCGTAGGCACTAAAGCACCCTCGACTAAAGAGGTGGCGGCAACATTAATATTACGAGCCACGGCGTCGCCTGTGTTAACCAGCTCAAAAGAAATTTGCCCGGTTTGCCCTACATTAAGGCGGGTGGTTGTGGCCGTCATGCGCCTAAGCTCGATATTGGGGCTTACATCCGCCTCATCATCTGCGGCAAATACATTTACAAAGAATGGAATATCGGGCCGCCCTTCGGCAACACCGTCATAGGACACTCGGAAGTTTATCGGATAGGTATTACTGGCGATATTGCGTGAGGTGTGGAGGGTAAAGCTTACCTGTCTGGTTTGCCCAGGAGCAAGGGTTGGGAAGAAGGCTTGATTTAGGTCGCTTACCAAAAATATAGTGGCGGCACTTAGGTTAGGGATGGATATCTGAATATTTTCTGCAGGGGCGTCACCGATGTTTGTAAGGTCGGCGGTTACTTCAAACCTTTCATCTGCGCCAAGAACACCGGCTGTTGTACGGATATTTGTAAGCCGTACATTGGTGTCGGTTTCGTCTTCTTGGGGTACGTGTACGTTTACAAAGAAGGGTATATCCGGCCGGCCTGTTGCCACGCCATCATAAGCCACCCGAAAATTTATGGCGTGGGTGCTACTGGTGATATTACGCGAGGTATGGAGGGTAAAGCTTACTTGCCTGGTTTGCCCAGGTTCAAGGGTTGAGAAGAATGCCTGGTTTAAATCGCTTGTAAGAAATATTGTTGCGGCACCAAGGTTTGAAATGGATATCTGGACATTTTCTGCCCTAGCATCGCCTATGTTTTGTAGGTCTGCGGTTACGGTGAAGCTTTCGTCGGCACCTAGCACGCCTGCTGTTGTGCGGAGGTTTACTAGGCGTATATTTGCGAGGGGTTCATCTTCTTCTGGCACGCCTGTTACCCTTACGTTTATGGTATCCGTTGTAGATTCATTATTTCCCGCCTCGTCACGGAAGCGGTGAGTCAGGTTTATTGTATGGTTACCAGTAGCCGCATTGGCGTCTACGGTTATGCGTAACGTCATTGTACGAGTTTGGCCTTGGTTTATAGTGGAGATGTTGTTTGAATTGTCTACAAACTCCACTATAAATGGTGCACCTGCGCTTGTTTGTGCTTGGGTAAGCAGGTTGCTAGCCCGGCCAGTGCCTATATTTCGGATAGAGAGCTCTACCTCCATCACTTGACCGTATGACACTGCCAGATTAGTAGGACTGACCAGGTGGGGAAGGGGGGCGTGTACCGGCGCCGGGGTTGTTGGGCGGTTAACCTCATCCTGCAGACGTCTGTTTTCCTCGGTAAGTTCGTTGATAATGTCTATCAAATTCCAGTACTCATCTGATAAATCAAGCGCAGCCGACGCCGGCACCACCATGGATATTAATAATGCTATAACCAGTACAAAAACAATTGAAAACCGCTTAATCTTCTTCATGTATCTCACTCCTTTTTTCATTCTGGGCAATACTCTCCACAGCACCATCTCGGATACTTATAATCCAGTCCGCATACTGGGATATTTCTATATCGTGGGTAACGATAACCAAGGTTTGGTCACGCTCCCGGGCGATGCCAGTTATCAAGTTCATCATTTCAAATGTGGTTCTTGTATCTAAGTTGCCGGTTGGCTCATCGGCAAAAACTACCTGAGGCTCGTTTACAAAAGCCCTGGCGATACTAACCCGCTGCTGCTGCCCCCCAGAAAGCTCTGATGGCTTATGCCTGGCACGATTTTGAAGGCCTACGGCTTTAAGCATAGCCCTGGCAGCACTTGTACGCTTTTTTCTGGGGGTCTTCCTAAAGATTAGCGGAAGAGTAACATTTTCAAGTGCAGAGAGTGTGGGTAATAGATTATATGATTGGAAAACAAACCCTACATACCGCTGCCGATAAAGGGCAAGCTGGGTCTCGCTTAATTTCTCCAAGGGCTTACCCTTAAACAGAATAGTCCCGCCGGTGGGCTTTTCTAGCCCTGCCAGCAGGTTAAGCAAAGTAGACTTGCCCGAGCCAGATGTGCCAAGTAAGCAGTAAGTCTTACCCTTTTCGAAGGTAAGGCTTATATCCTCAAGGGCAACGATGCGCTCCTCGCCCATTTTATAGACTTTGCGCACGTTTTTAAGTTCGAATAAAACTTCCAACTAAACATCCCCCCTTATGTAATGGGGACTTAGCCCCCTCTCACACATTTGCTACGCAAATGCATTTGCATAAAGCCCCGCGGCTTTGCTGCGGGGCCGTACTTTGCACGGTAAATCACAACAATCCGTTAACCTGAAAAACGTTAGGTAGATAAGTTTGTTCCAATAGTTTAATTGGAAAGTTATAACGTGAGGCTAATAAAAATCTAAGATTTTTCTAAGATTGCTAAATCGCGCCCACCTGCCGTATATACCGCAGGAAGAAGAAGTTAGCCCGGGCATTCTCATTGCGCAAATTGCGCACCATATCAAAATAACTATCCTCCATAAGCTTTAAGTCGTGCAAAGACATCTCATTTTCCCCGTACCTTGCCATGTAATAAAGCGCGACCAAATCTTTTAACAGCACAGAATCGCTTCTAAAGGCAAAGCGGCGGCCTACCTTTTGGCCATAAACGTAGGGGGTTTCGGCTGGATCTTTGGGGGTGGTTATATGGGAGGTTATATCCATTATGCCGCCGAAATATGTGGTAATTTGCTTGTTTGTGGGCAATGTTCGTACACGTTTTTTAGCCGTGGCAACCCTGAAATACCGCCATAGTAAAAACCCCAGTGCCCCCACTATCACGGCCCCCAGTGTCAGCATAACAAAACCCCGTGCATGGACTATAGACGGCCCGCCCCTGGAGGTGGTATCAGTCGTACCTGACGATACGGGCGGTGGGTAAATAGGCGTGGTCATCCATTCATCTTCGCCCCTTAGATACCGATCCATCATTTCAAGCCACCATTCATACTCGGCCATTTCCGGGTTCCAATGGGCGGGAGGTGCCGGCAGGGCCGGGTCGGCAAAGAAGGCATAGGGCGCGGTAGCTTCTACAATAAGCCAGCCATAGCCCTCGAGGTACACCTCTACCCATGCATGGGCCATTAAATTAGTCACTACAAAAATAGCAGGATCCGTATCCCCGGCGGGCAGCAAAAATCCTTCAACATAACGAGAAGGTACACCGGCGATACGGCTCATAATAGCCATTGCCGAAGCGTAATAAGTGCAGTAGCCCTCTTGGCCAACAAAGAGAAAATGGTCAACAAAGCACACCCCGTAAGGCACGTGTTGGGGTGCTAGCGTATAAGGAAACTGAATCAAATAATCCCGGATAGCCGTGATTTTATCGAAATCGCTATCCAGGCCGTAGATTATCTCGTTAACCAAATCATGGACTCTTTGGGGGGTGATATCAGGCACTTCCATGAAATGTTCCCGCACGGTTTCGGCATAAAGCGAAAGGACATCTTGCCTAAAGGCTTCAAACATAGCCATAAGCTCTGCATAGTAGTCGATATAGCTAATCTGCCTGTCTGGTGCAGGGTAGGAAAATGAATCGAAAATTGCGTTTATGTCCTGTACAGTGACGGTCAAATTACCTAAATTGTGCTCGTTACTGGAATACACTCCCGCGTAAGATTCTCGCAAAATATCTTCGACAAAGAAAAGACGGCGGTTAACGTTTAAGAAATTCATGGTGTACTGGGACCCGCTAGACATAAATCTGGGGGCACGGATGCTTCCGATTGGATCAAATATCAAATTGGGCAAATAATCCGTCCCGGCGGTATGGAACCATAGTTGGCGTGTGTTTATGGGTCTGAAAATTGTACCGGTGCGGTTGCGGCCGATAGCAATAGTCACTTGATCGAGGGGAAGGTAAGTATGCAAGTAGTGAGGCCCCCCTGCATGAGAAATAAAGCTGTCGGATAGCTCCAACTCCAGTGCCCGGACTTCATCCATGCATATATAAAAAGTAAGAATCCCCTCGCTTGCATGGACGGTAAAAACCTCAAGCTCCGAGTCGTATTCTACAAAAGTGTCATTATCATATAAATAAGATACCAATCGGCCTATTTGGCTCTCTAAAAGCGAAGAGCTTCCAATTATGTCATTTGAAATCCCTAAGACAGGAAAATGCCGCGGACTTAAATGCCTATGGTCCTCATCAGGAAACATACCCCAAAGCAGGCTGGCAGGGATAGAGCTGCGACTATCTATATGGGAGGCACCGCGCATAAGTGCCACCGCAGTCTCAAGCATTTCAAACCGGCCGGTATTCATGCCCTGGGTATATAACTGCCCCTCTTCAATGGTTGAGTGCCAGCGATACCCCGTATAGGTATTGCTGATAGCCCCAGCAAGATAAGTACGCCCTGGGGCCTGCACGGTCATAACATTGCGGGAGTTAAGGGTAACAGGCCCTCCAAGCTGTCCCCCTTCCCCGGAAAAGCCCGTGTGCTGGAATGAAAAATACATAGGATTGGTAAGGGTATGGATAAAATCGCTGATGGCTGAAAGAGGCCCGTCAAACAGCTCCCTAAGGGCGCGCCGCTGGAATAATTCCGCCTCGTTTGGGACGCTGATATTTATAAATATGACCAAAGCTGCGCAAATAGGTGCTGCAAGGTATACAGCTGCTACTCCCTGGTTTGTCTTGCGAATTAGAATTAGGCAAAAGCAGAGTATAAACAGCAAAAAGGGAAGAGCATCCCTGGTAAACCCTGCCCCCCATGTAAACAAAAAAACGGCAACGCCAGTTATGGCCAGCACATAAAAGCTAAACCTATACAGCATAAAAATGGCCACAGCTAAGCCCAAAAGCAAGCAAATCCCCCATAGAACAGTCATGCCAAGCTCCGGCCTGTATGCGATATAGCCCCGTATCATTAGCTGGATGTAATTAAAATGCTGGCCCGAAGCCTCCCAGCGTTCCAGTGTAAATAGGATAATTAATGTAGCCAGGACTAAAAGGGCGCCGGTTACGATGCGGGTGATGCGGTTATAAAAAATTAGTATGAACAAAACCAATGCAGCAACGCCCATAAAGAATAGTCTGCCCTGGGTGACTTGGATAAAAGTTGAGCTTACTATTACCCGGCTAAGGGCGTAAATGTACATGCTGCCTACCAGCAAGGCAAAGATATACTCCCGATGTGGGTGGGTTTTTGCGCTTTTTTTTGGTTTATCCGCCGCCGGGGATGTACTTGGGGCTTTAATCTTAGGGTTATATATCATTTACTGCCGCCTCCTACTAAAAGCTATCATCATTCTCATTAACTCGGTAAACATGCCCATTCCCCTCTGTCAGCAATTTAAAAATCTTCTCCGAGTCCTTTGTCGGCTGGCTGGGGGCAAAATACAAAACGGCAATATAGTGGCCGTTATTTAGCGCGTTGACAATACGTTCATATAGCGGCGCGTCAAGATGCGCGGTTAGAACAATGGCATTTATATAGCCGTTGGCGTCGTTAAGTAGCTGGCTTAAAATTGAATTTGGGCTTAGGTTGGGGCTGGCTTCGAAATGCATTTGGCTGGCGGCATTATATATTGCAGTAAAATCTCCAGGGGTCATGCCCATGGTTGTGTGCCCTTCGCCGACAATGTATTCCACAGGCATACCCTTTTTTAGGCAGAAGCGGGCCAGGCCCAGCGACAGCTCTACCATCCGGTCTTCAAGGGCTACTAGCTCTTTATAATCCAAATTTAGCCGCTTGCTATCTAATATAAGCTCTACCTGGTGCAGGGCGTTGGACTGGAAATTCTTCACCAGCCACTCATTTCGCTTGGCGGTAAGCTTCCAGTGTACCCGCTTTATAGAGTCTGTAGGCAGGTACTGGCGGATATCTGATATAGTGGAATAATCCTCGTCTCGTTTATCAAACCGGGATTGTGCCTGGGTTAATAAATTGTTGGCTAGAGGGAAGTTTTTCATCTCTGTCACCCGAGGGAGAGCGATTATCTCCACACGCTTTCTCGTATGGCGGGTGAGTTTAAACAGGCCGGTTAAGTCCATAATCTGTATGGATTTAAGCCCCATTTCATATTCCCCCCGGAAATTAACCTGGAATGGAATAACATGCTTGATAGGCTTAAACGTCCCCACAGGGGTCGTAAGAGAGTCGTCCATGACCACGGCAAAGCCATCCCAGTAAAATTGACATTTGATGTTGCCAAAGGGGATGCGGATAGGGTTTTCAATTTCAATAACTACCTGGCCGTATTCTTCTTTTAGTATGCTTGTGGGGAGGTCTTGGTTAATCCTGAGGTTCATAATCCCCACCGCCGCCAGCAAATAAGAAATAATGGGCAAGGCCACAAGTACCCCAAGGGCCACATACATCATCCGCTCGCCATATAACCATGCCCCACCGGATACCAGTATCAAAATCACAAGATACCTAGCGCGGTTTAATGCAAGGGACATGGGCGGTAAAGGTTTTAGTCTAAATCTTTGTCTAACCATATTAACCCTTCATTTCTATGGTAGCTTGCTTAATTGCCTGCTCTACAACATCTATGGCTTTAACTTTTTTAATGGCGGCCTCTTGTTTCATTAGGATGCGGTGCTCAAGTACATGTGGTGCCATGCGGATTATATCGTCGGGGATTACATAATCACGGGCATTGTATAAGGCCCACGCCTGGGCGGCTTTATATAGGCATAGGCTTGCCCGGGGGCTTGCGCCTAGCTGTACGTCCGACTGCTCCCGGGTGGCGCGGGCTATGGTTACTATAAACTTGTTAAGGCTAGCCTCCACATGGATTTGCTCGGCCAGTTTTTGGATTTGGATTATGTCTTCCCCTTCGGCTACAGGCCTAAGCTCGTCCATGGGGTTGCGGCCTTTAAAGCGGTCAAGCATTTTGCTTTCTTCCATGCTTTCCGGGTAGCCTAGGGATATCTTCATGAAGAAGCGATCCAGCTGGGCCTCGGGTAGGGCGTAGGTGCCCAGGTACTCCACTGGGTTTTGGGTGGCTAATACTATGAAAGGAGACGGAACCTTGAATGTCTGGCCGTCTACGGTTACTTGGTTTTCTTCCATAACTTCTAGGAGGCTGGACTGGGTTTTTGGAGATGTACGGTTGATTTCGTCGGCCAATACAAACTGGCTCATAACTGCGCCTGCGCGATATTCAAATTCCCCTGTTTTGGGGGAGAATGCTGAGTAGCCTGTGATGTCTGAAGGCATAATATCAGGCGTAAACTGTATCCGCTTAAAGCTACCGTTAACCGAGCGTGCTAAGGCGGCGACAAGGCTGGTTTTTCCTACCCCTGGCACGTCTTCGATTAGGACATGCCCCCGGCAGGCTAATGTGGCCATTACAAGGGAGATGGCGTATCTTTTGCCTACGATTATCTTTTCCACATTGTTGATGACGTTTTGCATACAGCGTACGGCTTGTTGGTTGTTGGTTAGTTGGCTTTCGTATAATTCGTACATTCATACACCTCTTTGGAGTGGATTTGAAGCTTATGTAATATAGGGCACATATAGCTCCTCTTACATTATCGTATCATACGGGTTAAAAAAAAACTACTTTGTGGTTACTTTTTGGTTACAAATTTACATTGGTGGGATAACTGCTACATCGAATGCAAAACAGTATAGGCGAGAAAAGAACCTTTGTCCCTATCATCAACTAAAGTCGCTTTTAGCCGCCGATTTGGTTGTTGAAGATGTTGAAAACCGAGGCAGTTATGTAATTCAAGCCCATAGGGTGCAGGGGATTATAATGTTGCTGGCGGGGGTTAGCGATATGCTTGACCCGGAGTATACTCAGGGTAGTTGGGAGGAGTAGGGGGCAGATGATAGCGGTAAGATGACAGACGAAAACCTTTTACTCAAGGTGCTAAAGTAGTAGAAGAAAGGCTTCCTCGCCATTGTGGTAAGGAAGCCCTTTGTTATATTCTTACCTCAAAACCGCATCCCGTAAAAGCTCGTAAGCCCTTACAGCCTCCATAATCGTATAATGATGCACTGGTAAGTTAGTGTTATGGGTTCTACTGCCATAAAAATGCAAGCATACATGTCCATCCATATTATTGCCTTGTACTGTCTGCTGGGCATGGGGCACACTATGGATTGCCGCCGCAAAGACCCT
>Ga0123355_10020911_pt1 | contig 10465 bp, 6 predicted proteins | sample TergutEmb28metaG_3_FD_89872 | JGI IMG/M metagenome (GOLD analysis project Ga0123355, IMG submission 89872) | Embiratermes neotenicus P1 segment gut microbial communities from Petit-Saut dam, French Guiana - Emb289 P1 | ecosystem: Host-associated > Arthropoda: Insects > Digestive system > Gut ... | reverse complement strand
TTGTTCCAAGGTATTTAACATTGTTTACTTCCTCAATTTTCATTCCTTCTGTTTCTATTTCAATGTCCTTCCCATAGGTTTGTGTTCTTGAATGCCTCATGTATTTTGTTTTGTTTTGATTTACTGCTAATCCATAGTTCTCTGCCTCCTGCTTTAGCTTCTGGAATGTATTTGTTAGTCTGTATGGTTCTTGTTACCAACACAACATCGTCCGCATAGACACAAACTTGTTTCAAGCGTGTTGTTATATTTCCTCTTATCTCTAATTTTTTCATCAGCGACTCCATTACAGTGCAGAATAGTACTGTTGATAGGGGGTCTCCCTCTTTAATACCGTTTTTGACTTCTATCTGTTCTGTATATGATCATATACAGTGATTGAAATTTGCGATCTGTATTTTACTAAATTATGATGTTAATGAAACAATGCAGATAACAGAAACATTCCATAAGCATGTCATTTTTCCAAATAAATCATGTAAGCAAATATGAGAACCTATTCATTACACACCTGCTGGTTTCTTTGGTTGTGGTCGTTGAATTGGTCTAATGTCTGATGTTGCTGTTACATTGTTGTCCAACGTTGTGGCTTTCTTGGGACTTCCACCTTCACTTAGTTGTTCATACGGTATCTGAGGTTCTGTTAGCCTGCGTGGTGATCGGCAAGGTTCATCCTCTGGAGGAGGTAGCCCTTGGGATTCTGGAGTCAGGCGCAATGGTACAGGATGCAAGATCTTTGGATCCTAATTAAAAAAGCAACACAGCTTAATCATACCTGTGATTCAATGCACTATTGAAGAAGAGGCAAACAAAAAAATTGAAAACATACCTGTTCCACTGCTGACTTATGGAAATCAAAGTTAACTGGCTTTGGGCCTGGAGAAGACACTGAACTAGTCGGCGAGTCTACAAATTTGGTCCACTGAAACAAATGTTATACAAGTTCCACTTAAAACAAAAAACAGAATAGGAATATTCTATTCCTTTATGACAACCAGATATTAATGTTCCAGCAGTGTCTACATGTGCAGGATTTTGTATGTTGGTGTAACAGCAATATTCTAATGTTTCTGTTCATGAAGATGATAAAAGATGAGAGTTCAGAGTACCAAATGTGCATGGCATTAAAATATAAGAATCTGACCAGAAACATAGAAAAAAATGGTCTAGGCAATTTATGGTAACTATTACCTACCACTTACTACAACTATTAACTATTATTATAACCTATAAACCCACCACTCAATGCAACACTACCTTCCCACTTGTCTTACTTTTCCAAGCAGCTGCCTTCTACAAGGTTCCCTACAATATCTGAATGTAATATGCTCCTAGTACAGTTCATGAATGAAAGAATGTGAATTTTCAGGTCCAGAAGCATACAGCAGCCTTCATGCAACACTTGACATCTATTCTGTTCATAGCAGGAAAATTATGCAGCTTTTAGGACATGGGAAAGGGTGAGTCAGAATAGTGACTAGGCCAGAGGACGAAACACTGCAGAAATATGGTTCAATTCCTGGTGGAAAATGATCTTTTTAATTCCTGAAAGAGTCCAGACCAGCTCTGGGGCCCATCCAACCTTCAGTGAGTACTTCAGGCTTTCCCTGCAGGTAGAGTGGCCAGGCCATGAAGCTGACCACTCAACCCTATCTATGGAACTATACCTCCACTCACACAAATTAATTCATGGGGTGTTGATTAAGCAATGGCGTGATCATTTCATCCAACTTCTAGACCATAAAAAATATTACTGCAATGAATTATGCAAAAACAGGCAGCAACAATATGGACAGGACATTTGGTTTAGGATCAGAACCAGTACTGGGAATTTGGGCCATCAGTTTTGAACCTGAAAACATCTGTAACCAGGGAATCATATGTAACATTTCGTTGTATAAAATCAATAGGCTTTTTTTTTTAACTTCCATACCTCCTTGCTTCTAGGTGGAGATGTAGGCTCTCCACCTGAAGGAGACAGACTTGGAGGGCTCTCCTCTCTGCTAGGTGGCTCTGCTGGTGCAACATTTACATGACTTTGACGGGGTGGAACCAGACAGGGAGGTAAAGTTTCTGGTAGGTCAATGTTGTTTTTTCGTAACACTACCAAATGCATTGCTGTATTGAATTCATCAAGAGACAGAGCTCCATCTTTGGTGACGTCTGCAAGCTGCCTGCAGAAAAATGTTCATTTACTACTTCAGTTACTACACAGTTATTGCCCATGTCATTATATCAGGAGAAATTCAAATCACTGGAAAGTGTTAAATAATCAAATTGCATGACATGGCTGGATTTGTGCACCTAAACCTAAACCAACTTACAATGTATTGGTGTCTCACTCTCTCAAGCTTTACTTATCACTACACGTGGTAAAACAAATCCAAGCCCAATTTTAAATTTTAAAACTGAGAACTGAAATTACACTGCATGTACGCACACAGAAAACATAATGCTGCAATGAAGATGACATATTGAAGTGCGCTATACTACCATATTTTGCGAAGCTCCTGGACTGGCAAGCGTGATTTCTCAAAAAATAGTCGAGCTGCAGGTCCAGCAATAAGTCCTGTTGGATCTGGCTGAAGAGACCTGAACTGAGCTCTGTAATAATCTCTCTGCTCTTCAGTAATGGTCCATACTTCCCCATCGCCTTCAACATCCTCCTCACTGCTGTGGCGATCTGATGATTCCTCTTCAGTACCCAGTAACTGTCGCTGCTCCTCACAAACTGAAACAGGATAGGTGAGAACAGATAAACTCAAAAAGAATAATTCTGGAATATTCAGTAGCATCTTACTGTCTTGATCTACCGTGCAATACTTTGACAACTCCCTTTATAACATATGATTAAACAAGAGAATGCTTATGGGTGATAAAAGATGGAGAGACCCATAAAAATGGTGTATCCTAATATTTACGAACAGCCAAGAATAAAATCTGATATCTCCTAAAGCTGGAGTGCTAAGCACTACACTGCAACATTCAGTTTCAACCTCACCAAATGCCTATAGCAGCTCTGCAGATCAGAAGTTACCATAAAAATACATAAACAGAGCTAACCTACAGAAGAAAGGAGATATCCCAGAATAAATTCACAAGGACAGACATGACACTCAAATACACAGTTCCTCAAGTGCATTTGTATTCCTGAAGAATGCCTAGTAAAATCTCTATGCCCATTCATATATATACACATGAAACAATTAAGAACATTGAACAGATTTTCATTTTATATTTTATATCAGGAATCTTCATTAAAATTTGTCCACCTACCCCAGTTCAGTTAAAACCAGACAATAACTGATAATATACATAAAAACCTACAAGTGTTTCTGCACACATCTCAGGCTTAACTCATGCAAACTCAACAGTATATTCCATAGCAATAAATTTCTGCGACAAAAGACGTAGAGAAAAATGAAACACCAATCATACACACAGTACACTTATTTAACACGTATTAAGATTTTAAAGAAAGTAAATGAAAGTGGACAAACAGGCTGAAATGATATACTATACTATAAACATATTTCCTTTCTTGATTAATTGATTACATCTCTTTAAAAACTTATCAAAAGCAATAACTTACCCAAACCATGCCAGTGTGTGGTTGCAGCCCAGTTTCTCTCTTGAACACTGTTGGTTGGTGTAGGTGAGTCACTGGCTGTGCTAGAAGCTTCAGGTGACATCCCTTTAGGTTCAGAACCACAGATTGGTGAGAAGGATCTCCCATTGGGATGCGGAGACTCTGTATGAGGCTCCACCCCTCCTTCATTAGTTGGAACAGTTGGAACTGATTCACGCTGTAGGCATGTCAGTATACATTGTAGTGGAATTGGCAACTCTTATATGAACTTCAAACAGCTTTTACTAATCTGTTCCCAATTTGTCAAGCATGTCTGTGAATTATATAATACAGACTGTTAACATAAACTCTGTACATCAAGTTTGATGCACTGTATAAACTCTCCTTATATCATTTCTATTTCTGTGCCATTACATCAAGTACACACAAAGGACCTTCTTGGACTGCTTGACCCATAAGATGGAGGCACCTCCACAATGTCAGTAACTATTTACCAGTCAACACACCGTAACATCTCAGAAGACTTGAATCTTCATAAGTTAAGGTTGGTTTACTAAAGTTTCCTCAATTCAAAGCCAATGTTTTAATGTTATTACATACAAGAATCAAATAAGAAACAAAGGATTAGGTTGATTCAGACCTGTGGAGTTGGCGTCCTGTCTGTGTCACTTAACTGGATGAGATCTGGGCTGCCTAACTGTCGACTTATATGCTGAGGCACCCACTTATCTGTAAGCAGAACATGATATTACCACAATGAGATTAAAACTACACAAACTTTAGCATTTATCACTTGCTTTGTATCAATGACTCCAATAATCTTCAACATTTATTGGTAGTACATTCCACAACTGTAACAGCATATGTGCACAACTGACACAGTATTACATTTTATTTTTTAAACTACACTGTTAGCATTGCACAAGTTGGTTCAAGCAGTAAAACTTGAGATTTGTATTTGAAAAGTGCACAGATGAAATCTCAAGAAGGGCAGCGAGTACTGTGACCTGGTTTATACACACGCTTCCTCAATCCCTCCTGGTAAATACCATGACATTATCTCAAATTCAGCTATGAGTGATTCCTTACACATCCTTTCCAATTCACTTCACTGTCATGCAGTCATTCAGCTCTATGAAGTTTGAGTTACTGACAGTGTTATTCAATAAAGTACATTAAAATAAATCAATATTCTGTAACCCCCATGTTAAAATCCAGCCACCAGCCCTACAGCACAAAGGAATTCAAAAACCTCTATTCTTAAACCAAAAAAAAAAAGTTCATGATAATGATTCTGTTAGTAAATACCAAAGAAAAGTAATGGGTAGATTATGGAAAGTAAGTAGGATTTCAAGAAGTCAATAACAGCCTTCTATGAAAGAAATGCCTCTGAATTTTAATGGAAGATATGATGAAACCCACAAAAATATCCACCAGTACAATGGGCTTAAGGGTCAAAATTCAGACCAAGCATATTTGGGGGGGGGGAGAGACAACATCGGCTTGCAAACTTAAGTCACATACCATAACCTTTACAGAAATAAGGAGTATTAAATCTGCCTGTATTATGGGGAGATCACAACTGGATTTTAAGTATGGAGTAATTGCATTCAGGTGCTATTACAATAGTACAATGCAGAGCCAGTATTACTATTAATATTCTTCATATTGTGAACAACATATACCACTTAGAAACCATTCAGAAATGCTAATCTCTTCAGACATAATGTTTTAATGAACTAGATCATGCCTGTTTACCTGCATATGTTAAATCTAAAACTAGTGATTGTGATTTTCTGCACAAGGCTTTAATTTTTTAAATTATTCAGTACAAAAAGTGTTAAAGCACATATGATGTTAGACATGCATAAAAATCACACTATAAACTTAGAAACTGAAAAACAGGCTTTAAAATTTGACAGCATATGACACATGCCAACATCCCTAACAAGGGAAGTGTTTAATATATATTGAAATAACAGCAAAATTACTCTTTATGTACACAACAATACCTCTTTTTATTAATCTCCTAAATATCAGATATCATCATATCCATCCTTATGAAGAACACAGCCACCACACAGAAATTATGGAATATATATAGCTACATACAATATTAGACCACTACTTAATTTCTCTGTGTATTTCTATGTATCCAATGTACCTGCTTATGGAGCCTTTATATCTTGTGTAATAGAGGTGGCATATTTATTAAAACGTTTACATTAAAATTTTCAAAATGACAGCAATTAGTGTTGTTTGAGCTTTGTATAAGCTACATCTTTCTTCATTCTGCTACACTCTGGAATATTAAACAGTAGAACAGTACACAGATACATTTATTCTGTACAACTTCTACTCATCTGGTATCCAGTGTCTCTTACTGGGATCTTACACAAGAAGGGTCAAGTGGTTGCTGCTTGTCCTAACACACATGTTCCTGGTGTGTGTTCTGTGCTTACGTGGATCTTGACCGCGTATTTGATTCTTTCTTGATCATCACTCTCTAGTTACTACCATTTTAATACTTTTAAAATTTTCTAAATAAGCAAGACACTTGTAACACAATACTCCTCAAATATAAGGGCACCATAAGCACGTACATTGGATACTGGGATATACACAGAGTAACTCAATAGTCCCTGTCCTCAGCCCAATGAATCCAGTTCACACCTAATCTATTTTTTTAAAAGCAATGTGGTATTATCCTCCAACCCACACCTAGGTCCTTCAAGTGGTATCTCCCCCAGCTTTCCCATCATAACACAGTTACTTCATTTCCCTCTCATGCATACCACATGCCCTGCCTATCACACCCTACTCCATTTGATCATCCTAATGTCTGTTGAGGAGTGAAATCATGAAGCTCCTCACAATGCAGCCTTTTTACCAGTCTTCCATTACTTCCTCCAACTTTGGTCTGAAAACTGTCTTCAGCACCCTGCTCTTGGAAATCTGCAGTACGAGTTCTCTTAATGTGTGGGACAAAGTTGCATGCCTACACTTCAATCACAAACAGATGTTTCACACCATAAAATAAGGTCCAGTAGATGAGAATTTGACAAAATATGCCATATTTCATAACATGCTTTTATATAGTGTGCACACTTAAACAACACTTCCTTCAACATTGTTATGGGTGTAAAAATTTAACATGAAAATGGCTTATAGAATACTATACATAATATGCTCCTCATATAAACTGTCATATGCAGAATTCATTCCACAGTCTCTTCTTACCTACAGATGTGGTCCAAGTAAAACGAGGTAAAGGTACATCGAGTGATGAATGGAAAAGTTCTGGACGTAGAGGAAGCCCTGCTTGAAAAGCTGCAATAAGTTTCAGGGCTGAATAAAACTGGCGACGACCCAAGTGGCTTACTCGACCTCCACCACAGAGTTCAGTTATCTAGGAGAGGAAAGAGAGTACTGTAACTTCCTGCCAACATGCCACTTAAAATTCTTACTCTGTAACCAGAGATGAAGCCCAAGCTTTGAGGATGTGATAATGTGATGCCTATTCAGCACTTATACATCTCAAGGGACAGTGACAGACAAGTATAAATCAATAGTGAAATAATGCTTAGCAGGAGAAAACTGAAGGACCTCCTTTGGCTGTCCTTCCAGCATATATCTCACATGAAATCACCTATGAATATATCCAAAGCTCTATGGTAAAATGCAGTCCCTACCACCAGAGCTTTGGCTCAGCCATCAACAAGCCATGAGTCAAAATGGCAAAGTTTTAGTCTGTGGCTGACACACTTTAATTTTCATAAAATCACTGACAGAAGCCAACAAGTAAATGATGGCATGCATTACTAAATTAATTACAAGGGAGTGAAGTAAGTAAAATCACAAAATCACAAAGATATTTTAACATCACTTTCAGTTATGGCTTAGACATTTAGGCATTTTCTCCGCTATTAATCCACATTATCCAATCTGTGGCTTGAAGCTTTTTAGATTTTTTTAACACTATAACCTTCCATGTTTCCACTTTACACACCTAATGAGATAAATTGACCCACACCTTCTGAACACAGGAGATAAAAAACAGCAGTACTAGGGCAAGTGTAAACTGCTTTGAAGTTAGCACTCTCAGCAGAATTACTACACTTTTTCACTCAGAAATTATGAACTTCTTTTGGCCATATTAAGGGATGTTAAAAGGCAAAATCAACAAAATCAAATCTTATGGTAAAATAAATGAAACCTGAAGGAAGGGCTTCAAAGATATTTTCACTGAGTTTAGTGAGATGGAGGGCACAACAAAATATTACCATTTGCCCCATCATCTATGATTATGCCCCTGGCAAGCTACCAGTATTTCAAGTTATAGGTTTCAAATGTTGAAATGAAATCCTTGGTTTAAAATAGCCCACGTGACAAAACAATATACTTCTATGGCAAGCAAGAAGTAAGCCACAATACACTAGTTAGAAAAAAATGGTTTCAATTCACTGAGTTGAAAGGTTAACAGTTCTTTGCAAGCATATAACCTGCGTCATTTTTTACATGAGAATACGATTATGCACTAGGCATGAAGCATATAATGCTGAAATTTATGAAGCTGCGCTGCTTACAGTTTTAAATTAAAAATTAAAAACAAAGCACGTAGGATTAGAGTAACCTCACATTTTCATACACCCTACTGCACCCTAATTACCGAAACAAATCTGCCCGTAAAACTGAACTATGTCAATAACAGCTCAGTTTACAGAATACAAATATCACACCTCCAGCCAGGGCTTTAAAAATCCTGGACAGCAGAACACAATTGCATCCAGATATTTTGTTGTGGTGCCTTGTATTTCCAAGAGTGAATAATTATTTTTAACCTACGTCAATGTTTGTTTTACTACAAATCACAACCCAATGATGTCTGCACCACAGTACTGCTGAATGCAAACAGCCTAACACCAAAACATTTGTCTGGTGATGTTTTGTGACTGTACACATTAAGGTGAATGGGTTCTGGACACTTTGTTTTCAAAACCACTAGGTGACATGAAGTTGGTGTACTGCTTAGTAGGTGCAAACCAACCTGCAGAGATTACCCTCACAGGCCTACTCTGATGGGAAAAACTCTCGACTCCTCAACTTTTGCAGTGACACCAAGTCAAAAGCAAAATTTGTCATGCCCTATTTCAAAATCAGTTAAATGTTACAAAAAAACTGGCACTTCACATTATTGATATGGCACTGCTCAAAGGTTCAAAGCACATATAATGTAACTCATACAAACTTTAAGATGTACGTGCTTCTAGATTTTCAAACACACATCATAAGAGGGCATCTAAAAAAACTCCTATACAATGGTGAAAGGTATTCAGGTGGTAATGCATTATTTTTTATGGAGTGCATCCTGTGGTATGCTATGTTACATAGAGAGATAGGCAATCATTACCACAGTTGCTGTGCAAACAATCCAATGTCTCCATACAGTAATGTTACTCAATGCCTGACAGATCGTTACTTGCCAGATTACCTGCCAAGCACTCCTTGCTGCAGACACAAAATGAAGAACTTTCATATTTGTACATCTTCCATTACAAATCCTAAAAAGAGGTAAGAGAATGTGATGTTGGCCTTGCATGTGGCTGCTTGCTGCAAGCAATTCCACACATGCAAAAAGTAAGAATGCCAAAAAAAAGTAGGCAAAATCCATTAGGTAAAATGCTTATGACACATTGCACAACTACAAAAAGTAATTAACACTGGTAACCTTTGTAACCAAAGTAGTAATAAATAGTCTTCAAGTAAAGTGCCTGTTACTTTTACCCCAATCTTGCTAACCTTAAATTTTCTCACACACACACACACACAAACTAACTAACTAGTGGGAGCAGAGGCATTCCATATAGGCAGGAAGACAGACACACACACGCATGCACACACACACACACACACACATGACAAAGCTAATGGCTGTTCTCCACAATTATTTTGTGAACATGCCCACAAAGAGCACATATAGTTTAAAGAACCCATTTTTATTGATTTAAAAATTGTATGTATCAAGGTGGACCATCCTCTAGAGCAGTGGTTCCCAAACTACTAGTATGCTCTTACAAAACGCTAGTGTTCCTTGAGTTGGACCAAGGTTCTCCACCACTAACGCTGAATAATAGTGATTATTTTCTCATTTTGCACAAAAAAAAATCAAGTCGAAAGATAGAATTTTCTCATTGTACATTGTGTCACAATCTCAAATAAAAGCTGTCCATCCAACTGGGTTCACAAGTCACTACATTTTCTACTAGAAATACTATTCCATCTTAGAATGATGGGAAATATAACATTCTCATGTTGTTCCTTATGGAGCACCATTATAACTAGATACCTGACAAATTGAAAAAGTTTAGGACCCTGTGTTGTAGAGGTATTATTTCACAGCACAAAATCTCTGAAACAGTCATGTGTTAGCTCTCTGTTATCAGTAACAACAGTGAAATGCAACAGTGATCTTTAAGTCTGCCCAGTATTTTACACACTCTCATTTGGAAGTGTGACAAAACAGGGCCCAAGTGTAGATGTACAGTAACAAAAACCCTGCAGTGCACAATGTGAACAAACACGATACCAGATCCTTCATATTTCATGTAATACCTTCCATTTGCAATTTCAAGATGTGGCTGCATTTCTCAGAAAATATAAACATGTACACAAATGAGACATATCTGATAATTATTTTATAAATTAAATAGAGTCTAATGTTTAATTCAGTACGGCTGCATTATCCTCAGGCGAGCATTCAGAGTCACTTACTGCAATGTGTTAACTTAAGAACATTATATGTATTAAAATGTGCAGAATTAATTAAAAAGTTAAAATATGAAACCATGTTTATTCATATATATATATATATATATA
>Ga0123355_10020910_pt1 | contig 10466 bp, 7 predicted proteins | sample TergutEmb28metaG_3_FD_89872 | JGI IMG/M metagenome (GOLD analysis project Ga0123355, IMG submission 89872) | Embiratermes neotenicus P1 segment gut microbial communities from Petit-Saut dam, French Guiana - Emb289 P1 | ecosystem: Host-associated > Arthropoda: Insects > Digestive system > Gut ... | reverse complement strand
AACCAAGAACAATACAACCAATGTGGTGATTCAACAGAATAATCGCAAGCTCCTGATGATGGACATATTAATGTCCGAAACATGTTGAGCACATAAGAAGTGAAATAAAATAGCAAGTGACATTAAGTTGGTCTTTTATGCTTCAACTGTCACATTGATTCACGGTCCAATAAACATAAGATGTGTTTACTGTATTTGTACTATATCTTTTTACGGCTTAAATGTTTCTCCCAACTGTCAAATACAAATAACGAATTAAGTACAGTATTAATAAAAATGTTGCCAAAAACAACCGTTTACAGAAATTTTTCCACTTAAACCTCCTAATGTAGCCTAGTTTCAAAGAAAAATCCAATTATCCGGATTTTCTGCTTATCCGTTTGGCTCGCCGTCCCAGTTAACCCGGATAAGTACAGCTCTCCCCTATTTGATAACTGATTAGGCGCGTCAGTTCCTTAAACTAAGGAGCTAGTGGAATTCGAAAACTTCTTGGCGGTCATCTCAACAATATAAATTTCCATATTTGTATTCATATTTTCCGCAGACTAAAAACAAATAAGATTATAATAAAACTTATGAGGAATATGTTCTCAAAAGCTTTGAGATTTGCTATAGTCAGGTGTTTACTTGTTCGGGTGTTCAATAAACAAATTTTTATTCCCTGTTTGAGGAATTTAAATCTTTTCATGACAGATACCATGTTACAACGGCGCCTTATAAAAATATCTTGCAGTATTAGCAATTATACCTATTAATTTCATCTCCCTTATACAAGAGGCCTAATTCGTAGAACAAAAGAAGTAGAAATATTCCTGAAACTCCAAATATTTCTAAACGATTTCTTACGTCATTAAGAATTTATTTTCCCGAACAGGAATCTCTACAGGTACTACGCTTTCAGTGTTTACAACTGAACAAATACACCTTACAACAAGGAAATTCTTGGGAAGATAGTCAACAATTAATATCCCGTCTAGCCTTAATGAATTACCTTACTTCTTCCTCGTCATGTTTCAAAACGTAACATTTACCCATAACGATAAAAACTGCGTCGGACTGTATCTCAGCATGGTGTAGCAATTCGAAATTCTGCATTAACTTACAGCACTAAACCGACATTTTGCAGAAAAGTGCCCTGTAAATTCCACCATATCTCTCTCTCCCACAGACTCCTTCATTTCACTTCTCATAATTGGTTTGCGCTGCATTACTTGAGAAATTAACGCTTTATCTTTAATGACTTAAACTCTCAGCACGTCCTTCCGAGTTCATAGCCTTAGTTCCTTCTTGCACACGTCAGTATCAGCGATCGTTCACGTTCCAGTCTCCTTCTTTCACTGTGGGCATAAAAGACACTCTGAGAGGTAATGTGTTCCTAAATTACCCTTACGAGACTCATATTGTTCCCTTGTACTTTGAAGATATGAAGGTAGCTATAAGCCTGCCTCATGAAAACACACATGTCACTGTTTCCGTCATATTGCTTTGTGCCCTGAAAAACCTCGGCATTTTTTCGACCATTCCACTAAACTTCCGAGCCACTGCATCACTGAATAATTTCGAATGGATTTGCAGTTTCCTGCTGCGAGACTAATGGGGACAACGCAGCGTAGCAATAAAGGCTATCGTGCGCCTTTATCAACCGAGTAGTCTGCATATGTTTGAGGATTTCAGTATCATTCTCCGTCCAGACGGACACTGCTGCGCAGGAAAGTAAACCTTGTTTGTTCTCAGAACTGTATGAAACCCATAAATAATCTGTTGCCAACAAGCAGACCTTTTAAACGCTAAAGCAACTGGTAAGTATACTGCCCACTGGTCTATGATACCGCTGTATAAGTGATGACAAGTGTCATTTTCTTTTGAAGATTTTACGACGAACGCTGCAATGCACTCACAGACCTTCGAGCAGACGAACTAAGAGAGAGTGCCAATGCGTAGAAATTCTTCTCTAAAATGGAAATTACACGATGAGAAAAAAATCGAGGTGTTTCCGCCCATCTATTTCCCGCAACATACTGATTGTTACAACTGCCAAACTGTTGAGTATTGTATCTGAAATACATTCTATCCTCATCGTTGAATTCAGAATGCAGCGCAGATGTACGTGACAGAACGTCTGATTATAAGCAGACTTAACAGAAGCGAAAAGTACTAATTCGTGCCGTCCTCAAAAGAATCTCGTAATTGAATTATATCAGACATATCGATGAAGTAGATACAAAATCTTCAAATAGGCTGTTTTAAAAGGCCTCAATTTCTTCAATTCTGCACCGATGTAATCCACAGCTCTCTTCGAATCTTCCGAAAAATTTGGATTTTTAAAAAAATTTGAACCCGTTATGATCACTATAAAAGCCACCTGCAATTTCCGTTCATGAAATATAGAATTATTTCAGAAAAGTAAAAATAATTTCTCCGACATTCTCTAAAACTGCAGCTGGCTCCCCACTTATCAAGCGCCAGGCGAGAATTTATTGACTGAACAAGAGATGGAATGACGTCGATCTGCGATTCTTTAGTTCTAAGTTTCACTGCCGGCAGTATGCAGAAAATGTGAAGCAGAAGTGGCCAACAGCCTTCACTCGATTGACAACTGCTGCTTTGTAATTCAGCATACATACTACACACACACACACACACACACACACACACACACACCCCTCTCTCTCTCTCGATCCCTCCCGCTCTCTCTCTCTCTTTCTCTCTCTCTCTCTCCGTTTATCACATTGATAGAAAAACATGAATTGAAAATGTTTGATAAATGCATATGAGGATAATGTTTGGACCAATGAGGAAGGCAGTAACAGGGGGGTAATAAAAGCAATCAAATGGAAGATAATTAGTTGGACGGGGTCTGTAGTACGGTCTTGGAAGGGATGAGGAAGGCAAGGAAATTTTAGTGGGAAAACAAAGAGGGAAGAAACGACTTTGGCGACCTCAGTGCAGATGGAGACCCTACAGAAATAGAATAAGGCAGTCGCACTTTCCATTGAAAACATTTAACGAAAATAAGCTTATCACTAGGTTCATGTCATTTATACAACAACTGAATTTCTATGATGTCTTCAGAAAGAATTCTCCTCCCTGGTATTCGCTAAACATGCACATATTTCAGAAAAGATATCAGAGATGATGTTGATTTCCACAAATTACACGTATCTGTTTATGTGAGCTGCGAACTATGTAAATACTTAGATGAATTCAATCCAAGCAAAGATAAGGACACAGAACTACAACACGTATATAAATGTACAACCAGCATAGCGATCACAGTCAAACCCTTGACTGTTAGCCGCTACTCCGAATCTACTGCAGCAGAATACAAACACTCATTAACTGTTAACAGTGACACGTAACATTCTTTGAAACAAAAGTGACCAAACTGCTAGACAATTGTGTTGACCCTGAAGTGGATTCTACAGTTTACGTCTTGGTCCCACTGTTTACCAACAGCTAGTAGCATCATTTGTCCTGTGTCGAGAAATTAACATGAGAGCGCCATCTTCTTCGTGGCTTCTAAGGTAACATTACATGTTCTCTTTGCACAAACTAGATTACCTTTGCGGTCAAGACTACAGGTTTGCCTACACAAACACAAGCATCTCAACCCCCTAAAACCGTGTGCTAAAATAAGATAACGGACCAAGTGGGCAGGAGGTAACTTCACGGCTTCAGGGAACGCTGTCTAAACTCCATTACTCGGTAAACACGGATATTCTACCGTTTTTGACCGGAAACTTAAGCTTCAGTGTCGGATGTACGTTGAGCAATATATCGTCTTTGTATTGTCTATGTTGTTAACACAAGGAAACGGCTGGCATTGTCTTATATTGTGTAAACCCGAGGCAAGTTTTCTTTGTCGTGTGAGTACTTCTCAGCTGACCATTAAGTTCTTAGTATATATCTGGGTTTCAACTAATGTGATTTGTTTGAGGAAGCGCTTAGTAATTATTGCAGTTGTCGCCAAGAATAATGTCCCTAACTCCTCTTTCCCCTAAGGGATGAAATGTGGTAACACAGCAAAGGGTGGGATGGGAATTGAAATTTAATTTACCATAACTACCATGTGACGGTTTTGTACACGCCCTCCTTGATCTAAATGTTGCATTTATATGGCGGTTTAGTCATTTATATGGACAGTCTGAGTTGTTAACTTGTAGGACATTATAAAATATGGCACAGTAAAAACTAATTGGTTGGGCAGTCTAGAGACTTTTCATTACAATCGTAGGTCATTTTCTGTCCCCTAATCTATCATGAAGCATGCAGACTAGAAAACGACTAAACACATAGAGTGCCACTTCACAGAGAACTGTAAAATCTGTACACAAGTGCACAGCATTCATGAACTCGAATTTTCTAACAGTACAGAAATTGTCAATAACTGGCTAAGCTACAAGCTGGATGACAGAAAATATTGGTTCGATTCCCGGCATAAGCAACAGAGCTATTTCTATGCCAAAGGACCCAGACCGGCTCTAGAGTCTCGACCTTTCTCCTATTCCGTGGGTATTAGAATCTCGTTACCCGCAGTAAAGTGGCCGGGCGTTAATCTGACCATTCACTTCCATCCAGTGTCGGGGTCAAGAATGGATAGAGCTACATTTCTACTCCACCCATAAGCCTTCAGGGATCACAGACTTCACTACACCTGAACTTTTAATGTCCTACTCTTTGAAAGCTAGCATGTTCTAATTTAATGATAACCATTGGACCGCAGTGTCCCCTGACAGTAGACCTTGCAGTTATACTGAGGTGGGCTGTACCCTTCACACTGCAAGCGCTTTACGTCAGGTACCGTCTGCGGGGTTAGCGACGCAGATAGGTCCGGGCATGATGGCAAAGAGAAAAAGTGGTTACGTTCGTAATGTGTTCTATACACCTAATTTATTTTCAAGTTGTACGGCAGGGATCAGAAACCAAATGGATCACACGACTGTGGAAATCTTGGTGCCTTCGGAAGGGCTTTTTTGAGCCCTCGTTAATGATAAACTATTCATGACCCTAATAATCCTTTAACGATCAGCTCGTGATTGCAAAGTAAGGAGCGATTTTTCGCTGAAGAGAAGGAAAATGTGAACAGCCTCGTAGAGTTATAAATATTTATATTGCATTCAAGTCTCAAATAAACTTAGGGTCTCGAGTGTAGGTCCTCTACAGTTAAGAGAGTTGTGTGATTTAGTACAACAGAGTGTACGAAAACAATAACCTGGTGGGAGCACTGACGCCTCGGCCTTATTAGTAATACAATTAGTCTATTTGGACGCCTGTTATTTTCAGTATAGTCCTTGATAACATCCTTAAATTGTATGCCTCCAGTAGTTATCCTTTACCAAAGACGCTAGCAACGCCTATTCTCATACTTTTAGCCCTATTAGTTTTAATAGTTAATTTAACGATGTTGTTCTTAGCCTGGAATACACTGTATTGAATGATAGGTTGATTAGGGGATACGTCCTTGGATAAGACGCAGAAGGAAGTCGCAGTAGTCTTATTTTAGGCACTATTCCGAAATTTGTAAGCAGGTACTACCACAAAGCACAAAAAACCCCTACAAACCAGTCGGTAACAGGAAAAAACCCCACAAAGGGACCTTCCGAATACGAAACAGAAGAGCTTCTTACAAGACTACGACAATCGGCGTTGTCAATATAATGCTTACATAACCAAGCTTACATTCTAAATAAAGGCAATTTAGTTCAAGGGTGAGCATGATGGGTCTATGAGTCAGTAGTCTAATAAAAGGAGGATCATGCTGCGGTCAAGGTTTCTATTAATAAACAAATTTAAAAGAATATTAACATCAAAACCATTAAGATAACCACCATTTCCGTTGGGAACGACTGACTGCTTGGACAAGAATCGTCTTAAAATCTGAGCGGATATAACTGAAAGTTACTGGCAGCAGGCATTTGTAATGTCTGATTTAGCCATCACAGTCTATTTGCAGGTGCAATTTGTGGCTATGTTTACATTCTAGTTTCGTAATAACATTCACATTAACATTGACTGTAGTTCATTAGTTACAGGCTGCAAAACTAAAATCTAAACGAAATATTTACACCGACGCCATTGCTGTTCAACAGTGCACACCGTTTACTTTAAAAAGTTAAGTATTTTTCGGAAATTTATTACCGTGCAGAATATGAGGGCACTACGGTAAGTGGTGTTGTTCCTGTCGCTCCCATCTTACCACTTCGAGGGTCCACACAATATAATCCGGTTTAGGAAATCAAGTGGTGTGGGATTTAGATGGCGTTCAACGGCATTCAATTTCGTTAAATCGGTAACTTAGATTCATAAGTTGAAAATGAAGATAAAACAGACAAAACGATGACGTCATAAGTTTACTTCCTTTACTGAAGAAAGGCTAATGATCGAATCACGCCGTTTAACAAATCTGGTAGTCCAGCCCGTGATTTTTCATTGATTGAGATTTCAAGGCTCTTGAAAGTAAATGTTTTGAATGGTAATAAAAATACTGTTTATAATTTACTCATTAAATTACAGCAGACATCAAAAGCAGACTACAAGTTACAGTACGAATAAAGAAAAGGAAATATTAAGATGAGCTATAATGTGTATTTTGGGATAAAATGAGTGGAAATGAATAAAAATACACACTCTATGAAAATACATTACTGCAGATTAAACCACTTTATTTTGTATGTTAAAATTATGATCAGGTTATAGGACCAAATAATGAACGTCATCTAATAAATGTTGTCTTTGCCCTACAAATATATTTTCAGTTTTTCGTATAATTAAAATCCTCTTCCTTTCTAACCACTGTCTGTCTGTGAGCACATTTCACCTTCAGAATCTTTATTACAGAAATTCATCTTTTTCTTAAAGTCGATATGTAGGCCTGTCTGCTATCAACGCGTGGTTTTAGCAAATTGCATCTTGTAATACTCTTGGGATCGCTGTGCTGCAGTTCTGGTAGGAAAAGGTTTAAGTGATGTGGAAATACTAGCGAGTAACCAATAATTTAGTAGGACCTTTGAGAGGATGCGTCTCAAACTCTTTACTTACAGCTGTTGATCTGTGTAGAGTGACAACTAACACATCCAACACTTTAAACGCACATTAATAATTCAGGAACTGTTCTAGCAAAGAAAAACATTTTCATTCTGACTTTAGTGTGAATACGTAATAATATATCCGAAGTTTTGCCAATAATCCCGAAAGTTACTATTGTCCTATTCTAAGCACACCTTTTAATAATTCAGATATCAATCGAAAGACATGTACAAGTTCATAATGTTGTGCTGGTCGATGCTACAAAAATGTGGATTTTCTATTCTGTATTTGAACATTTTAAAGTGAACTTAACATATGCATACGTGGACTTATTTACTTTTACATTTGAAATTTTGGCGTTTGGCCACAAATGTATCTACAAACCAACACAATGTTGAGCGGCTATTTCCATACTGGGTACAAAACATTAATTGAAATATCTGTAGTGAAGAAGTGGCGTGTTTTCTGTGAAGCGGGAACCGAATATTTGAATATTATTTATATGAATTTGAAGCTTCAAAGCAGTGTGATACATGGTTATACAGTCGTTATGTTGAATGCAGAAACTAAATTCTTCGTGCGCCACAATATTTATTGCTGTTGTCACAATGACGGTAAGCACGAAACAAAACATCATTATCAACCGATTTTCTGCCCACTGCACATGCATAATAATTATAACGTATTACTGATTTCTCGCCCACATTTTCAATAAGCAGACACGAATGGAAAGTTTTTCGATTAAAACAAATCAATTTTAATTGTAGTTGCCTGTATTGTTTTCTTGAATCATCTTCCGGTACAAAGTATACATTTCCAACTCTAAACAGCATTAATGCAAAAATAGGATTAATAAATCAATTGTGAAGCCTTTGGAAAATTTTGTTTTAAAATAAGCACATATCAACTATTTTTGATTATAGCGCGTTAGAAAGCAAACAGACAAAAGTTCTATTTACTTGTAAATAAAACCAGTGTCCCATTTTTCGGTGGACGGTAACACTAAAGACCTACACATTCGCTAGTCTTACAAGTCTTCTTCCTTTAAGTATTCAGACACTCATTCATATGCTTATCCTCTAGGTTGCATTGCTTCACAGTAAGAATTTGCAATATGTGTACTCGTACGATACAACTGTTGCTGGAATTCCTGGTCCAGACAATACCGACCTATTTTATTGTGCTGACTGCCATATGTCACTTAAACTGTAATGGCGTACGTAAAAAGGATCCCAGATTCCTTCCTGCAGAAGGTTGGACCTAATCGACTGAATATTTATTAACAGGACTCAATCATTTCCGTAACAGCTAGCTCTTGTTTTACGCCATAGTTGCCTTCCCAAAAAGTGAGCGTGAATAGACAATGATATTATAACCACCGATAAGGGGTTAGGGTAACGGACGGAGTCAGCCAAAGGGCGTTAAACAGAAAATGCGAGACCGCAAATTAAGAAATTGTGTAAATTAACAAGGGGCGTTTTAAATAAGGCGTTAAACGAACGGGTGTAAAACAAGAGCTGAGTGTATTAAAAAAATATGGATACGTATAAATTTACATCTTTATGTCGGAAAATACAGAATAAATGAAAATATTCAACCCTCAGCATTGGTTTAAATTAATCTCTTCTTCAATCAGTATGTTCTATTCTGACGCTCGTGAGTTTTTCGAGTATGATTATTGGGAAGATTAAGAATGATCAAGAATGATGGGATACATGCTACACATTAAGCAAAGAGTGTGTTAAATTTGTCGTAAATTTAACACAGACAGGAGGCGATCTTTGTAAAATATCCTTCACGAATTGAATTCCAGTATAATTCAACTGACCTGCATTTAAAGAGTTCAATTTCTGTAATACAAAAGGACGATACAAACTAAGGAACAGGGAAGGAGAATTTTTTTATTGAGTAATGGCCCGACCCCTAGTGCACCTGGGCCTTCTCATTGTCGAGGTTTCACGATCACACTCAGACACACCACTCTCCGTAGGACTCCTCTGAAAGAGTGATCAGCCCGACGTGCGACGATGCACAACAGTCACAACAGGCAGACATCCATGCGCCGGCGAGATTCGAACTCGCAGCCCCAGCAAGCGAGCGGCAGCCCCAGGAAGCGAGCGGCCGCAGACCCACGCCTTAGACCGCGCCGCCACCGTGATGAGTGGGAACTAGAGTAGTAATGAATTACTATAAGATACAGTCAAGGGAACGTTAGCTCTTTCTTTAGCATGTATGAAACGTAATCAATACGTAGGCACGTCAAATACCGAACCCTGCTCTACTCTGGGGTTTCCGTGCTATGCCAGATTCATTCTATGACTGAAGGCTTTCTTTCCAATTCATCTTGTTCCACCACCTACATACACGTAGACTTAACTACGGACAACGAAAGCACAATCCACCCCCCCTACCCGATATCCGATAGCGGCCGCTATGACAGGTCGCGACAGAGAGGACCAGGAGGACAGGACATGATGCAAGAGCGCTGCTAAATGAAAACCGGCGCGCAGCGTCTTAGACAATAGCTGCTAAAAAGCGAATTAAAGGCGGCAGGAAAAAGGAAAAGTTGTAGCAAGAGGAGGGGAGGGGTAGAAGGAATGAGGTTTCTCAATTGGCATGGGTTTCATGTGTTGTACTCTGTGTATGGGTCTCGGGAGTGTTCCAAGTTCAAATTGTACTGCGGCACTGGGAGACTAACCGCCAGATGAAAGCTGAAGAAAGAATAGGAGGGTGATAAAAATATAGTAAGGAAAAGAACAAAAAGCTGGGACAGATGGAATGAGAACAGAAGAGATGAATAAGGACATCTGGTGGAATGAAAGACTAAAATATAGAAAAAGGGTAACTGGGTTAATATGTAGACGCAAGGAGAGAGAAGGGGTTAAAAATATTGCTGCTTTAAATATAAACAAAGAATGCCGAGACATACGTACGAAGATGATTTCTTATCCGCAGCCCTGCTGCAGCGGTACAGGTAAATATTTCTTACGAGTGCCTGCTTGAAATTATTGAACCAGATTGAGGGGGGATTTCAAAAGTGCAATGTTACCTTGCGTGTTACCATTTATCCCATATTTCTAATTCAATAAAACACTTCCATGGAGAAGAAAGGCGTACTTACCATTGTAAGCAGCGAACCGCGAATGTGTACGAACATGTAGAAATATATACTCGTTCTTCTATAACGCTAATTTGTGTAACAATTTGAGATCATTTGTAATAAAGTAGTAGACCTAAGTGAAATTTCCGGGGAAGTCTTCGGATTATAAATTCCCTCTCCATAGATTAAATTCGTGAAAAAGGAACGTATAAAAGCGGGTCCAAGTGTGATCCTTTGAAGTTCATGGCACATCTCCTTCACGAAAAAAAAAAAAAAACTCTTTACCTTCCCTTTCCTTTTAAATCACTAAAAAAAAAAAAAAAAACAAAATAAACCCTTT
>Ga0123355_10020909_pt1 | contig 10466 bp, 4 predicted proteins | sample TergutEmb28metaG_3_FD_89872 | JGI IMG/M metagenome (GOLD analysis project Ga0123355, IMG submission 89872) | Embiratermes neotenicus P1 segment gut microbial communities from Petit-Saut dam, French Guiana - Emb289 P1 | ecosystem: Host-associated > Arthropoda: Insects > Digestive system > Gut ... | reverse complement strand
TTACTGTTAGAACATACTCCGTAGGACTTGCTGTTATTATTATTATTGTATCGTCAACAACACCAAATAAATATTCGTTATCTATATTCGGATTTACCACAACACCGTTCACCCTCACAATCGCTGTATAATGTGCCGCAATATCAAATGTCATCGTATGCTGTCCTTCAATAATGCTTTGACCGGGAGGAGTCCCGCCAATCAAAAGTGCCGATATTTGCGGAGCTTCATTAATTGTTAAATCAAAAGAATTTTGAGGTGACCGAACAGATATTTCTATAGTTGTATTCACGGATATATCAACTTCAAATACATTCCAACTTGTCGCGCTTATTAGTATCCCGTCTACAGTAACATCGGCGACATATCCCGGTGCTACTTCAAATGTAAGCTTATGCATGCCGGAAAAATAACTATTCGGGGCAATTTCAACCGGACTTCCGTCTATTTTTACATTACTAATCTCCGTAGGATAATCAAGCGTAACCGAACTATTAGGCACTCCTACATTGACTGCTACAGCTCTTTCGGCACCGCTTGCAGAGGCAATAGTAATCCATGCTCTTCCTGAGGCTACATTCCATTGACCGGCAACCTTGCCAACGGTATTAACAGTCGCAATGTTGGGATTATTTGACCTGAATATAAGATAATCTCCGTCATCGCCGGTTAAAGTTGGGTTTAAAAAGGTCCGGCTATCGCTATTAATAGTATTAACATTGCTTCCTAAGGCAATATTCGCCGGAATATGAAACATTTCATCAACTTCTATTAAAGCATTATCCGCGTTAAGGCTACTATTTTGCGACACTGTTACATATGCAAATGCCTCGACAGCACCTACATTAGGTTGATTTGGCTGATTCCATTCCGCCGGTCTGCTACCAAAAAGTGAATGCGCGGTTATTCTGGCTCTGCCCGCCCCCCTCGCAACAATCCTCCCGTTACTTACCGTCGCCACATTATGATTTGATGATTTCCAAATTAAATTATCCCAAACTTGAGACCCCGGTTGATTGACAAAAATAACATCATATTCCATTTGTCCGATTTGTCCGATTTCAAGCTCTATATCCTCGACATCAATATTTGATATCCGATGCACTACGGTATGTCTATCATGCCTGCCGTTGATAACATTAACAGCCGCCAACAAATAATTAGATGCATTTGGAGCGGTAATTGCGCATGTATGACTGCGATATCCCCACCAACCCCTCATCAATGCGTCAACTAACAACGGTTGAGAAACAGTATTGTTGCTTCTATTAAAAAGTCCAAAATTTTCACCGCTGCCGGGAGCAACAGAAAGACCCATTCCTCCATTATCCCATACAACCGGAATAACGCCGGAAATACGTGAGTAACGGGCAATTACCTCATAAAAATATGTTCTTGGAAGAGGATTATTCCGGTTAACAGCACCAAACTCTCCAAAATAAACCGGAATTCCTTGTGAAGTAAAACTATCAATCAAACTTACGAAAGAGGTTCTGTATGCTTGCATTTGGCTTTGAGTCCAATATGCGCCTTCTGTAGGTCCCGAATTAAGAGCCCAAGAAGGGTAATCATGTACGGCAACCATAATTCGATTGACTCCCGGATTAGCAGTCTCAAATGAACAAACCGGCATTAAAAATCCGTTTGCAGGATTTGTCGTAGCCCCTATATTTGTATACACGCCTGCGACAATCAGCCATCTTCTATCGTTATTTCCACCGGTATTCCTTACCGTATCGACAAAATCTTGATTAAGTATATTGATTGCTTGCATATGTCCCGGCACAAGAGCCGCAACCCACGGATTACCAACTTCATTCATAGCTTGAAAAATTAAGCGCTCGTCATAATTACGAAATCTATAGGCAATTTGCTCCCACATCGCACTAAATCTTTGACGTGATATCAACCAGTGCGGAGCATTCGGTCCATGCCTTTGGCGATGATATACAGCACGCCCAAGCCAATTACTGCTATTATTATTGTACACGCCAATCGGATTTTCGTTATGAACCCCGTCATGATGCACGTTAAAGACAACATATAATCCGGCATTAACAGCATAATCAACTACTTCCTGCACACGGTCAAGCCATGCTTCTTCAACCAAAAAAGGATAGGCCTGCCTTACACGATTGCCCCACGATACCGGAATGCGTATATTATTAAATCCGCGGGATTGCACTAGATTTATAAGCTCTTGTGTCGTGCGAGGATTGCCCCATAATGTCTCACTGGGAATCTCTGTGCCGAAATTAATAGCATCTAGCGTATTTCCCAAATTCCAGCCCAGTCCCATGGCTTCGACAATCTCACGTGAATCGAGACACTTAAATGGCAGTACTCCATCCCACTCGACCGGTTCGCCTGCATAGACACGACTTGGTGATGCAAAAATAACAAGACTTAAACTGCACAAGCCTAGTACAAAAGCAGTCACTATACTAAAAACAAATCCGATTCTTTTTTTATTTTTCACTTATACTCTCCTATTGTTTACACTGCGTTTAATCTCGCTAAAGTTATATCTCTCGGCTCTAATGTTCTGCCAAATTTCCGCTCTAATTCGCTTCTGTAAAAATTAATTAGCTGCATGTATCCGCGAGTATTAGCACTATTTATTAAGCTCTCGATAATATTAAAAAATACTGTTTCATCAGCGGCGGCAATTGCCCGCCAACTATATGTTTTTATTTCGTCGGTAATTTGGTTATGACTGACAGCAAGAGCGCCAAGTCTGCTTGGACTAAAATTTGCTGCTGGAATAATAGAAAAGTCACCATTCGCTAAATACTCTTGCCTTGAATAAGCGCCTACAAATCTTTGCCAGCTTTGTTCGACTAATATATCAGACGGTTGACGTTCGCTTTGCCATGTCTGCCAATTAAAGGTATATCCCTCACGCGCGTCAGGATTAAACGCATCCATTGCCCATCCGGAGTTGTTAATAAGCGGGATTCCGTCACGAAATCTTCCTCTAAGCGATACTCTCTGTCCGTTAGGCGCTGTCCAAGCCTGCCCCTCTTGTCTCATGTCTTGGTCTCTAAAAGATGCGCGGCCAAACTCTGTAAAAGAAATAGAATTATCCTCATTGTAGTCCCAATGAACCCCTCTCAATCCATATAACCTAGTCATACTGCCTTCCGGCGAAAAGAAAAAGTCAATGATTTTCATAGCCAATTCCGGATGCCTTGTCCTCGAACCGATTGCCCACATGCGTTCCCCGCCAAAAGGATTAGAAGCGTACGAAATGGTTCTAGCATTGTTTGGAGCTAAAGACACCATCATCTTACCTTCTTCTAAATTTTCGTCAGAATTAAACTGCATGTTACCGCTAAAATCAAATAATGAGGTGAAAACAGCCCCATTACGAACCTGACTTATCATCCCGTCAAAAGTTTGTGTGAACGAGCCCGGGTCAACTAATCCCGCTTGATTAAGTCTAAAAAACCAATATAACATGCTCAAATACGGTCCGAATGTCGCCGGATTTCTAGGATTACCTGCCATTAACGCATCATGATACACAAAAGCAGCATATTCAGGCCTGGCATCTACTTCAACTAATCCTATTCCGAATTCATCAAAACCGTAAAACGCAGATGCCTTTGATTTGACATACATAACCATTGTGTCATCCCAATCTCTCCACATTGAGACGGCATAAGTGCTATTGCCGAGAAAATCGTACGGCTGTGCCGCATTCATTGCAATCATCAATTGAAGATAATCGTCCATTGTATTAAGCGGATATTGTTCAGGATATTTATAAAAATTAGTTTGTTGAAAAATATCCCAGCGAATATCCCAATTATAGAAGAATGATTCACGTCCCGATGACCAAGCCGTTGGCGTAATACTATGACCTATCCCATATACTCCGCCAATCAAACCTGCCGGCATCCCTTCAATACTATCCGTTATCTCCTGACTGGCTTCTAAAGCTTCGTAAAAGAACTCATAAATATTAGAACCGAAATTTTGAAGCAAATTATCCCTGTTCCAATCAAACAATAACCCTTGCGCTACAGCCTCTTGATATTGGACACCATTGTTATCAAACACAACAATATCGCCTAAATCTCCGCTTCTTGCACGTGCCGCAAATCTTGAACCGTCAGGGTCACCGACAACCCGCATCCTTACACCAAATTGTTGCTCTAAAAGAGCTCCGAAAAACCCCTCTTGATCGCCGTCCATAGCTAACTGACTATAGACTATAATTGTAATACGATTACTGCAAGCCGGCAAAAAAACAAAAACCCCCATGCCTATTACAGCAACCAAAAACAAGTTAAACATCCTTTTAAGTTTTGTCATAATAAAAATCTCCTAGTTTTACTTGGATTTAACCATTCAACCTTTAACAGCCCCTATCATCATCCCTTTGATGAAAAATCTTTGCATAAGCGGATATACTAATACTATAGGAATCGCCGAAGCCATTGCTAAAGTATACTGTATTATACGCACATCTCTTATCACACGATTAGGGTTAGCTTCCGCTATAATTTGCGTCAGCTCACCCGCTTGTGTAAGATAAATATGCAGTCTATGTTGCAACACAAAAAGATTTGGCGAGTTTTGCATAAGTATCAATGAATCTTGCAAGCTATTCCAATGAGCGACCGCCCCAAATATGGCTATTGTAGCAAGTATTGGGATACTAAGGGGCAAAATAATTTTTAAAAAGATTGTCAGTATCCCCGCCCCGTCTATCTCCGCGCTTTCTTCAATATCCTTTGGAATAGACTCTACATAAGTTTTGACAAGAATTATATTAAAGGGGGCAATCATCATAGGAACTATATAACCCAAAAAGTTGTCGGTCAATCCTAAATTCATCATAGTCAGAAACCACGGGATAAGTCCGGCATTAAAATACATTGTAATAATTGCAAGTCTATACCACAACTTTCGCTTCCACATCGTTCTTTTTGAAAACAAATATCCGGCAAAGGAAGACAATAAAACCATAAGTGCCGTACCGATAACTGTACGTGCTATAGTTACACCGAGTGATTGAAAGAAGCCCCCCACATCACGCAGCATAAAGTAATTTCGCAATGTAAAACCTCTTGGCCAAAATGTAACCATGTTACGCGCGACATATTCTTCGTTAGAAATCGTGTTAACAAAAAGAAAATAAAACGGCAAAATACAAATTACTGTAAATGTAAGCAACACAGTGATGTTGATTATATGAAAGATAATATCACCAGGCCCGTTTTTATAAACAGCTCCCTGTGCCTTTTGTGGTTTAAAATAATTTGCGACAAATGCGAGGGCTCTTTTCATGCTAGATAATACTCTCCCCCCTTATAAACTTAGACACATAATTAGCAATAAGCAACAGCACCAAACTAATTGCAGTGCGAAGCATACCTATTACCGTTGCAAGACCTATATTCGCTTCACCGCCAACGCCAAGACCGATTTGAAAGACATACAAATCAAGAACTCTAATGTGATCGCGGTTAAAAGCATTTGCAAAAACAAAATACTGCTCAAGTCCGTTAGATAGCATTCCGGCAAAAGCCAATAGCAACATTACACTAAATGTAGGCATAAGAGACGGAAAAGTAATGTGCCACATCTTACCGAATCGCTTTGCTCCGTCAATTGAAGCCGCCTCATACATTTCTTGATCTATACCTGATATCGCGGCAATATAAATTATCGCACTCCATCCTAAGCTTCTCCAAACACCCCATCCTAACATTTGCATCCAAACCGCAGGCCCGGAAGTCATAAGATGATCGGTGCTACCGCCAAAAATATTATTAAAAACACCGTTAGTTGAAAATATAGTAAAAGCAAACGCATATATTAAAACCCAACTGACAAAATTGGGCAAAGTTGCAAAAGTTTGTACAAATCTACCCAAATTGCGAGATTTAACTTCGGCAAAAAACATCGCAAAAAGTACCGGCAAAATACTGCTTGCAATTCCCAATCCGCTCATAATTAGAGTGTTGCGCATTACCCAAAGCATATCCTGCCTTGATGCCGGATTAGTAAAAATCTCACGAAACCATCGCAAGCCTACAAAATTACTTCTTGAAACTTCCCCTGTTATCGGCACATCAAAAAACGCATAACGCCACCCCCAAAGCGGCAAATAAGCGATCAGAAACGTTAATATCAAAACCGGAATAACATACAAAAATAATTTATACTTTTTGGGAATTTTAAAATTTGTATTTGTTGCCGCTTCTCTATCCTTAGGCATAACTACCCTATTTACAATTGCAAGAAACAAAGCTATAAAAGCAGCTATAAGAAAAACATAAAAACCAAACGGAATATTTGGCACCACTCTAGAATCTTGACTATTGGAGACCTGAGAATACGCGATAAGCACTCCAGCAAGTCCTATCAGCATTAAGACAGAGCCGCCTATAGGCAGCCAACCGCCGAGCTGCTTAATTCTCTTGCCGGCCAAGGTCATACATGTCCCTAGAGCTATAGCAATAATACCTAAGAATATTACTACGGAAGACAACCTTAAAAGAAGCACGGAATTACTACTTATAGCTCCTGGAGTATATATTGCTCCAAATCTCCTTCCGAATAAATGTCGCAAATTTCTATTAATTGTCCCTGTAAAACCAGAAGTAAAAAGGGACAAGCTAGCTGTTATTCCGTCCGGTCCGACCAAAATTCTACTTGGGTTGAGATCAACGATAAACGCGCTTATAATCAAAAGCACTGCCAAAACTCTGAATGTATTACAAAGTATCCTAAAGACCCGCTCTCTAACGGTTAACTCAATCTTTTTTGTATAAATTTTTGACGCAATTTGCATGTTATTGTTTATGTTTTTTTAAAAATATTGTCGCGCCCGCTAACACTACCGTTAAAACAATCAATCCTATCACAACATTACCGTTGCCGCACCCGCAACCACCAGTATCGCTTCCGGTATCTAAAGCATTATACGCGGCAATAAGTTCATATAAAGCACTGTCGACATCACTTTGTGTAGCAAAAGGGTCAGCAAGCACATCAATCGCATGTTGTCTCGCATCCCAAAAGCGAGTCCAACTTGCATAGCTGTAATCCCCTCTTCCTAAAAATCTTACATAATTTACCTTAGTACGCAGTGCTTCCCTATCCACATCGTTACTTTCAGGAGCTGATGTGAGATTACTTATTGCTCTCATAAGCGCAAGTTTGGCATCATTAATCTCCGTTTGTGTCGCACTCATATCCTCCAGCACCCTGTCCGCACTTCCATGAACACTGATAAATGCGCTCCACGAACTTTCGTTAAAGAAATTTTCAAAGGATTCCCACGAATATTCTCTAAATTCCCAAGTGCTGGGCGAGGGATGCGGCGGTGTATTCGCATAAACGGCAACTAATGTTTGCAACATATCTCTGTTGATTCCTCCGCCGGTGTTTAGGTTGCGGAAAGATTCTATAAGAAGATTATAAGCGTTGTTAATTTGAACTTGAGTTGCTCCTCCGTTATTAAGAATATTCCCCGCATTAACTAGTTGAGTTTGGAAAGCACTCCAAGTCGTATTATTAAAACTCCCTTGCTCCGTCCGGCTAAGCCAATCATACATTGTTCTAAGATAAATTCTTTCCGGACCTGGCTCTGCCATTATACCTTCCATAATTAGTCTCAAGTCTATCGAAACGGTTTGACCCGAATTCAAAAAAGCATCCGGAACAGACGGTGAATTCAATCTCCAAACATGTATAAAATTAACCGTCAAAAATCCGTTGTCGTCTTGCCCGTAAACCCTGCTGTCGGGTCCGCCGACTTGAACAGTAAACGATGTACCCGCTATTGTAACTACTGCACGCGAGTCATCGGCAATAAGTCCTTCGTGCCATATCTGAATAGGAATATTAGTAGAAACAGCAAGTCTGACAAAGTGTCTAGATGCTGTTGCTGTCGGAGGCAACGGAATAAACGGTTCTTGAGGCAGTGTCATTGATACATTAAAATTAAACTCCGGACGACCATTCCCGTCAATCGTAGCTCTTATGCGATGTGCATCAACAAATGTACCCCGATAGTTTACTAGCCTTTCGTCTGTAGGAGGTCTCGGCTCTGTGTCTAATGCCGGAACTGACCTATACATTCTTGCAAAACGCGGATTAAGTCCTTGCATAGGGTCATTATTGATAAATTTACCTCTCTCTTCATCATTCCATTCACTACGATGAGTATAATCCGGACGTATGGTAAACGCCAAAAATGCACAATAGGTACCGCTAAATGCTATATCTTGATCTATCGGCGGAATGGGCGTATAAATACCAAATATAAAATCAAATTCAATTACGATTGTTCTAATTTCGGTTATAGGTATATACCCGTATATGTTTTCACCGCTGTTTTCGTCAAAGCCCATTACATCCCAAACCAAAATATATCCGTTACTATCGACGGGTATAGTCTGCATTGATGTGCCGGTAAGTCCTCTTCCGTCATAAACCCGTGATCCGGGCGGTGGTCTTGTGGTACCACGGCTATACACGTCATATCTTATGTTCTCGCCAAACGGATAGGTCACGCCTCTTCTGCGGTAAATTTTATTTTCAACAGGAGAACCGTGCCTCGGAAGCAACGGCGGCAAAACTTCAATACCGTTAATACGAACCGACCCAATTCTAATATTATATCCTTTGTACCAATCATCCTGCTCCGCGCCAAAAATTGAAACTGCCAGTACGTCTACTCCTCTGGGTCTGCTTTCTCCTGTAAAAGTCAAACCGATAGCATACCTGCCGGGTCTTCGCACAACGACATTATCCGCGCGTATTCCATCCCGATTATCCTCCGGAGTAAGATTCATGTAAGTAAAAGTAGGGTCTCTATAAAATATTGATGCTGTAACATCAGGACCGTCTGATAAAGGTATAATATCAAAACAAACCTCAATCGTCGAAAACGGATTAACAATCCAAATATAATCTTGTCCGGGTGTGAATCCGATTATATCCGGATCAAGCGCCGGCAACGGCAGTTCTTCCGGGCGCTCGTTCCAGGGAGTAATTATCGGGAAACGATATAAATAAGGAAGGGAATCATCACCCCATGGAGAATGAAATCCGCTCCTAGTCCTTTCTGCTTCCGTAGCGTCTGTCCTTATCGCGTCAATTCCGTCAATCCAAATATGATTAAATCTAACTTGCGCCCCGTTAAATGTTCTTGCGCCTCGATATATCGCAAGAGTAATTTGATTAACTTCGTTTTGAATTGGCTGCTGAAACCCCTCCATCACATCAAATGTATTGCCGTCTATAAGGTTAAGCTCGGCAATTCTTCTATTGCGTATGCGTCCTGATAAGTCACCGTTAGCGTCAAACTCTCTCACATCATGCGGGTTAGGAGCCGACCACCATTGTTGCTGAATAATTAAGTGAGCAATATCTGTCGATGTTCCCGGATGTAAAAAATTGAATTCAATCTCTATAGACTGCGCGGGCATTAAATATGTCCCGTCAAATAAATTACTAAAGCCGGTATCTGCCAGTGTGCCGTAAGACCTGACATTGTCACCGGGAAAGCTATCCGGACGGGCGGCAAAAAATTCATCTATAAAATCACCCTCTTCATTAAGCCATTCCTCAAGCGGTGCAAAGTCATCTGTTTCATTATACCATGTCTCCCACGTATAATTAAAAAATGTAAACCGCGTATTATCATTTACACCGGCAGTATAGCCTCTTCCGACAGTAACTTCAGTTGAAACACCATCCTCGTCAATAGACCTGATTCCCATAATCTGAATTATGTGATTAGGAAATAATACCTCTCCGTCTTTAATTTCTAACGCAAAATACCTAGGGCTGAATATTCCAAAAAACATATCTCCAAAGGATGTTTCAAAATTCAAGCTTACTACAAAATTACCTTCGCCTGTGACTGTTGCCGGTATTGATTCAATACTTCTGCCCGATACATCATATGCTCCCGGACTTGTAATATCAACAGTATTATCCATGTCGTTAAAAACGATATATGCCTGGGTTGAACTAGGTTGCAATACCCCGTTACCTTCTCCCAAAGCAAAATTAGGCATTTGCAAAAAACTAAAAAAACCCAGCGTCAACGCAACCGCACAAAAAGCCGCTAAACTCCGCTTATAAGATGGCATGATTTTTTTAATTCTATTTTTTGTCATTTATTTCTCCGCCTCTTAGACGTATGATTACAGTCAGTCCCGCTAATATGATTAATCTTACGTGATTTAGCAAAATTGTCTAGCGGCAACGACAAGGAATTAACCACGCCGTTGCCGCATAAACACTATTTATATTATTTTTTTATTTAGCCTCTTTTTTTGGCAAAAAGCGCAATGCCGCCTACGGCAATTAATGCAATCATTCCTGTTGCAACGGCAATGTTTCCGCAACCGCTACTACCCTCAGCACCTTCGGGTCCTTGCGGTCCTGCAGGCCCAGCTGGTCCTTGCGGTCCTGTAGGTCCGGCTGGGCCTTGT
>Ga0123355_10020908_pt1 | contig 10466 bp, 5 predicted proteins | sample TergutEmb28metaG_3_FD_89872 | JGI IMG/M metagenome (GOLD analysis project Ga0123355, IMG submission 89872) | Embiratermes neotenicus P1 segment gut microbial communities from Petit-Saut dam, French Guiana - Emb289 P1 | ecosystem: Host-associated > Arthropoda: Insects > Digestive system > Gut ... | reverse complement strand
TGTATTGTACTGTACTCTACTTTACTATACTTTACTGTACTGTACTCTACTGTATTGTATTGTAGTGCATTTTATTGTGCTGTACTGTACTTTACTGTACTGTACTGTACTGTACTGTACTGCACTGCACTGTTCTGTTCTGTATTGTACTGTACTGTACTGCACCGTACTGTATTGTACTGTACTCTACTGTACTGTACTCTATTTTACTGTACTGTACTGTACTGTACTTTACTGTATTGTACTGTACTATATTGTACTGTACTCTATTGTACTTTTTGTACTGTTTTGTAGTGTACTGTACTGTACTGTATTTACTGTACTGTATTGTACTGTACTTTACTGTATTGTACTTTTCTATATTTTGCTATACTCTACTTTATTGTATTGTATTGTACTGTACTGTACTGTATTGTACTTACTGAACTGTACTCTTCTGTATTGTACTGTACTGTACTGTTTTGTATTTTACTTTTCTGTATTGTACTGTACTGCACTGCACTGTACTGTACTGTACTGTGCTGTATTGTACTGTTCTGTATTGTACTGTACTGTACTGTACTATACTGTACTCTACTGTGCTTTATTGTACTGTTCTGTATTGTACTGTACTGTACTGTATTCTACTATATTATACAGTTCTGTATTGTACTGTACTGTACTGTACTGTACTGTACTATACTATACTGTCCACACACACACACTTCAAACCAAACTTGCAGTCTGTTGACGCTTTGTTCCAAATCAAGGCCCTGGGGCGATGAAAGAGGTGCTGAGTGCAGTTTCCCGGGTCAGCAAAGGGTTGCTGAGTGCTGTTTAAAAGGGTGTATGAAAGTTGATCGTGTCTTATTATCAGACCTCAACAAGAATTCGTGAATTTTACCTAGAAAATCACTTAAAATATTCTTAGAGTGTTACTCGAATTTTGCGAAGCGTTTGTTTTTACCGTAGTGGTATGAATTATGGAGGGTAAATGGGTCAACGTTAAGAATATGATTAATCATGCGTTATTGCAGTGACCTTATGGGATGTTTTGTTGGAGAATCATAAGACGTGTAGTGACAGAAACAACTGATGATCGTGGCACAGCTAATACAGGAACAACTGTTTGGTTACAGCTGATAAATCGGGCAACAATATTTAACACTTCACGTGTAACTGGAGAAACATTTATTTTGTCAGATTTCCCATAATGGATGAAAGAATTATCCCATCATTACACGTATAGTTAGCAGTCCTATATTGCAAGCGGCCCCTCGGGGGCCCATGAAGACAGTTATTGTATGCATCTTTAAGTTTTTGGTATAGTACATATGCTTGTTAAATTTTTATCACTCTCGATTGATGTCCGCAGTTCAGTCCCCGGTAGAACAGAAGGCCCCATTCATTATGTCCAAAATAAATTTGAAACATTATCTGTATCTTGCCTTATCGGCGTTAGGGGCTGTTCGCGGATATAGACAGCCTAATCTAATTAGGTAAGTTGTATGGATTTCAGTTGTTTGGGACTGCATTCATTGCGCAGTGAATAACGGATTTAAACAGCGATTTGAATATTGTCACATACAAGAACAAAGAGATCATTTTGTTTCCCCTGTTTCCTTTACATGTGGGCAGAGGAACCAAACTTCAAACATTCGAAATTAATGGTGGAAAGGATTGGCATACGAAACAGCCGACTATCATCTGGATTTGGCACAGAAATAAAGGCTTATGGAGACAATTGTTGTGCAGAAGACTACGTGCATTAGAGAAAGTTCTAGCAGTGAGACCTTCCCACGTTTTGTGTGCAAAGTTTTATATTACAGGCTGTCTTGAAAAAAATTAATTTAAATTCCAAACTAAACTGCTTACATTGAATGACTTACATGAAACTGAATGTAATGTCAGGGTTATTGTGAAGCTTTTCCGTAGCAAATAATGATGACCCAGAAGAGGTACAGAATGTTGGGCTGCCACCATTACTTTGACATTCGGCACAACCAGAACGACAGGGTCGTCAGCTGTACGCCACGGTCGCACTTACCCCCAAGGAAATTCCTTGTTACTCATTTCTGTTGCAGGCTGAGTGGACCCCAGGGCTACTAGATGAGGGCAGAAGGAATAGGTTACTTTAACGTTTACAAGGACCATAACAATGTTGCTGTTTTTTAACCGTTGCCCATATCACTGAAAGGGCAGGTGATTTGTGTGGAGAACGGACAGAAAGACAGCACTCTGAGAGGCCAGCTCAGTTTGTGTTTCGTTCTGGCACTCTTCTTAACGAGAGGTTATAGTGCTAGATGTGATGAAGAAAATTTAGATATAACACATTAGCTTTCTTAATCCGCCTGTAATAACTACACAAAAATCAGTGACATGGCTGTTTTTTTCGACGAGCATATTGCCTTCTGCAGACGATAGTTCAGAGAAACTGTACGTCACCTACTTAGACAAACCGGATGACCAGTGAACGTGCGGCTTAATATCGTGGCGGATTTGCCTTACCATTGTTGTAGTGGGAAACAATAAGTTCTGTGTATATTGTTAAGCTACATGTTACTGTTAGCGATATAAACACATTGCGGTGCGCAGATTTGATTTTATGGCGAATTTATGTCGCCGGCAACAATGAAAACTACGTGTGTCTTAATGTGAAGTGCCCGATATTTTTGTGCATTTCTACCTACGTTTGGCTTTTAACATATTTTTATAAAAGTCTCCAATATCAAATTTAAAAAAAAAAACCGTCTATTGGGAGTCGACGGGCAGACGGACGGACACAAACGGACTGATGGACGGACGGACGGAAATGACGAAGGTAGTTAACCCTTTCCGCGAATGTGGGAACTCGCCTAAAATGCGAATATGTATAAAAGTCTTTTTAATTTTGTGTTATTTACAGGAAAGTAGCTAGACGTTGTTTTGTGCACAATAAACAAACTGTGGTGCTGACAGCAAGTTCTTCGAACGGTTTGCCATGTTCCTTATTTGACAGAATCTTTATCGACCATAAGAAATAAACAACACAAGTAATGTTCTTATAAGGTAATGTTGAGGCGCGTTCGCGTGACCATTCCTGCGTGGAAAATAAGTGAATATTACTTATTCTGATTGTGTGTTCATAGCCTTACTGATACGGCTTTTAAAGTGCATGTCGCTTATTATTTCATTTGTGGCCTGTCCTGCTGTACCATATTTTAGCGGCACGATTTTGAGGAAAAAAAGTTATTGATCCTAAAATGTGTGTTTTAATTTTTTTTACACGTTCTGTACGAAACATTTCTCATTCTAAGACGTGAGCGAGGTATTATTATGAATGTACGTAGGGCTTCCTATAAAGAATCCCTTTTTCTTGTCAGATTTTAATGAAATTTGAAAAGTATTAAAATATGAAACTCATTAAAATTCGTCCAGTGGGAGCCGCGTTATTGCATGCGGATTGACAGACAAACGGACGGATGGACGGAAGGACAGACAGGCGACAGACAGTCAGTCATGACGAAGCAAATAGTCCCTATCAAAATTTTGTGAACGCGCCTAAAGAAGCAACTAGAGCCGTGCTACAACTGACGTCATAATCGAAGCATTAAACTTACAAGCAGTAAGTTGGATACGCTAAAGAGCGTTGACGACAATCCATATTATCTAGGAAGGCTGTACGTGAGGTTGGGTCTCGGACTGTGTTTTCATCCCTTTTACAATTATTTTGCTTACAGAACAGCCCCATTAATCTTGTGCATACTCAGTGTGACAGGCCGCCAGGTACTACGAATCTATTACCCTTGAAATAAGGCGAGGCCACAAATAAGGTGACGCAGTTTGACTGTTCAGACCTCCCTGATGCATTCAAGTGTTCGGCTGTTACGGTTGATCGATTTAGATTGCTGTTAACCTTCGTGTCACTACAAGAGACTTTAATAATACCTCCTATAAATGAATAGCCTGTACGTTGAAAATGTATGGGCACAAGGGTCGGGTTATACATCAACCTCAGGGGAAAGAAAATATTTACATTATCTGACTGCACAATGTTAAAATTCAAGTAAGATGAAGCACCATATAATCTGTTAACACGAAGACACTTCAACATTTCCTTGAGATACTATAGTTCAGTAATTTCAGGCCTGCAGATAGGAAGATATGCTAATTATAAGACCTCCCGGGTGAGGCTACAAGTTTATTATTGAAATGGGGCCTTATTTCATTATGAACGCTGACACTAACGAAGAAACCTAGCATGGTCATAAAAATGAGGGCTTAATATTATGTTTTTTTTTTCCCCCACAGTGTTCTAGCAAAGGCGCAAAAATGGAAATTAATTTCTCTAACATGTAGAAAATTTAAGTGTGTGCATTCCTCCTGTACTAATAACGGCGCTGGTTGAATTAATTATTAATTAATATGTATTTCAACATCAACCACAATTATATATTTATTGTGTAACTGTACTTGTGTCGGTCCTACCAGAACATCATTAAGCTCTATTAAAACCAATAGGAAAGTAAAACAAAATATTGCATATATACGTCTTGTGAGATCGCGTGTTTTTTTTACGATTGTTAATCTTATTTAAGTGCTGTCTTAGTAGCTTAAACTACAAAAGTTGTGTATTTAAGTGCGTTGTCATAATCACGAAAATCACCTGCTTACTTCGTCATGTCCGTCCGGCTGTCCGCATTGTATCAGCGCGGCTTCCAGTAGAGGGATTTCAGTGAAATTTGGTGTTGGGGACTTCCGTGAAACTCTGTCGAGAGAAATCTCAATTTGTTTACCATCGCGCAAAAATATCGGGCTCTGTATTTGCATGCCTAAGTACGTTTTATTGTTGCCAGCCACATCAAATTGTAAAAGCGCTCTCGAGTGAAATGGTATTAGACTGCTATGACAGACGAGGAGGTATAAACGTTACGCGAATGTGACACAGTTTTACGTTAAACGTACTTCGTCTCTGTTTAAGAATTTCTTGTTTCAAGTTTTTTTTTTAATTGTCAGATATTTAAAAAAATGTTTAATATACTAACAAAAAATGCATTCAATAAAATACAGTTAACTACAGATCATGAAATAAGTTCTTGATAAGCACCAACCCCTACACGTTTCGGCACAGGAGTGCCATTCACAAGGATTCCATCTGAACAAAGGTACAGAATCTTATGTTTATTGGACCATACATCATTGTGATACTTGAAGAATAAAAGACCAACTTGATGTCACTTGCTATTTTATTTCACTTCTTATGTGCTCAACATGTTTCGGACATTAACATATCCATCATCAGGAGCTTGCGACCATTCTGTTGAATTACCACATTGGTCATATTGTTCTTGGTTCGATGTGGTAATTCAACAGAATAGTCGCAAGCTCCTGATGATGGATAAATTAATGTCCGAAACATGTCGAGCACATAAGAAGTGAAATAAAATAGAAAGTGACATCAAGTTGGTCTTTTATTCTTCAAAGGTACCGAAGTTCAACACGCTAATCCAGGTACCGATCGTCCTCTATGTCGTCATTAAACTATTAAAATTCTAGAATACATAATGTTTGTAAACATAAATCCACAATGCTGTGACGCCAAAGCTATGTAATAGTGATTGTATGTGATAGTGCTGTGATATCACATGGCTTTCATGTCACAGAATTTTGAATTTTTGTTTGTCAACATTGTTTGTTCCATAATTTTAAAATTTTCATGACAACAGTGAGGGCGATCATTGCCTGAATTAGCGTGTTGGAGTTGTGGTCCTTTATTCGGAAGTGCTCTCTCTTGATGGACTTCAAGTGCTGAAACATGTGGGAGGTGTTACATATCAAGAATTGCATTTCATGATCTGTGGTTTACTGTATTTTACTGAGTGCAAATCTTGGTTACTATATTCCATATATATATATATATATATATATATATATATATGAAAATGCACGGCGTAACATAAAATTTCTAATTCTTTTTACGTTTAAAAGATTGAAATTAAAATAATTAAGTCTATTTGCTTGTTCAAATTTATCGAGAGCCCTTTTTGACGCATGCGGGGTGTACTGTCCCTTACATTCACTCCAATTTACAGGTATGAGATAAGAGCATTTTTAGTTTTTCAGTGCAGTAAACTTTGAATATGTTGCATTTTTTCTTGTCGCTTGGATTTTGTTAGGATTTATTTAAGTTTTTTAAAGGAAAATTGAATTTAAAATGGTGTGTATTTTTCTCCCCTGTATATGTGTATGTATGTATATATATATATATATATATATGTTTCATTTTTATCTTGTCCCTTGATGTTTTAGGTATTTTTACATTTTTACATTTTTACACTTTTAAGAAATTTGTATTTAATAGTGTATGTACTTTTCTTCTGCTTTCTTGCTTTAGCACACACATCCATCTACTTCAGTTTTTCTCTGAAAGTGACCGCAATTGCCTGCACGGCGTTTCCTTACGCTTTGTGGCTCCCCCGCATGAGGCATCAAAATTAGCATTTTTCCAAATGTACCTTTTAGGAGCGAACAGCTTTTGTATGTATGATTCTGCGATCGATATCATTCTTATTTTCCGAATTACCGAGCGTGGCTGAATGGTTATTGCGTATTTTATATACTTGCCCTAATAATGACAAGTAATGTGCTGAAAATGAAAACAGGACCAATTACCGAAGCGTCATATCCACCAAATATTCTCAGATAATATGCAATGCCTAATTTAATTATGTGCAATTTATGAACCAGTACCTGGTCGATATATTTACGGAATCCTTAGAGAGGTTCATTATTCAATGCTGCATCCAAAAACGTACGAAAGGATAACAATACGTACGAACATTACGACGTATTGTGTTGTGTATTGTACTAACCTCAACGTTCATTTGTATCCGCCAGTGTAATAAATGCTGGGTTCCATTTCGTTTTGTCACACAGCGCAAAAGGTGCACACTTGTAGACGGTTTTGATACTTTCAGACCAAAATGTAGCTGTGCAAGAGTTTAGGTTACCCCCGGAGGCGTATTGTAGTTACATTACTCGACGCCACGTGCCAGAAAACGTTAATATTCAATTTAACCGTCTTAGATACCTGGAATGCCCAAATTATATGGGATTTGGATTGTTTCTGTGCTCGTCTATGGCTTTGGTTCTGTACACTATGGCGTTATGACAAGACAAGGAATGTGATACTACAGACGTAACTCCTCAGCTTGGTGGTGATTGTGCCCAACACTTCGGACCAACAGAGCACAACTTGTCATGCACACACATAGGCGTCATTTTGTTTGATTTGATGGGAAGCAGCCTTGAATCACTTGCACACCGATCTGCAAATCACTAATCATGATTCAAAGCAGCATTTGCTGTTTAATGAGACAAAGTACTAAATCGCACTTGCTTTACGTGTATTATTCACGTCAAGTTACGTTGCTTTCTTCGCTCGTCACTGATATGATGCATGAATTGTGTACATTCGCACTTGTGTGTAGTATTTTAAAATTTACAAAAGAATCTTACTTTCTACGTCAGACTTACAGGTGACAACAATTTTCAGACTGAATTCCATATGCTTTTTAGAGTAGACTTAATGTAAATTTTTCATTTAGAAACAAAGGATGATTAATTAATAATTTTATTCTTCCTGACAGGTTGGATTCACCGGGGTTATATGACGAATATACTAGTCTTTCGATTATGTGCAAAGCAACGTTCTGTGTGAGCACGTTCTGACATTAGTTTTACTGAAGCTGCAGTGCACCTGATACCAGGATCATGCATTGCGGCACGGAATACATACGGAGGGGTAAATCATTGTGGATTTGAGTAAGGTTTCTACACATTTACGTATCGTAGTTTGTCATCCATTGAACACAGTCACAGAAGAATTTTAACGCCTTACATAATTAGGAAATACTCATGAGATCTATCGGAAGACACTGCCCTAGGGAGAAGCAGTAATATGTGTGGGAAAACTCTTAAACGTTTTTGACTTTGTCTGGTTGTGGGTTAGATATTTTGTGTTCGGAGTCGACTGTTTCGGAATGGGAGTAATTAACTTTGAATTAAGTAGCCGCAGAATAAAGTAAGGTGTGTTATGTTCTGCAGTTCATGGGAATATGGCTGAATACACTAATCAGTTAAATTGGGTCTCATGTCTCAGTCGGCAATCTGCCTTTCCTAGCGGAAGTTTAGTTCTCGTATTTCTGGGTCCAGCCATGCAAGTTGTTGGTTAGAAACTGAAGACAAGGTTACGTCCTTCTCTTTTTTTCCAGACACAGTATAATATAATATGTTTACAACACCGTTAAAAAAAAAGAATTGTATCAAGTATGTATTTTAGTGAAAGTAGGATATTTCATTAACCCTTTAAATCCCAGTTGTAAGTATACGTACGGCCTACATTAACATTGTAAATTTTACATTTTGACAACACAGCGTATTTACATACAGTATGTGTCTCACAATCAGGGGAATGGAGAATGGAGAAAATTACATAATGAGGAGCTTAGGGATCTTTACTCCTTACCCAATATTGTGCGGGTGGTAAAATCGAGTAGAATGAGATGGGCGGGGCATGTGGCGCGTATGGGGGAGAGGAAAGGTGTGCACAGGGTTCTAGTGGGGAAACCTGAGGGAAAGAAACCATTGGGGAGACCCAGACATAGATGGGAGGATAATATTAAGATGGATCTTCGGGAAGTGGGAGGGGGTGGAGACTGGTTGGAGTTGGCTCAGGATATGGACAGATGGCAGGCACTTGTGAATACGGTGATGAACTTTCGGGTTCCATAAAGTGCGGGGAATTTCTTTACTAGCTGCAGAACCAGTTAGCTTCTCAAGAAGGACTTTGCTCCATGGAGTAAGTAAGTAATGTGTCTCACAATAAATACGGGTTATGAACGTAACATCATAAATTGTTTTTTTATAACGGATCCAGACTGTGTTCTCTGTGAAGTACAAACTGCTACTTTGTGCTCGATTTAGGTGAAATTTATTCCTCATAGGGTCAAACACATTTGTAGCTTGCCGGTTGAAACATCGAACCATGTTAAAGAGTGGAATAGCCCATTCTGCAGGAGACATGTTGGTTCTTGTAGCGTTTAGAATCTCTATAGAATTTTAATGTTCTTTGACCATCAGAACATCACAGTTTGATCATTGTAATAGTGTTTCGGCCTACCTGTACGTTTTGTCCCACCTTCCGCTCCGTTGAAGCACTAGATGTATGTCGGATCTGATCCGAAATGTCGACAAATAAGTGGCGTGCTGAGACCAGGGACTTGATCCCAGCAGCGTTTTTCTGCTAGCGCACTACGTACTGTGCAAGATGCTAAAAGGACACGTGCCCATCCCAGAGATTATCATGCCCCTTAAAACCTAAGGTAGGGTAATGTGGATCATTTTCTTGTTGGATGTGACGCCGTGTAGTTTGGTAGATATGTAGCGACATTTCTGAGCATTCTCCTTCCATTTTAGAGTAGATTCCTACCCTGAAAATTAAGACAGCAAATCAGACATACGTCATTACCTCTCTACCGTACCTCACAATATATCCCGGGACACAGTAAGCTTCGAAATCACCATTTTGAACACTTCAGATCTGATATGTATTTACGTGTTTCTTAGGATTGGTACATTGATAAGCGTTTATTCATAAAAGCATAATAAAGATAATAATCGTCATCATCAAGTTATTTGAGTTTAGTTTTTACAGTGCGTCGGACCACCTACTGATTGACACCGGCTAGCCCATCACCATATGAAAAATAGGTAAAGGTAAAGGTAACGTTCATCCTAGAACAGGCCACCAAGTCCCAGAGGTGGAGTAGAGGTACAGTCCTACCTTTTCTTTAACCTCGGCGCTAGATGGCGGTGGGTGGTCGACGTCACGCTGCCGTCGCTTTAACCCCGGGAAAGACCCGGTACCTCTTGTATAGGAGGCTGGGTGGACCACAGGGCCGGTCTGGACGGGTGCGGAAAATGTCGCCCCCAACGGCATTCGATCTCCGGACCGTCCAGCCCGTAGCAAGTCGCTGTACCGACTGAGCTATTCCGGCCCCTCACCATTTGACAAATAAGCAGCAAAAATCGTTGTGTTTGTAGTGGAGACTATTGCCTTCTGTGAAGTGGCCGAAATTTTAGAAATACGTTGTGCGTGTTTTACTGTATTGCAGTAAAGGCGCCAGTTTGGTTTCCCTTCCGGGTATGAAGAGAATTAATTTAAAGTTTTTCGTAGAATGTTGTGGTTTCTCCGAGTGTGAATGGTACATTGCCAGTGAATGGTATACTGCCAGTGAATGGTAAACTGCCAGTGAATGGTATACTGCCACCGAGTGAATGGTATACTGCCACAGAGTGAATGGTATACTGCCACCAAGAGAATTGTATACTGCCACCAAGTGAATGGTATACTGCCAGTGAATGGTATACTGCCACCAAGTGAATGGTATACTGCCACCAAGAGAATGGTATACTGCCACCAAGTGAATGGTATACTGCCAGTGAAT
>Ga0123355_10020906_pt1 | contig 10467 bp, 10 predicted proteins | sample TergutEmb28metaG_3_FD_89872 | JGI IMG/M metagenome (GOLD analysis project Ga0123355, IMG submission 89872) | Embiratermes neotenicus P1 segment gut microbial communities from Petit-Saut dam, French Guiana - Emb289 P1 | ecosystem: Host-associated > Arthropoda: Insects > Digestive system > Gut ... | reverse complement strand
TTATCTCCGTAACCGTTCAACTTTGGACATAGGTGTTTTGGGTTATATCGGTATACTTTAACATAAGGAACACCCTCCCGAAGTCTGGCACATTCCTCCTGGGACACCCTGTATATATATATAATATTAAAATGAAATTCATGCACAAGTATTCGTCTTCTTTACAACTTACGAATAAAGTTAAACTGTCTGAATACAGAAAACAGCAAGTATATATTTTATTATTTTTCGAGTCTCTCGCAACCGATGGGTTTCAGAATTCCTATTATATGCGAATGAGGGGTGGTGACACAAAGCGTCAGAGAATGTGACCTGTTGCGAAAGCCACAATGAATGTAGTATCAAAGAGATGACGAGAGAAGTGGACTCCTTTGAAAACGTGGTCACAAAGTAGTCGGACGGCTCTCCAGTGACCGGCCTCGATGTCATTCCCTTACAAGCACAGTCTATCCCGTCTAGAATTGCACGTAACCATTTGTTATTGTCGTTCTTTTTGCAGAGACAGGGGAGGCGGAAAATTTAATGTGAAACGTTGAGTACGACCGTTCTTCGCCCGGAACAGAGCTACGGTGACAACGTGCAAGTCTACTCAACCACAGAATTCCAACCACACACGGTTTCCTGTCATAATTCCCGTCATTTTTGCTGCAATAAACTGGTTTCACTTAGAACCTCATGATAAAACTTCCTAGTGACCCATTGATTTAGGCAGGTCTTCAAAATCACAGCAAATATCCGTCAAAATATTTAAGAAAGATGAATTGTAGTATTCGAACATGGCTCTCAATTTGATATGAGTTCATTCTTTCATTTCGTTGTCTGTCTTACGACAGGTGCATAGCCTCTCCCAAAGGGACTTCTCGACAAAGTACAGGCGATGGACAAAATAATGGAAAAAACTAGACAATATAAGTATAAAAGTGTTTGTTGACTGCACTGAAAGAACATTAGTTGTATCTGTCATTATTGTTTTGTTTGTTTACGCTGTATGGTGCCAGTGTTAATGCAATATAGATTGTGTCTAGTAACAGTTCGAATGGAAGCACTGCAAAATTGGAGACTTGTCAGATTTTAAAAGAGGAGAGATTGTTGGTGTGCGTTTAGCTGCAGCATATGTAGCCAAAACGGCCACTTAATTAGGTGCATCCAGAGAAGCAGTTCCCAAGGTTATGAGGGCAAACACAGATCACTGGAAGACATCATCAGCTAAGAAGAATAGTGGCCGAAAACCAAAACTAACTGTACAATGAAGAGGAATGTGTCTAAAAATCACAGTACTATTGCAGCAAATGTGACAGCAGAACTCAATACTCATCTAGAAAACTCTGTTTCCACAAAAACAATCGGACGGGAGCTTCACAAATCCAACACTCACGGTAGAGCTGCAATTGCCGAACCTCTGGTTACTGAAAACAACGCTAAAAGGCGAAAAATATGGTGTGATGATCATAAAACCCGGACATCTGATGGCTGTAAATACGTAATATGGTCAGATGAGTCGTCCTTCACGTTGTTCCCAACATCAGGCCGGGTTTATGTTTGTAGAACGTCCAAGGAAGCCCATAATACTGAATGCCTGGTTCCAAATGTGAAAAATGGTGGCAGATTTATGAAGATTTGGGCAGCAATATCTTGGTATTCTGCTGGTCCTTTAATTACTACGAAAGGTCAAATTATTGCCAGTGACTGCGTACAGTACAATGACGCAATTATTCAAGATGACAATTCACCCATGCACACAGCGAGAAGTGTTCAGTCTAGGTTTGAGGAGCATGAAGATGCACTTCAACATCTTCCCTGGTCAGCATAACCGCCAAACTTAAATATCATCGAACCACTGTGGTCAGTTGTAGTGTAGGGTGACAAGCAGATTTACCTCCTCCATCATATCTCAAGCAACTGTAAGATGTTCTTTACGAACAGCGGTACAATGTTCCATTAGAGACTATTCAGAACATATGCGTCTATTCCAAGAAGGATACAAGCTGTATTACAGGCAAATGCTGGTCCAACTCCATATTAATAAAGAAATGTGTATCTTTCACAACTGTTTAAATTATTTTGCCCGTCCCCTGTGATATCTAGTGCTACTTTTTTCAAATTCTACTATCCTCTCCATTCCTTCAGGTCATCCAGTAGCTGCTTACGTCTACTTCCTCGTCATCCCGTCATTTCTATCCTTCCTTCTATCTTTCCCTCAATGTGTTTTAGAAAGCTTATATCAGTTACAGGTCGGTAATGTACACTAGAAAGTGGTTTCCTTCGGTGTTTATATACCGCAAGCAGCGCCTCTCTTACTACTGGAAACATCTCTGGAACTCCCATTTCGCGATGCTATCCGGCATCACTTGCATTTCGGCTGCAATCCGTATGATATCCTAGAATTTTCGCCCCTTTAACTTGATTCTCGCCTTCAACAACACTAAGAAGACACATAGGGCTAGATCAGGGATCAGGGCGGGGTTAGGGACCGCCGCCCAGTTGTTTTCGATTAGAAACTGCTTTACAGACCAAGTGGGTGCGTCATGATGCAGAAGACAGTCCACAGTGCGACACCTGTCAGGGTGTTTTCTCTCGGCATCGTCCTTCACACGCCTTAGGACGTCGTTAATTGTATGCCGTCTATTCTCACAGATACCTTCACGCACTCTTCGAGTGCGTACACACCAACAGAGTCGAGTCGAGTCCAATCCAGTCAAGTCAGACTCACAAAGACGCGGCAGTCACTCTGCGGCTTACTTACAATGGCCGCCAAGGCAGTGCGTACACAACAGCAGAGTCGAGTCGAGTCACACGAGTCTTGCCGAGTCAAGCGTTTTGATGCCGCAAGTTCGGTTTTCATCAGTCAGAATCCAGTGATCGGGCGTGACGAAAGAAATGTAGACAAGATTATTCTTTTAGTCAAGGACCACGAGGCAATTAACGACGCCTCGCGTTGTGAACACCGGAACCGCGTCTTACTTTGATTATTATGTTCATAACAACAACAACAAAAAAAACAGCACCACTAACAACAGTAATAACGATATTATTGTTATTAGGCCTTCTATCTAAAGTTAAAGTTTAAAGTAAGCCAAAGACGCATACGATTCCCCAGTGGCAAGACACCTGGAACAGGTTTTCTTTCTCAAACTCCCAGAAATGGAAGGACAAATGACACAAATTAAGAAGTAATTATATGAGGGGAAGAAGAAAGGCAAAAGAAAAAAAATATCAGTTAGTGGGGCTACGGTGAAAGGGAAGTGGCCATTTTACGATGTCATGAATTTTTTGGAGTACGACTTGCAGCGTAGAACTATGGAAATGTTCCAGAGACAGCAACTGCAACTGAAGTTGCATTCACTGATCCAGATGAAATGGGCAATTCTGGACAACTGAAGGAGAAAATATAATTCATGACCAGAAAATGGAAGGAGGGTCGAGTAAAAATGAGCAGCAAGCAGGAATTAAAAAGAGGAGGAAAAATACAAAAGGCAAACAATATTTGGACTCATTTAAAGAAATCTGTAAATAATTGAGGAGATCCTGGGTTCGAATATCCGTTACAATTCTAATTGAACACAAAAGACATAGGCTGCTGTATGTATGTATGTATGTATGTATATGTGTGTGTGTGTGTATATATATATATATGTATATGGAATTGAAGAAATAAAATGTAAATAGGAGTAAATAATGTTACCATCTAGGACACTAATTAAGAAAAGGGTAGCTCCAACAGTATCGAGAATCCCTTTCTTGTCTCCTACAGATTTTTATAGCACGTACCTTAAAAAAAGGCAAGTCGTTCTTCAGGTGAAATCGTCCTCCTACAGTCAGTGTTTTGTTTTCGTCTTTCCTCTGCCACCAACTGTGACAGACGGTAGAATTGCTCGATGTTCATTCTAAAAAAGCCATGAAATTTCTCTTCATCCTCGAGCAGATCCCTGTATAAGTGGCTAAATATTCTGAATTCTGGTACTTTTATGTTTATCGTTTGCACCTACATGTTTTGTCTCTTACGACGCCACCTCCTTCTCCACATAATCGTGTGCAAAACAAGTATGTCAAAATTTTCTATCGCTTTAGAGTTCTTTAATTGTTCATCATTCAAAGAATACTAAAAATCCACTGGAACTCGCGGAGACTTGATTGGAATCGACTCGGTCGGTGTGAACACGCAGTGACTCTGAGTCTGACTGGACTGGTCTGGACTCGACTCGACTCTGTTGGTGTGTACGCAAGCTTCCAACGTTTTAATCAGTCCGACTTAACAATGAACAACCGGCATGTTCAAAACCTCCAACGCAGCTTGGGAACTTAAGAAACGTCACTCCCACTCCAAAACTCGTGCTTTACTCATGGAGTTACCGCGAAGGTATTTTTTAAGCATTTCCTAAGTTGTAGAAGCTGGTTTATTATGGCTCAAACAAAACTCGATACAAATTCTGTTCCTTAAGAGCTGCTATTTCACTGGGATACAACGATTGCAGAACGCAATGAGCACAAACACACTTAAAAACTGCACAAAAACACAGCGTTCTGTTACAGCCACTCACCACACCAATTCACAATAAATTAACTCAGCGGTCCAGCGGCCCACGGCTGCAATGCAATCGGTTAGCGCTCCACATGGCCAGCCCGGAAACATTTGGCTCGCATCACATAACCACTCTTTGTATCAGATTCCGTATGCAGGCTCTACGTCCGGCACGCAGTAATATAATGTTTCATACTATTCCTATGAAAAACAGCAAGCAATTCCCGTAACAGCGTTACCCACATGCCCCTGGTGATGAAAACGTAATATTTTCTTTGAAGTAGGAAAGAAACCTGTGAGAAGTCTATTACTGAGATTAGTTTCACGTCTCAAATAGTTGCCGTAGTGGCATTGCAAACCCAAGAATCCATGATATCTGAATGTTAGAAAGACATACCACTCTACAAAATATTCGAAGGAAAATATCAACCAGAAATTAGTGCTGTTGTATCCCGAGTGTAATGGTCGAATTCAGGTACGCCGGTGTTGACCGAGCGGCTGGTTCCTGAGGGAAACTGGTTCAAGGCTCGTGCTGGACACTTAAGAATTGATATTCAAGACTCCAACCACAATTTTGGAGAGTAAATAAAGCTGGTTTATTGTAGCTCGTTGATAGGAGAATATAATAAAATAACTGATGTAGTGCGCTGTGGTGATAAATGATGCAGGGCACTGTTAAATAATTTGGAAGTACCGCTCGTAGGGAGAATAGAGAAAATTTGGCTATGTGATCAGACAGCGATTCCTGTAGCAAGTGACGACCAAGAATGTCCCCCGAGGTATCCAAACCCCTAGATTAAATAGCATCAGAATCTGGGGGCGAGTGACGTCATAGGGCGTTAGTATGATGCAGGGCACTGTTAAATAATTTGGAAGTACCGCTCGTAGGGAGAAAAGAGAAAATTTGGCTATGTGATCAGACAGCGATTCCTGTAGCAAGTGACGACCAAGAATGTCCCCCGAGGTATCCAAACTCCTGGATTAAATAGCATCAGAATCTGGGGGCGAGTGACGTCATAGGGCGTTAGTTATAACAGACGCGCTACGGAATATGGTCATAAGTCCCCGAAAATACAAGCAAAACTGCAGTCGTCTTAACGGAACATTTCAATCAAGCAACTCTTAAAAGACAGTTTTAAACAAAGGGGTAAGTGAAAAATTCATCTTAGGAACAGGTGTGTAGTTGGCGCATATGTGTCGTTTCCTGTGGCGGATGACAAAGGCCACACACACACACACATACACACACGAACCTTGCATCTTAAACCATAGCTGAGAATAAATGGTCGCTTGGCGAAATTAAAATCTCCGGACGCGACACCTCCCCTCTTTTAAAGAAATTTAAGCAATACAGTGGCTTAAATTTCCTCTCTCAATAAAACCATAAACTTAGTGACAATACAGTAAGTCAACACAATGCATACAAGGCAAATTGATTACACATGGTTACAAGAACTATCTTGCCACTAAATATACAAGAAAAAAATGATTACATATGCTCTTAATATTCATACTTAATATGATTAAGTATAGTGACCTTAAGTCTAGTTAAGCTGAAACGTGCAACCACAACTCTCAAGATTTCCTCCCTTCTTTTTCACGCATTTTCAACGTTTGCCTGAAGGCACTGTCGTTTTAACATTTGTGTTTAAGAAGACCAGCTCAGTGGCGTATGCAGCATCGGTTAGCGAGTGCCTAACCTTATTACTTGCCCTGGATCCTGAACATCTCACGCTTTCCCTCAACGAATGAATTGAATTTACAATTTTTGGCTTGAAGGTAATCGCGGTGCAGGGACTATTGTCTTTCCACCAGTTTGAAAATTTATGACATCGTTTGCGGCAACACTTTGAACAACAACAGTAGCACAAACAGATTAAGGTTAAACTAGTTGTAACCATTCCTACATAGGACAAAAATGAAAGGTGAGAATCTACTGTTGAATGTTTAATTTTCCAGTCTTGTTCGAGTATTAAATTATCTACGTCCTCTACCGTGTGACTGGCAATCATTAACCTTTTGGTGCCGGAATTATTTCTTTAATTTTAGCACGCCCTGTATATAAAATGTGAATAATACAGGAACCAAAATTATGAAACAAGCTGCATTTTGAAGAGGAAAAAACGGACAATATATACTATGTTTAAAATAATCAGTACCTATATTTGTTGAATAAATATATAAAATGCAACGTTTAGAGGTTAGCGGTGCGGTACGACCACTATAGGGGTCGTTAGGCGTCAAAGGGTTAAATCATCGAGTGAAATGGTAACACTTCTTAGGGGTATGTGTTCATTTAATTTAAAGGTGTTGTCTACACCGCCACAACAGTCACACTCCAAAGACAAAGGTGGAATGACATCCTTACTTGTGCGGTTACTAACCAATGTTGAGTGTGATTGATTGAGGATCCTGTTTCCATAGGCTTTACACATAGAATTTAATTGTAATTTCCCAGTTCCCAATAGCTTGACATCTGTCGGTTCGTGCTTCGAGCACAACACAGTTAAAACATCTGATTTTGGGGCAACATATAACCATTTATTGTTGTCTAGCTGTGTCCACAGTGTGTGGTTTAATTCTGTAATTCGTTGGCAGCAGGAAGCCGGGATGGACCGAATGGGCTTTATCATCTGGGATTCGCATTCTTCGACCAAATGAGTTAGCTGCACTGGCTGAGTCTGTTTGCATACAATTTTACATGAATTAGTTCCGTCTGCCCCTAACCTTGTGAAATGCCGTTTGGCGGTATCCATCAGCAGATAGTCATGTTCAGGTTGGATAAATATAAATTTTTAACCTGTTCCCCTTATCTTAATTGGAAGTGGTAAGACACGATACAAATTGTAAATCACATTGTTTGTTAGGGGTAGGCGAATTACATATACAAGGAAATGACCCTTTAAGAATACATCAATAGAAACAATTCTTAACAATAAATGTTATTAAGTGGCAATCGCGGGGATAGGCAATGAAAGGTCGCTTGGCATATCGGCTTGGTTAATTTTCACTTGCTCCACAATCTGAGATGTTGTAATAAGCTGCGGCTGAATCACACCCTTTTGAGAATTTACAACTCCATCAATCAAAATTTAATATTCTCTGCGGCACTCATCAATTGCTCTGTTCAACTGCATAGCATGCTCGTTAATAGTCAATAACAATGAGTAAGCAGTGAATAGTTCCTTAATTTATCCATCCTGCTCATTAACATGCTTAGCCATTTCTTCCAAACCCTTAGCCAAAAATTTTTCATTTTCAGATACCGTTAGTAGTGCAGAATTAACGGACCTAAGGGCAATATTTACTACCGTAATTTGTTCCTTTGAAAGTTTCAGAAAATCCAACTGCTCGTTTTCCAAATGTGAAATTTTGTCAGTATAATTATTAGTGTCTTCATTGTCCAAAGTTCCAAACAAAACTTTACTTATTCCTCCAATGAAACTGAATACACCTCGTTTATTGCGAGTGTGAACTGACTCATCTTAATTCCTGCAATTCAACCAAAAAATTGTTTTAATCTATTGGCGTGAACCTTCAACGTTCTGTTTCTGGGTAATTGCAAAGTAATATTCACACCATCAACAGATATGATTTCATAAGGACCTATGTAAGGCGGATTCAATTTTGAAGATCTACTTCGACGTACCTTCTCGTCATGTAGCAATACCTTCTCGCCTACAGCGAACAATGGGACATTTGTATTCTTGTCGTAATACTCCTTGTTCTTTTCCTTCTTAGTTCTCAAATTTGATCTAGCTACTTCATAACATGATTGTAATAGGGACTGAAGCTCCTGAACATAACTTTATAATTATATCTAATCTCAGGGGGATCCCTCTACAATATACCTGGTATATTACGTTTTCTACCAAAAAGAAGCTCGTGAGGAGTGAACCCGGTACTGGAGTGTGGAGTGGAGTTGAATACAAAAGTGGCGTATGGTATCCACTTGTCCCAATCAGTTTGATCCTCTAGAATAAAGCACCGTAGATATTCTACAAGAACTCTATGCGTTCTCTCTAAAGCTCCATTGGTTTGAGGGTGATATGGGCTTGTTTTAATTCTTTTTATTCTTAACCATTTACATACATTTGCAAATAAATCGCTAAGGTAATTGGAAACTTGATCGGTTAGTATTACCTGGGGTATCCCAAATTTCAGAACAATTTCCTCTACAAAAACTTCTGCAACAGTCATAGCATCTTACTGCTGCATAGCAACAGCTCCTGTGTATTTAGACAGCTCGTCTTCAATTGTCAGTAAGTATTTATTGTTTTCTAACGTCTGTGTTAAAGGTCCAACTATGTCCAAACTGCAGTTTGGCCAAACAACTTCAGGCGTATCAGTTATCTGCAACGGTAATTTAGTTTTCTTTTGAGTTATTTTGTTCTTCTGACAAGTCTCGCAATGTTTTACATAATTTTCGATCTCTTGCTTCATACCTGGTCAAGAAGTGTATAATTTTATTCTCTCAAAAGTTCTATTCATTACCAAATGCCCTCCTATAGGCAATTGAAGAAATTCCTGTAAAATTTTCTCCTTTTCTTCCTCTGTAGGTACTGAACTAATTTCGGTGATAGGTTTAACTTCTGTCACGTTTATCCTGTTTAACGCATCTGCGTTTGTATTTTTTGTTCCTGGCTTGTAAATTATATCGTAATCATACTCTTCTAACTTAAGTCTCCATCTGAATAGTCTCGAACTGGGGTCCTTTACATTGAAGATCCAAGTGAGAGGTTTTTGGTCAGTTACAATGGTAAATTTCCTGCCATACAAATATTGTCTGAACTGTTTACAGCCCCATACAATAGCTAGAAGTTCCTTCTGTGTGGTAGAGTAAGTCTTTTCTGCATTTATAAGCATTCTGCTGGCATGGGCAGTCCAATGGGACCTTGACTGAGAATAGCGCCCAATGCCTCGTAACTAGCATCTGTAGTTAGCACAAATGGTTTCGTTAAGTCTGGGTACTGTAGTAACGGTTCGCTAGTCAGTAAGTCCTTCAAGGTAATAAAAGCTTCATCTGTTCTTCGGTTCCAGACAAAAGGGGTATTCTTTCTCAATAATTCGGTCAGTGGTTTCGCAAATTTGCTAAAATTTGGAATGAATCTTCTATAGTACCCGCTTAAAACCAAAAACCGTTTGGGTTGGCGTGTGTTGGTAGGGGTAGGAAATTCCTTCACAGCTTTTACCTTACCAAAATCTGGGAGTAACCCTTGGGTAGTTAATCTGTGACCTAAGTATGTGACCTCTTTGCTTAAAAATTCACACTTGTCTGGTTGTAATTTCAAGGTGTGCATTCGCAGTCTAGCGAACATTTCAATCAAGAAACCCTTAAAAGAGAGTTTTAACCCTTATCCTGCTAAGGTGTAGAATAAGGTGAGCTCCTAATAATGCCAGCAGATGGCAGATGGAATTTAACTCTGCGTTTAAAGAGTTAAACAAAGGGGTAAGCGAGAAATTCTCCCTAAGAACGGGTGTGTAGTTGGCGCATGTGTGTCTTTTCCTGTGGCGAATGACAAAGGCAACACACACACACACACACACACACACACACACACACACACGCACCTTGCATCTTAAACCATAGCTGAGAATAAATGGTCGCCTGGCGAAATTAAAATTGCCGGACGCGACAGTGCCCTAGATATCGATTCTGTTTCTAAATTTCCCTTCATACTCTAGTGGCATTGTCGGTACAATGGCCTAGCTACATATCGGACGATCCGGCTTTCGATTCCTGACGGATATAAGATCTCTCTCTTCATTAACGACGTCCACATCCGGTCAGGGGCCCACCAAAAACTCCTATTACATTGGTACCGAGGGTCCTTTCTCGGGGGGGGGGGGGGGGAAAGGGGGGGGGAGGGGGAGGGGGACACCCCCCCCAACTCAAGGTTGGAAGAGAAAGGGGGGGGGTTCTATACTTTCACACCCCTATATATGCG
>Ga0123355_10020905_pt1 | contig 10467 bp, 4 predicted proteins | sample TergutEmb28metaG_3_FD_89872 | JGI IMG/M metagenome (GOLD analysis project Ga0123355, IMG submission 89872) | Embiratermes neotenicus P1 segment gut microbial communities from Petit-Saut dam, French Guiana - Emb289 P1 | ecosystem: Host-associated > Arthropoda: Insects > Digestive system > Gut ... | reverse complement strand
GGGGAGAGAGAGAGGGAGGGGGGGGGGGGGGGGGGGGGGGGTGGAGAAAAGTACATAACGAGAAGCTTAATGATCTGTAATCCTCACCAAATTTTATTCGAGTTATCAAATTGAGAATAAGATAGACGGGGCAAGTAGCACGTATGGCGGACAGCACAGCTGCATACAAGGTTTTGGTGTGGAAACCTGTTTGAAAGACCTACTTGGAAGACGTAAACGGAGAAGGGAGAATAATATTAAAATGGATCTTCAATAAGTGGGATGGGGAGGCATGGATTGGATTCATCTCGCTCGGGATAGAGACACGTTGCTGGCTCTTGTACGCGCTGTAATAAAATTCGGGTCCCATAAAATTCGGAGAATTTCTTGACCATCTGAGTACCGGTTAGCTTCTCAAGAAGCACTCTGCTCCATGGACTAAGTAAGTAATATATAATGTAATTTACGTCCTGAGAAGCACAACGGCTACATCAAAATGCTTATCTCAGAAGTTGTCAAAAACACACAAATGTATCAGTGTGGGTTAACGTGATTAAATCTACGCTGTTTCAAGATCGTTTACACACGCCCGTATCTCGGTGAATTTATCTCATATTGTTTGCCTTTCCGCTAGCAGCTTATGAACGTACAGATACGGTTACACAGATGTACGAACAAGTAGCAAACAAATACAGTACCACAACAGGAACTGACCAAATACAAGGTTTAGAATACTGTCTCTGAACTATGCGACGTACAATGGGCTTGAATCTTCGCCATTACCGCCGTGATAACCCTACACCTCGCAGAAGCCACCAACCTTTTCAAACCCACTCCCGCAAGTCACTCACAGAAATGTGCGAATGCGCTTATCCCCACACGTACTAAACAATAGGAACTTTCTAAAAGTATTAATTTCCGGCTTACTTTCCTTCTTTTAACTGTAGTGACTACAAAATACAGAAAACCGTAATTCTAAAGAGATTAAGTTATGATCCATGCACGGCACCCATGCGTCCCACAGGTTGAGGACGCAAAACAGAAGGATGCCAAGCACGCAAAGAAAAAATAAATAATGCAGACACTCCTCGCTTTACGAAATTTCCATCATAGCAGCTTTAATAATAAACCGCATACCCTCACTCGAACAAGAAATCATTCATCCGAAATGGTCCAAACTTAAAAAGAAGTGGAATCATTCAAGCCAAGATCAACGGACACTGAAGTCAAGAAATATATTCACTTTCCCAGTGTTGTTGACAGGGCATACTTGTTTTTTATTATTATTATTATCATCATCATCATCATCATCATCACCATCATCAAAAACATATACAGAGTGGGCCAAAAGTACCGTATATTCTCGAATCTAATCCGCACCCTTTTTACAGTTTCAGAGGGCTAAAAAATCAGGTGCGGATTAGAATCGCGTGCGGATTAGATTCGCGGTCGTGAGCTGGACTTTGGAAAAATGATACAGCCGCTGTACGTTCCGCAAGAGCAATACAATACAACAATTTATTATTTTATTTATCATTTATAATATTATATAATATTTATAATTTGTTATTCATCAGACTCGCCGTCATCACTCATAACTGAATCGTTATCCGTCACCCAGTCACTATCATCTTTATCTTCACCGTCGTCCTCCCATAGGTGCGGATTAGAACCGCGAACTAACGTTTATTTCGTTTAAGAAATCGGCAAAAACTCGTGCGGATTAGATTTGGGAACACACGGCAGGTATACAGTATATAGTTAATTACTGTATACCTACTTTTGGCCTAACCTGTACGTACTAATCAAATATTATGTTTCTGCTGCCAATAGGTTTCGTTTCTGAAAATAAATCTGGTTATTTCTAAATGAAGAATAAGAACCAAACTAGATGCTACTTATTGTTTTATTATACTTATGATAGGCTCAACATGTTTCGGGCACTGTTATGTCCATCATCAGAAGCTGATTGTGCTATAGCCTGCAGCCCGGACACTTATCCAGCCTGCTTGCGCCTAACTGCCAACCAACAGCAACCCAAGAACCGGACGGCCCATGTGGTAATCAGCACTGTAGTTGTGAGCTCCTTATGATGGGCATAGTAGTGCCCGAAACATGTTGAGCCTATCATAAATATAATAAAACAATAAGTAGCATCTACTTGGTTCTTATTCTTCAGTTATCACAACGATGCACGATCCTATACACATCAAATTTGATTATCTCTACTTTGTTTGGCCATTTTTCGGTGGACTGGGAACGCAGCCCCCTATCATACGGATCTGCGTATTGGAAATGGCAGCCTTGTTTACGAAATATATCCACGTGCAAAACCATTTCTAACGGTCGCAATTGAAAGTACGGAGAATCTACTTAGTAAACAAGGGTAATATGAATCACAAATTACAATTTGGTAACATCATCCCGTTGTGTTTCTTTAATCAATGCTGGTTAAATGATCGTCCAAATAACACAACACAATACATTATTGTATATACATTCATAATGCAGTTAAATGAATATTCATACTGTTGTATCATTTGGAAAATCAATAAAACAACAAATTAAAAGTCAATAAGCGGATATATTGTAAGATAAAGCTCGCGCAGAATTTTTCGTAGAACTTAATTTTTCCAGATGGATGAACATGAAATCAGTAGAAATAACAGACATAAGAATAGTGGCAATGTTTCTAGTCATTCACTTCCCTCCACCTATTTGTCTAGGATAAATTTTAATACTCACTTTATCTTAGGCTAAGAATTACAAATGGACTGATACCATGAGGTTTGGAAATCAAAATTCTGTGACCATAATTTGTTTCTCCCAAGCATGCACATTTGGCGAATATCTTGTTCTTCTTAAAAAAAAAAGTCGCAACCCGTCACGTTATATAAATCCGACGGGTTTCGGCGTTTACATAAGCCATCTTCAGGGAGGAAAGGTGTCTAAGTTAAATAACTTAGACAATGGCTTACAAAGAATTGTGCATTAACTGTCGGTAAATAAAAAGTGACGTGGCGCACGGCGCACGGCGTACACAGCGTCAAAAGGGTCGTAAACCGGTTTGATAGTAGTAACTTTAACGTGAGACTTATCAAATGTCACGATACGAATTTAAAAGCAAACAGAACAAGCACATTTTTACACCATATATGCGGAAAGCTTTGTTTTTCCTGTATGCCAGTAGTCCATTTAATTTGACATATTTCAATATGTTACACTGTTGTCAACAAAACCAGTCATAGACATTTGTTTCGTCGTGGACATAAAATGCGAACTTTATTCGCAATCACCATAACCAATTTTGTAATATGAATTCCTCCTACAATAAACCCAGAGTTACAATCGTTTCAAATAATAATAAAAAAAAACTTAGATAAAATTAACGTGTAACGGATAAAAAAAAATTGCTTCCTCCGGTCTCTATATTACTAGCAATCAGGTTATTGGTCGCAGCTCTTGATGCTCTAAGCACCAACAGCGAACATTTGCGAACCGCCTCTCTGCGTAACGATATTACGCAATTTTAAGAGAACGCTTCCAGGTAAGCAAAACAGAATACATTACATGGCAAGTGGATTCAATGAGCGGTCCTTTAGAGTCTGTAGTGGTTAGGCCATATTTCATTAACGAAAAAGTTTACAGGCTCAATTCTACGCGCGTGTGTGTGTGTGTGTGTGTGTGTGTGTGTGTGTGTGTGTTTGCTTTTGAACTAGTTGCGTAGCAAATGATCAAGAAGGATGAACGATAATTCGGACCGTCAAAGCAGAAGTTTCTGTTACTGTACTAAAAACTGGATTATTTATAAATGACATGTACAGCGTCACACAGATGGAAAGGTCAATGTTTTGCGGTGTGAGAGTACCTGTAGTTGTGAGAAGAAAGTTAATACGAACATCAGTCTACTTACGAACGGTTACTGAGATAGAGATGTTTTTGAATCTCCGTTAGATTTGTTTGCCGGGTTCGATGAAGAGCGAAGTTTACAAAAGAAAGGTGGATACACATGCCGAAATGCTGGCTCGGGTTTTGGATGCTGCTGCCCGAAAAAAAGAAACGTGAAGTACAACTCAGACGAACAACACGCGATCTTCGCACACAAGCTGCAAAGTGCACTGACGCTGGGATTTTAGAAAACTTAATGTAAACTGTAACATATTTCTCATTTGTGTAACAAATTAAATTAAAATTAATACTAAATAAACAGTAATTAGTTTCTGTTTATTATCATTCACAATGCTTCTGTGTTGGTAGGTTCGAACAGCTCTAATTCGGTAAGGATTCAGAAAAATCGCATGTTTGTACTCATTCTGTTCTCAAAATAACCGATACTACACACCTCCCAAAATACTGAACTTTCCTCTTGAATCATCCTGTATAAATCGCTACGGAAACTGAAGACAAATTCGACCTTAACTCCTCATTACATGCTTACTGTAAAGTCGAGTCTATCAATTACCCACGGTTTACACCCTCGCTATTGCATAAAAATGCGGATACGAACTGGAAGGTACAGCATTCAATGTCTTACGTTCGTTCAACGCTCAAGTCTGTACAACCATCATGCAGTAAATGTAAGCAACAGTGGCTGAAAATTTGCGATGCAGAGGCTATTTCGTGGCTATAATTATATTCATTTTTCATACTGCTTTATTAACATGACCAAGAACTGACCTCGTGGGTAACGTTCTTACGACAAGCCGGCATCGGAGAACTTGATACAATTCTGTTTCAGTGTGCAGACACCTACAGTGGAAGGGTCTAGGTCTGCTGCACCAGTCTTTGCTCCCGTCCATACCATGGTCCAGGAATAACTACTAAAACCCAAACGAAATGTTCCGATCGGGAGAGCTTCGAATAGGATATACATCACGACATTTCGCATTTTTTCCATCAACTTCAAAACTCCCTACTAATTAAAAACAAGATGTCTAAGAGACAATAACAGTAACGGATTTACGTGACAGTCATACCGGCACTATCGGGTAAGCTAAACTCTGCTCATACATTTACCAGAACACGTCACTAGCTAAGTGGAATAACGTGAAATAGACATACAAATTCTACCTGGATTTGTAACACTTACTGAAGTTTTGTCAACAATCTTTATGTAAATTTCATGTCCTGCTCACAAATCAACCGGTGCGTGTATCCATATTGTAAAACGAAAATTAAACCAAGTGTCATAGCGCAAGGTCCACTTCGTACGTGTTATAACAAGAGTCAGAGAGGCTTGTGGTATGAGGCCGGCCGCCCAGTGCCTGTCGTCCAAACAACAACTGAAACAAAGAGCGCATAACATTACGTACAAACACCAGGCCAGCAGAAACTACAGTGCATTAGCACTTGCGAAATTAGGTAACAAATATAGCGGCCGCGCGAGTTTCTGAGGCAGTTTTGTGGAAGCAGATCGTCGTGTAAAATGTACGGTAAACACTTCTACACTGCGAACGATTTTTTTTATTCTGCATGTTAACGATTACAAACGTGGCGTGAAAACTTGTGAGATATTTGACAAATTTAGCGTAGCCCAGATATGTGAAAATTACGCACAAAATCTATGTACCAAATTTCTTATGTGTGTTGTGTGCACTGCACACAACATACGCGCTGCCACATCACCTAATTTATATAACGACGTAATTTTACCGAGTGTTTTATCATAAATATAACTTTAGTCAGGTACAGATAATGATGATGGTCATTAATGGCCGAAATATGTAGGAGCGATATTATTGTGTATTTTAATGTAAATTGAAAACTTTAAACCAAGTTAATAAATAGGGCATTTGTTGGTGAGTGAACTACGTAGATTTCAAAATGCACGGTGCAACGACAAAGTTAAAATAACAGTTTACGAAAAGCACAATTAAAACTATACACACATTCTTGTCGCAAGCGCGGACGCGCGTGTTCCAACATTTGACTCTCTGAAGTTCAGAGTTTAATGTACGTATATTTAAAATAACAAAAATCCGCATTTTGCACATACACACACACACACACATATACACACGCCGAAATACTTGGCGCCCTGTAATACAATATAAACGACTGTTTACCTATACGACATTCCCCGAATGGTCTTTCTAACACAAAGACGCTTCGTTGTGTGTCAGTCAGGAACTGGATGTTGCACATGCAGCAGATTAGTAGCAGTATTCAAAGGATTCAAGAAATGCAGGAGGCACACGTTATTTCAGGAACCACTTGTGAATTTATTTATGGCCACCAATTCGTAACAAAATCTGTTCATCTCCGTATCTGACAGACAGAGCCACTTAACACAGAAGTCACGTGTTGAGGGCAGTGGCAGTTCAAGAACGACAGTGTGCAGGATAACCAGTGAAGAATATGTGTGAGCCAGTAACGAGATGTATAGCTAGTAGACTCCAGTTAAAATGTGATGGCACACGGTGACGCGCGGGAGGGGAAGTGAAGGGGAAACTGGCGAATGGAATGCGTAGCAAGTACTCTTCATACTGCATCGCAACATGGTGTATCCAGCATTATTACCACTGATGGGCACACCTCGGCTGCCAGTAGTCGACTGAACAGACGCCCCCGCCGATTTAAATGGACTCGTCCGTTTCGCCGAAAGACGAAATCAAGTTTCCGCGCCTGTGCCACCACATTTCAAACTCAGTCTACTTCAGCATTACAGCTGAACACCGCCTAGCAGCTGAACATAATAAAATGCACGTCTGCGTGGCAAGTGTTCACAGCAGAATTTACGGCGACATGCGTAACCACTACGCACTTCAGGCACTTACTCAACTTATACGGGTGAAATTTACATCTTCTACAGAGTGGTGGGAGAGACAAACTACCTCTCTCCTGAAGAGGTTTGCATGGTGCTTTCCTTTGACCACCAGCGAACGTAACCTCATACACTGACTGAGATACGTGCTGTACTGTACTCTGAACAGGGTGACATGAGACGGTTGACCAAATAAATGAAGGAGAGGATGTATTTCTGAGTGTTTTCGGTTAAATTTATCAGTCCTTGACCACGTAGATGTTAGTGATGTAGCAAACATCAATATGGGGGCACCGATTTTAGTCTTCATTATTTAACTTAGACGCCAACAGGCATCAAAGAAAAGAAAGGAAAAAAAAACAAAAACAAAGAATAAAGAAAATTACTTGTAACTCCCGCCAATAACATATACACAAAATCTACAATACCTATCGCAAGTTACAGGTTAATTAATTACCTAGGTAGGTTTTCACACTTTTTATTGGCCACGAAGGCCCTTAGGGTGAGTACAGGTACAGCTCTACTCTTTCTAGGACCACGGCACTAGATGGGGGTGGGGGGTCAGACCCACGCCCCGGCCGCTTCTACCCTCGGGAAAGACGGGGTACCGATTGTGCAGGAGGCTGGGTGGGCCCCAAGGGCACGTCTGGACGGGAGGAAAATCCCGTCCCCATCGGGATTCGATCCCGGACCGTCCAGCCCGTAGTCAGTCGCTACACCGACTGAGCTACCCGGCCCACTTAATTAATTACCTAATTCCATGAATGGTAAGGCATTTCTGTGATAGCTTTCTTTCCTCGAGAAAGTATCTGCCTTGCGAATGAAGTAAATTATTGCGGTTGTTTTATGTTTAGGTTTCCAGATAGGAGACTTGAAGAGAAATTACTCTATCAGGCCCAATTCGTGTTTATTCAAACCAAGCACAATGTAATATAAGAAGCTTCTCAACCCTGAATAGGACTACAGATCGCCTGCCGGTACGACAAAAACGTAGGTGGGAATTAATCTCACTTCGCTTGCAGTTCCAAGCGTTCTTAAAACCAAAGTGATTCCAGCAGAGTCGGTAATCGAATTACATGCGCGCGCACTAGGTGTGCATTAATTAGACAGGATATAGCATACAACGTTCACGCATAAAATCAAAGGCGAATTCCGAATTCTGCACATTATTTTGCCTAAAAGAGGTGAAATATTCATGTAAATACAGACATTTTCATTGCACGCTGAAAGGAAACACACAGCCATGCAATTCATAACCTACGTAGATGAGTTTGTATACGTTTCCAGCTCTAACAGCAGGCTGGTGAATGGCAAAACAAGAATTGGACAAATAAAGAGGTTCAGGGCTTCAGCAATGGAAGGGTTCAGGAGGAGAAAGGCAACTCCCAAATACTGAATGATTGAATTCGACATATCAGTTGCAACCTTACGTCACATTTCCAAGGAAACGTGTTCTCTCAAACCGAACTTCTACAATGAGATCTTCGCTTTTCTGAAATGATACGCAGGGCCGATTTACTGTTAGTTCCCGACGTTTCGGGACAACACACCAATCCCATCTTCGAAGACCAACCAGTAGAAGAGGACTATATTCTTCTTTGACTACTTTACCCTTGGAGATGGGATCGATATGTTGTCCCGAAACGCAGGGAACTAACTACCAATCACAACTGCGTAACACCCCAGAAGATCTAAGATCTCATTTCAACTGCTACAGAAGCCTGAAATCACGGAATTTTTGTCACATTTCCACAAAACCGGATAACAATGAAGGCATACACACTCAAAAAAACAAATACATTAAGATTCATTGCATTACGACAAACCGTTTATTGCTTGATTTGTTTTACTCATTCGTAAATCATTTAAACAGTTTTGATCTGTACTGGACCGTGCAGCATCTTGATAATTGAAGAATAAAATCCAACTAGATGCCACTTATTACTTTATTATGCTTATGTTAGGCTCAACATGTTTCGGGCACTATTATGCCCATCATCAGGAGCTCACGACGATAGCGTTGGTTAATCTGGTTCTCGAGTTGCTGCTGGTTGGAAGTTAAGTGCCGGCGGATGCCTCCACTTAACTTCCGACCAGCAGCAACTCGAGAACCAGACGGCCTATATGGTAACCAACGCTATCGTCGTGAGCTCCTGATGATGGGCATAATGGTGCCCGAAACACATTGAGCCTAACATAAGCATAATAAAGTAACAAGTGGCATCTAGTTGGATTTTATTCTTCATTTAATCAGTGTTCGTCATTTTTACGATAATGGTGATGATAATGCCGATGCTAACGATGACCGCTAATCATGATGATATTTCGAATGTCGTTTAGTGGAATGGTTATTAGATTATAACTACAAAATTATCACGTGTAAATAAACAACAACGTAATCTCTACAGCGACATTTACAATACCGCCAGGCTTCAATTTATCTGCTCCGGGAAAAATTGACGCATATAACGTATTTACCGATGACATTAATTCAAACTGAATTCACTCTTAGTAACCCTCAGTTCATTATTCCAGGAAAGCCAGAATAGCCTGTCGCTATATGCCATGCCCGTCTCCGAGCTCAGCGTTATGGCAGTGAACTCAAATGTCTCTACAACTTCCATACTTCACGCTATTACAATATTGTGACATTTAAGACCTCTGAACATAAGCATAATCAGGAGCAATGGGGGAAAAATACAACTGGGTGAGCTTAATACAGTAATGTACGGGTAAAATTTTGTATTATCCAGAATAACATGGGTAACAAATCAATCAGTGAGTGTGTATAAACTGTAGACAACAGGTTTAGTACCGCAATTAGAAGAGACGATGGTTCTGTATCGGTTGGTAACAACAAATTTAGTAGCACCTAATGGGATGAGAGATGAATAATTGTGAAGTGGGAGGTACAGTGGAAAGAAACTATCACAGCCCATACAATGATTATATAGCAACGCCTGCTACAGTAAATACCGAGAAAACCCATACTTACTTACTTACTCCATGGAGCAGAGTCCTTCTTGAGAAGCTAACTGGTTCTGCAGCTAGTCAAGAAATTACCCGCACTTTACGGAACCAGAAGGTTCATCACCGTATTCACAAGTGCCCGACATCTGTCCCTATCCTGAGCCAACTCCATCCAGTCTCCATCCCCTCCCACTTCCCGAAGATCCATCTTAATATTATCCTCCCATCTATGTCTGGGTCTCCCCAATGGTCTCTTTCTCTCAGGTTTCCCCACTACAACCTTGTGCACACCTCTCCCCTCCCCCATACGCGCCACATGCCCCGCCCATCTCATTCTTCTCGATTTTACCACCCGCACAATATTGCGTAACGAGTAAAGATCCTTAACCTCCTCATTATGTAATTTTCTTCATTCCCCTGTTAAATTGTCCCTCTTAGGCCCAAATACTCTCCTCAACACCCTGTTCTCAAACACCCTCAGCCTACGTTCCTCCCTCACTGTCAGCGACCAAGTTTCACACCCATACAGGACAACGGGCAGAATTATAGTTCTATATATCTTGATCTTCAAATTTTTGGACACCAACCTGGATGACAGAAGATTCTGCACCGAATAATAGCAAGTATTCCCGAACTTCAGCCTGCTCTTAATTTCTTCCTGAATAGAATTTTGATTTGTTAACGTTGTTCCCAAATATTTGAACTCTTCCACCCTCTCAATGGAACTATTATCAATCTTCATACTGTGAATTCGT
>Ga0123355_10020904_pt1 | contig 10467 bp, 9 predicted proteins | sample TergutEmb28metaG_3_FD_89872 | JGI IMG/M metagenome (GOLD analysis project Ga0123355, IMG submission 89872) | Embiratermes neotenicus P1 segment gut microbial communities from Petit-Saut dam, French Guiana - Emb289 P1 | ecosystem: Host-associated > Arthropoda: Insects > Digestive system > Gut ... | reverse complement strand
CCCCCCCCCCCCCCAAACAAAATTCCTTGGTATGCCACTGCCTCTAAGAAAAGTTTTTCATTCACCTTTAAGTTCAAACGTGTATCTGTAAGAAAGTATGGGTTCAACCTGTGGTCCATGTCTTGTGCTGTAAAAAAAAATAACTAGAAGGTGTATGACATGATAAAATCTCATTCTTGACAGCTTATAATTTATCTTATAGAACATTTCCAGTTTGAAACTGTTGCAATAGTGGAGAAGGAAATTTTTCATGGAAAGTTACATGACTTGAAAGGGACGAAATTTTGTCACCCTGGTTTTAACAAGCCTCAAGTATGGAGTGACAGAGTACTGAAGGTAATGTAAAAATAAGTTACAAATTATTCTATTCTATGGACATACATATGGTCATTTCCCCAGCTTGTGCACATTAACTATATCTCTGTACACCATGCCTAGAGTGGCTATTTTTATGTATAGTACTTCATAATTAACTCATTTCTGCTATATGCAATAAATATTGCATAAATTGTGGTCTCAACTTAACTTGCTATTGGATAAGAGTAGTGAAAGAAAATTTTGCAATTTAGGCCCTGTGAAAAGTAAAATTTAATACGTGTGGCTTTTTGATGTTGGGGAATTATGTTTTACCAAGGAAATATAGCAACTGAGAATGTGTGTTGGAACCTACATGTAACAAGAGGCATTTGGTGGTTTATTATATGCATTTGTTATTAACTCACAGGTATCAATTACTGCCAGTTTCTGAGCTGTCCAGTTCAGTTTATCCAATTCCATTAAATCCATTACAAGTCCAAGAGACTTACTGGATGTAGAACTAGTCATAGTACAATATACACGTATATACAGATAATTATGCATAAAGATTCAATTTACAAAGTAACAACTATAATTCGAGCTGGTAATAAAATGACATTAATATATGCTTACTTGATTGATTGAATTAATTTATATGATTGGTCAATCCATTTTCACAGTTGCATTTGATACAGACTTCATTATTAAAATTATACACTATCATTCTACATTTTATATTGCACATGATAAGAGAAATGGTACAGTTTTTTACAAAGACAATTCTCAACTGCTCTGTGTTAAAAATACTGAAACAGTATTTTATACATAATAGTAAGACATATGCAAATGATATAAATATATCAGCATGCATATAATAAAATTTAAATAGACTATAGTAATATTATGAGGTACAAATTTAAAATGGAGTACAAGAGTGAAAAACAGTATAACAATAAAACATCAGACAGTGCTGACTTGTAAATAATTCATGTGTAACAAACCCTAAGTATCTGAAATCCCCTAAACCTAAAAATACAAATGGATACGATGAAATATCTTCTAATTTACTGAAAATAAGAGCTGTTTTTATTAGTTCATCTTTAAATTTCATATGTAACGCATCTTTATCATCAAAAAATTTCCTCAATGCTGAAAATGCTCTCTAATGATACCATTTCAAAAGTCTTTGAGAACTTTATGTGTAGTGGATTGCTTGGACAGTTAAGTGCTGAATCATGTTAAAATATGTGAGCATCATTTATTTGTATTTGACTCTCTCTGTAGACAGTTTTGTAAAATAACCATTGTTTGAACAGCATTTTGAGAGCACGGTGCTCAAGGTTAATGGTGCTGAATGTGTTAAATCTGTGGGAACAGCTGTCGAAGATGAACTAAGTGCTTTATCATCTTTCTTTGCAAGTTCATGTCGTCCTGGAAGATGGGCAGATGACCCATATTGGGATATGAAGCTGAGTAAGTATTTGAACTGAATTAAAACACCTGTAGTTCCTTAACTAAACTTACAAGTGTAACTGAAATTGAATAAATTACTTAAATATTTTGTTATACTCACAGAAACTCATAATATGAAGTGTGATGAGAAGAAAACTGGGTTCTCAGTCACCAGAATATGTATTATGCTGTGGTACAGACTGTCAATAAATTCAATATGCAATGAACATCACAAAAACAAATATCCAGGGATGAACAGGAACCTGTATACTTTGTGTTCAGGGAACACAACTTTACCTTCTACTCTGAATGATTGTAAAACTTGGTCTTTCAATATGACAGAAGAACAAGAATTGGAGAAGTCTAAAAAGAAAGTGCTGAAGACAGCATTTGAACTTAGAATAGTTAACATTCGTAATAAGGTAATGAAACCTAGAAACATATAATGGGTAAGGAATGTACCAAAAATAGGGGAAAAGCACTTTAAATTTCCATAATATTTAGTAATTTGTTCATCAACTGAATAGCTGTTGTGTGCTCTCAGACAAGTCAGCACTATGTATTTAACATGTATTTATCATAAATGGTCTAAAACTGGTTTACAATTGCTCATTTTCAATTCATAACCTTCAGAATAATTCTTGTCACAATACTTACTGTCTTTCAACACAGATTTTCTGTTTTAGTGAATGGAGGAGTCTTGTTACCACAAATTAATGTACCCTGACTAATATGTCATAAGATTGTCTGAGATCAACTTACTCAAATTTTACCCTCAGTGTCACTGCCAAATTGCGATGTCAAAATTCTGACTTTAGTTACCATTATTGGCAACTTTCATAAGTGAATTATTTAAAATACCGACCAGTTATGGACATTTCACAAAAATTAATAATAGCTCTGCAAGTATATAGCAGTTGCCATTTAAATCATCGTACTTGATTGGTGTTCAAATGTTCACTGATCTAAGTCTCTCTCTGGATGATACACATGTGTATCTCCTGCCATGAATTCTTGAATCAAAGAATGGCATCTCTGTGAGAATAAGTCTTGTACATCTTTTTAGCTGGCGCTGCTCAGTCAGTGTAGTGACAAAAGTGCACAGTTTACAACCAAAGATCAGTTCCCAGAGGGGCTGTAAGATTTGACTGTCACTCTTACATCCAGAAATACTCTTCATTAAAAAAAAAAAAAAAACTTCTAATCTATGACAACCAATGACTCTTCCCCAAAGTTAGAGTAGCTGGGATCTGCACTAAGATCTAACGCCAACATCACAAGTACATAGAATTAATTTTATTTTATGCCTCCATGAACTTGTATATATATGTGCAACAGTAATTTTATGGTTTTAATAATATCCCCTTGGTCTGATGTGGCTCTTAGTCCAAGAAGATATTAAATTTTATAGCCCTGCTTCAGTACATACTTATCTCTCATATTTATTTTACAGAAAGGAAATATTCGAAGCTGTGTGAACTGTGTGACTCAAAAAGAGAATGTTCCCTAGAGCTTCATGCACATGGGAATCAAGAAGCTGTCCTTCATTGCCTCACACAAGGAAATGGTAGCGTTGCATATGTGGAAAACCACCATGTACAGAAATACGAGTACTTTAAAGTAAGTTATTTACTTTTTATTTTTTTTTATAAACATAGTATCATTGGGAATATATTTCCAGCAGGGGTGGATAAAGAAGATTATAGAAACTACTATAAAGGATAGCACAATCCAACCTTCCTGATTACATAATCTGGCCCTAGCAGTTCACAAATTAGCTAATAGTAGGAATATTTTCTTAGGTAAAGCCAAAACTGAAGTGAGTTTTACTGAAACAAAACAGCATTGTATCAATGAATGTAGTTTTCTTTGGGAAAAGTAAGAAAAAATGTGACTGCTTTATGTACAAGTTGTTTGTACATAAAATGAAAGCAATATACCTTGCTCATATTCTATGTATCTGCCTGTTTGATTAAAGAATTTTTAAATTGATGTCAGGTCTTTTGGTATTGAAAGTTTATCAAAATAACTGTCTTGCAAATTCAGTTTTCATGCAATCTTGTGTGGTCCAGTATTAACCATGTAGGGATAAAAGTTATCTTATAAATTTTCTGTGAACATTCTCATTAAACTCATATGAACAGCTGCTACATGAAATGATACATAGACCTTCTTCCAATCCACAACTTTTTATTTTAGGCATTTTGATATATGGCATATATTTAACAAAATACATGGAAAACCAATTCCTGATTTTGTGCAGTGGATGGTGACAATGCAACTTGCAACTGGAATTTTGTGTCTTCAACATAAACAACATGTCATCAGCACAGCAAATAGTGCAGTAGGAAAATATACATGTATTTGAAGTTTGCTACTTGATGTAATTACAGGCTACTTTAAAATATAGCAGCCTGGAATTATTACCTTGGCATAGATCAGACAGGAAGTCTTATCGGCATAATCTTGCTAGAGTCTGCCCCTTGTCATGATCAGCCTAGAATTCCAGTGCATGTGCTTGGTGTTCAAGTCACCTGCCATGAGGGTGGGAAGACCGCCGCAAAAGGAGGCAGATAGGTCCGAAGCACATAGCGGCTGGGAGGGCGATAGGTAAACTTCCACGATTTTTACTGGTTTACTTGCCAGCATGACCTGGATGGCAGTAGTTTCCAGGTGCTTTAGACCTTGGACTGGTGTTCCGCCTCCTTCATTTAACTGGTTGGTACAGTGATAAACATAGTTTTCCATTTGGAAGGCTTCATCTGACTTGAGGTGGGTCTTGGTCAAGAGGCATATGTCGATCCCATATTGCCTGAGGAAGTGATCCAGTTCCAGCTTCCTGCTGCGGACACCATTGGTGTTCCAGTAGGACAACCACAAGGCTTTAACCCGGTTTATCCATCCAGGTCATGCTGCCATACTCAGTTACAAAGAGGATAACGATTTTGAGGACAGACTGCCATCGAGCTGGCCCAAAAGGGAGGGTTGGGACAGATGTGAGGATTCTGCAAGTGAGCACCACACATGCGTTTATGAGGAGATTGTCTAGAAGATCGGAGATTTCCTCAGTGGGTGACTGGTTGGGTTGGAGTAGGACCACCAGTTCTTTGGGTTTGTGTTGCGAAGGCTTTGTAGACTCCGCGGGTTTCTTTAGCTTAATCACCAGGGCCTGGTTAGGGCCTACCGTGAATTTGGAAGCTGACTTTGCAGTCTTGCCCTTATTACCGGTGTTTGTCATGTCACTCTATGTAGGAGTTTCAGTGACCGGAGCAGGATTGGGTTGGGAATAGGTTGGGGGAGTAGCCCTAACAACACGGAACCCACGGACAACATGGTTCCAATCAGATCCTAGACTGTCCTGCTTGGCGGAAGTCCCCGTTCCAAACGGTACAGCAAATAGGGACTTGAAGCATCTTCTAATGAGTGCTGTCTACCACCTTGTGTTATTCAAAGCTATATATCGAATCCATTACTTCCCGTCACATCGGAAACACGCCCGCCTTCTTTCCATCCCAAAACCCAACGAGGATCCGGCGCCACACTCGTCTTATCGACCCACAAGTCTGCTAGACACGATTGGCAAGCAGTTCGACTAGATTCTACGCACCAAGATTCCCACGAATTAGGAGGGCGTTGGCTACTGCGCAATGAGCAGTTTGGGTGCTGACCCCAAAATAGCGCTACACTACAGCTCACCCGCCTCGTAGAAAGAGTGTCCAAGAACTTTGGTGAAAAGTGGTTAACAGGCGCGGTTTGCTTCGATGTGGCGAAGGCTTTCAATACTGCATTTTTCGATGGTCTCCTCTACAAACTGTTTTTAATTTTCCCTTGTATCTTTTTAAAACCATATCTTCCTACCTCAATAGTCAGACGTTCAAAGCATCCTTCCAAACAGCCACATCCACTTGTCGTCGTATGCGGGCTGGAGCAACTCAGTGTGGAATAATTTCTCCCCGTCCTATTCACTCTGTACGACAACGACGTGGCTTCGCCTTCTCGCCACGTTGAGTTAGCTCTCTACGCGAACGACACGGCCGTCCTAGCCACATCTTGTCAACCAGCGCTGCTCGTCAAATACCTGGAGACATATCTCAGTGATCTAGAGCGGTGGCTGAGAGAATGGAGGTTATTCATCAATGTCTCGAATAGCTCTGCGATGCTCTTCGCTAAGGCCAGTAAGCGCATCCCGAAACCCCGATCAGTTCAGCTCTTTGGGGAACCAATACAGTGGTTCGATACCACCCATTATCTTGGGGTGACCCTGGATACATGGCTTACCTGGCTGACTTGTATCGATCAGGTGAAAAAGAAAGCGGCACAGAGACTGAGTGTTGGGACTTTTCCTAAACAGGAGAAGTGATCTCTCCATCAGGAATGGAGTCCTCCTGTACAAGCAACTCATCCATCCTATGGTAGACTATGGGTGCCCCTGTGGAGTTCCGTCGCTTGCTCCCATCTCAGGAAATGGCAGGTGCTTCAATCCAAGTGTCCTTGAATTGCCACCATTGCACCTTGGTACATTGTTAACAAGCAAATTCATGATGATTTGGGAGTCCCTCTCTTTGCTGACCACGTCATATCTCTGAGAGATTCGACTGAATGTTAACTGATTTGTGGAACCCCTTAGTTACGCAGCTTGGCGGATATGTACGCTGACCAAGTGTTGACCCGGGTTCCGTAAAGGAGGGAGATAGGGACCGATAACTTGAACTGGCTACCTGTAAAAGGCTATGTTGTTGACACATTGAATCGTGCCCAACTGGCACTTTTCGACTACCTGGCTGAGGTTTTTTCCGTGCTTTCATTCTCATTTGTGTGGCAAATGCCAAGATATAACAAGCGAAGAGGGGGAACAGTCCGCACTCGTCCTGCGTAAGGGGGTTAAATTTTACCGCGATCAGTCAAAGGTTAACGTGAAACATGACCATCTTGGGTTCGAATCCCAGAAAGCCTTCCAGCCAAAGTTGTGCCCCATCATTAGGCTTACTGCCTCTTGTTCAATGGTCCTCGCTTTGTCAACATCGGGGTCTTCAAGGGCGATGGAAAATCATTAAGAGTAAGCGCAATCCCACTTATAGTTCAAGGTGTCTGTTACTGAGCCCAGCGATGCGGTAACACAGGAATGGCTAAAAAGCCTGGGATGTCAACTTGCACTTTTGCTCAAGTCTCCGCCCTCATTTAAAGCTTTGGTTGGTTGTTTGAATCACATACTTATTTAGGCATAAAATTTGTAACATTTTCTTTTGCGTTATTATTTTAAATTGCCCTTTTATGTAAAGGATCAACTTCGGACATGAAAATATTTTCATATTCTATTATTATTTAAATACCATTATCTGGGCTGTGCATCGTAAACACAAGAAAAGTGCAATGACAGTGATAATGACACATCTATGAATCAATAACTAATAAGTCTGAAAAACACTGCACATTAGATGCAGGCCATGTTCGTGCTATGTGCATGTGTATTTACTGTGCACTGTAGACTATATGCTGCTGTGCTTCTGTGCTAGTTTGTGCTGCTGTTCACAAAAATCACATTACAAAGCAGTTTTTGACCTCACCCACAACAATAACAATGTACATACCTGGGCAGAAATAAGCCACTTGTATAGCATAAAGAGTATGGAAAAAGTAGTTAATATTGTGATATTGATATTGTTCTGTGCATTTTACAAATATGAAGAGACTGATATGATAAAGACTCTGTGAATTGCATCCTTCAGTGCATGGTTTGTTATAATTATATAAGCAGGTAGTAATTCATACAATTTCAGGCCAGTGTGCAAAATGCATAAATCACTTACCTTTTCAAACACTAGAATTTAAGGTGTTATATTTCCACTCTATTTCCAATGAAATATTTTCACTTAAAAATGTACTTACTTTATAATTTCTAGTAAAGTATCTACTACTGTTACAGTATCCAGTACTAACACAATATTTTGACTGTGATTCATAGAATGTGTTTCCCTTTATTGTAGCAATGAGCATGGCAGATTTATTGCATGGCTAGCCTGTATCTGCTGGGATATCCCGTGACCGTCGCAGTGATCAGGGATGCATTAAAAGGGACACTCTGTATAATTTCATCAGTTAGGTGGAAAACGGGGCCTGTCCATGTCCCAGCCTTTAGATATTTTCTTTTCAGCTGTGAACACATTCAATTAGTTGCTTGAGACATTGTAAATAAGTTTCATTCACTGAGGAATCTCAAAGCTTTTGTTAACACTACTTAAATATCATTGACAATTTCAGAAAGGGGGGCGTGGACAATACAAGTACCTGTGTCCAAATGGTTCTGTTCAAGACATCCCAAGTGAGAGACCGTGCACATGGTTGCAACAGCCATGGAAATCTGTTATTGCTAAAGAGTAAGTACATTTTATTCCAGTAACTTGAAATTCACACTACTGGTTAAATTCATATTTTACAGACCAGAAGGGAATGTTATCATAATGTCCCTTATATTAAACATTTTATTCTAGACCATGATATATCCATTCCATTCTCAAAGAAGTCTGTTTTTCCACAGCAAAAGAATGTCATATCCCCTACTGTCCTCACCAACTAATTCTCTGTGCATGACAGATTTAGGCATATAATAATGTTTAAAGGGACACAGTGATTTTTGGATGAGGCATCAGCAGGTGTGATGCATTCACATGTGGGGTGTAAGTATTGCATACAGCAACAAATTAAATAAAAATTGTCTTTCTTAGTAAGGTAAAGGTAAATCAGTCCCATTACAGGCCCGAGGCACCCAGAGGGTTCCAGGAAGTTAAGGTTCCCAGGTTATGTGACAATAGCTCAGGATGGTGGCAAGTTTGTCAGCCTTATGCACCGGCCGCTTTTACCCCCAAGAAATACTCCTGGTACTTATTTCTGTTAGAGGCTGAGTCGACCCTAGGGCCATAGTGCGATCGGAAGGATTATGTCAATGAAAAATTCCAATGACACCATCTGGAATCGAACCAGCGACCTTCCGATTTGAAGTACAGTACCTTAACCACTTTGCTACCGCGGTCCCCTTCTTAATAAAGGCGTGCATTAAATGTAAAGTGACATTAACAAGATACATACTTCAACACTTAGACTTTTAACTCTGTTGACTAATTTCGGTATTTAAAAATTACTCACCATATATTGTGCGAAATCTTTCCAATAATTTTTAGTCTATGTACTTAAACACTTTAGTATCCAACTAATGCACAAATATATAATTTGTAGATACAATTAAAATGATAAAATATTTAAAAGTGCTGCAACATGTTTTGGATCACAGAGGATCCATCATCAGGGAGCCTTGTACAGTGCTTGGCTTAAATTACAAAAATGGTCTATCGTGTCTGTTGACATAGACATGTTTGGTGTTACAGCAGCATATTTTGACCCGTTGTGCATGTGTGTATTTAACTGTGTAGGAAGGCACTCACTTGAGTGCCTTCCTACACAGTGAACTACACACATGCACAATGGGTCAGAATATGCTGCTGTAACACCAACCATGTCCATGTCAACAGACACGATAGAACCATTTTTGTAATTTAAGCCAAGCACTGTACAAGGCTCCCTGATGATGGATCCTCTGTGATCCGAAACATGTTGGAGCAATTTTAAATATTTCATAATTTTAATTGTATCTTTGAATTATACATTTGTGCATTAGTTGGATAATAAAGTGTTTAATTTTCATTGAGGCATGGTGCAGACATGAAGATAGTCTTTGTACTTCTATATTTGTTGTATTGTCATGACTCATTTTGCATGTTTCTGTCATTTTGGCTAACTTCTGGATCCACTGAATGGCTATATATATCCATGTGTGTCTCCCTGTAAGAAAGCGATCAGAAAGCAAGTTTACAGTACGCATAAAGCAAAGGCATGATTTTAATATAGTAAACTAACAATATGTAATGAGAATGTCACTTGTACACTATTATTCAACACAGCACTCTTGACAGTTGAGGCACTTGTCTCAGTGTGTGACAAGTTTGACACTTTCAAAGAATCTGAAGAGACATAGCAGGGAGCAAGCAGTAGCTTACACACTGTCTGCAAGGTGACTGAAGTTTTTCAAGGGTTGCATGTTTGTAAACAGCGACAAGGATAGTGGTTGTAAAATTAAATCATACAAGTTGACTTGTTCTATAACGAAGGTATTTTCGATGCGTAGACTGTAAATGAATTAAAATTAAAATTCGAAACATATTGCTATCTAAGTTTATTTCTTCCCTTGAAAACCAATGCAAAATTGTCTTTTTACTCCATTAAGAATCATTTAAAAGGAGAAAATTGCTGGTTTTAAGTAAATGTTTTAGTTATAATGGGATATATACATATTTGCCTACCTTTCTACACCAGACATAAGTATGAAATTTGTAGAAGTACATAGGTGGGTCCATAAGTTTCCGGCCTGACATACAAAGACCGCGCCAAATGCAAAATGCTCTGAGGGATATATAGAGCCATCTATTGTGAGATTACTGTATCAGTTTCAGGTGGCTACATGCTCCAGTATGCTGGAGGCACTCGTGCTAGTAGGACATGTAGTGAGCTGCTGAAATGTCGAAAGTCGAGTACCGTGATGTAATAAAATTCCTCACCAAAGAGGGGCTTGCACCAGCTGCTATCAAACAACGCTTGGATGGTGTTTATGGTGAAGCTTCTCCTTCATATTCAACAGTAAAGGAATGGGCTAAACAGTTTCGCCTTGGG
>Ga0123355_10020902_pt1 | contig 10468 bp, 6 predicted proteins | sample TergutEmb28metaG_3_FD_89872 | JGI IMG/M metagenome (GOLD analysis project Ga0123355, IMG submission 89872) | Embiratermes neotenicus P1 segment gut microbial communities from Petit-Saut dam, French Guiana - Emb289 P1 | ecosystem: Host-associated > Arthropoda: Insects > Digestive system > Gut ... | reverse complement strand
TTGATATTGGGGCCTTTTTGTTTTAATTTTTTTTTCCCCCCTCCTATGAAGGGCGCTATTTTGGGGGGGGGGGGGGACTGAACACAAAATTGTGTTTCTGATTTTCTCTACAAGTCTTGTCTGAAACATTTTTCATTCTAGGAAGCACTGAGTGCGATATGATCAAAAGTGTATTAGGGTCTTCGTGTAAAGTCCTCGTTAGTTCTGTTCGATTAATTTCAATTTTCTCGACAGATTTTCGAAAAATGCTCATATATCGAATTTCATGGAACTCCATCCAAAAAGGCACAAGGAATGCTGAAATCGAGCACAATGTGCCGATGGCGATCCGCCTATTCCGTGTTGCAAATCGGGTGTACGCGAGGTCCGACTATGAAAGCAACACCATCTTGACAAGTCACGAGTTCCAACATTGCAATAATAAGCCTGTGGCCGGCAGTCTGAGCACGTCCGAACACACCATGGACACAGGGAGGGTGTCCACACTGACCAAGTGGCTTGTCCATCCAAACAAGAGTGACACAACGCAAGTACAGCGGCGGTGACCCAGCCCGTCCCGGCTCGTTGTTATGACTTATCAGCACAGAAGGCATGAAATGATCAAATCCATCAGCATGTTTTATTTTGGAAAATACCGTACAAAATTTAGCCATCTAGTACTTGGTGGTCTAAACTAAAACTGATTGTCGATAATTTGTGCATATCAATCATAAGCAAACTTCTAATCTGCATGCACCTCTAAATAAACTTCGTTAAATTCCCAACAACAACAAAAACACGCTCGTTACAAAAGGCACTGGTAAGTCACATGAGACAAATTATAGACCTCATTAACACCTGCATACCGTTTATTCCAAATATTTAAATCGCAAAAATGTAAGTAAAAAATACATTGACACTCGTGTAATAGTTGTACTACTTTCTAGCACTACAGCAGTTTCCATGAGCAATAAACATCAAGGCCTATTACAGTGAACACAATCAGAGAATATGTATTCTCCATCGAAGCACGCATTTGCAGGCTCGTTCTTTGACCTCCACTACTAATGGGGCGACATTACTGTCATTTACCCCTCCAACAGAACGCTAGTGGATACACCAGCAAGCTGCCAAGGGCGACTTTCACGTAGCCTCATGGGTAACTTTCACCCTCACGTCTGACTCACGAAGGGCACAGAACTCTTAACGTTTGTGTAGTGGCAAATTTTCGAGAAGTACGAAATGAATCAATTTGGCGCATCACGCAACAACAGCAGCAGCAGCAACAACAACAAGACGAAGAAGAACAAGAGCACACAGCCCATGGAATATATATTCATTTTTCAACAGAAGGACAGCAGATGAAACATTATCGCTGGGCATCGGAATGTGGAGGAGCTACCGGTTGTAAGCATGTCCTAAACTGTAATATGAAGCACGTGTTACACACATGGCGAAGGTGCAAACTTCTGACGTCGTTAGTCATGACAGTTTTCTGTTAATCGGAAGTCTGCATTACTAACTGCAAATATACGGTATGTAATTAGGCCTACTACGGTACAGCTCAGGACACACTGTGTGTATCAGCGCTACAAAGAAACGCAGGCAGCGACAGTTTCATGAAACACGCGTTTATGTAAGAATGACCCGCAAGTTAGGTAACGACGTTTACGGCCTGAAAATGTTATTATGCGGCATAATTTTGGTAAACTCAAAGAATACTGTGGGACTTGTCTGGATGAATAGCCGAGAATCAAACAAAAAACCTACCGAAAAAGACACGTGTTTAACTGCCAAGTCAATTAATTCTCTACGTTTACTTACTCCAAAGGGGACAATTTCGAAACTTTATTACTGTTCCATTTAATACTATTTACGGCCAATTTACGCAAAGATACGTACAAGAACAACTGAAATGAACTGCAGTTTTAAAGAAATGATGTAAAGGTAGATGGAAATAGGGTAACACTATTCCGAAAACTTCCTTCGAAAACGTTGGTAGAGAAACGGGAGTACTGTACAAGCCACATCGATGAATTTTATACGAAACACCAGCAAACGACTGCCGCCTGCCACATTATTTCGAACTACAAACGAAATATGTCGCCCAATAACACAGTAAGTAATTTGGTATATAAGCTTCTTCCACTGACTACGGTCTACATATTGAAGTACAGCCTATAGCAACAGGGAGATTCGCTTCGAAACTTCACCGTTTGTCCAACTGATGACCCAGACTTATGACCACTTCAATTACTCAAAACGTCCTTTCTTTAAGTAAAACGCTTACGCGCAGTTCAGTATCAGCATTATGGTACTGCACAAGCCTGTTTCAAGATTTTACGGCTATCTCCTGCCGCGATGTACGCAACATTTCCATAAATTATGTATGACTGTACTTGCAGATTACGTACGTAGTTTAAAAACACACAAATTATATATACGTAAAAGGCACAACAAGGAGGCAAAAACACCCATATCCGTTAAAACCTCTACTTGTATGTCTATACTAGACACACGCACGTAGAATATACACCAATTATTGCGCAGTTGGAACTGTTAATTAAACGGAAAAAATACTTTTATTCACCAATACAACATATCCTCACACCAACCACCCTCCAGTTCTATCAACATTCATTATGCGATACGTATAAAAGTACAATTTAAGACTGCCTAAAGTCAGTCATCAAAGTTTTCTTCACAACAGTGACAAGAGTATCACAGAAAACTGCGACGGAATGCAGGATTTTCGCGTCCAAATATGAAAATGGCACATCGGGACTAATTTAAGCAGTTTTTTTTTTTTTTTTTCTTTATAATAAACTTTTTAATCAACGTAATTTCATAAAAAATTTCATTCAAAGGCATAATAACAATCATTTATATTTGATATTAATTTATTTATTAAATTTTTTTTTTTTTTTTTACGTTATCATAACCTTGTTAAGCAGCGTAAATTCATACCAAGATTACTTCCAAGGCAAATAGCCTATAGTTGATACATGAGATGCATTTAAATGCACCATTACTTAAAGAGGAACCACGGTATTCGAGTAATGGGTGGAGTTACAGTTTAAACATTGGGTCCACATCCCTCAAGAAACATATCTGGCGGTTATAAATACACAACAATTTAAACAGACTTATCAGAAAACAGTTCCAAAACAAGAAGCGTTTGTTCAATTTGACATTCAAAGAACCGTGCATCGTGATATATTCCTATAATACAACCAACGAGATGCACTAATTTCTCAAATTTATTTTAGGAATAGAACTCTACATGTTCCTCTGTCCATCATCAGGAGTCCAGCACTGTACACACAGCAATAGGTATATGTCATACAGGTTATGCTGACTGCTTGCAGGCGGGATCAGGATGGAACTGCAGTTCCTACTGCTGTGTGTACAGTATTGGACTCCTGATGTTGAACAGAGATACTGTCCGAAACATGTAGAGTCCTATTCCAAAAAATAAATTTGAGATATTAGTGCATCTCGTTGGTTTTATTATAAGAAGAAGCGTTTGCTTGTCACAATTCCTAAAAAAATATCAATCATGCGTTTCTCATTAATCGTAACTGCTTGGTACACCCAGGCGAAGGTTCAGGGTATATATTATACGTATTTTATTTGCTGACAACAAAATCAATTCACTGGCTGTAGTGACCCAGTAAACTCGTCAATGACAAACAATCGGATTGCGAGAATGAAGCTCGGAGAGGGCACAGCGGCTGAGTTTATCAAGAATTCAGTAGCTCCGTGGAGTTTGGTACTTGTAAACACCGTCTAAAACACAACATATATAATCAATAATATGACAAAACTTTATAGTTAACTTCTATGCGACATGTTTCGGCTGTAAAACAGCAATCATCTGGCCTGAGTAGAACATAGTCTAGGTACTAGTCTCGGTACATCGAAAGTGTGCACTCTATGGGCGTGCACACTTTCCATGTACATAGACTATCCTCTACTCTGGCCTGATAATGGCTGTTTTACAGCCGAAACATGTCGCATAGAAGTTAACTACAAAGTTTTGTCATATTATAAATCTTATTGTAGCTCCGTGCATTTTCGTAGAATCACTTCAATTTATCAACCAACGAATGCACATATAATTTCAAATAAAACACTTTAAAACACTCCGACATGTTTCGATCTTGTCTGATCATCATCAGGGAGCTCTGTTCCTTGCTAAAGTTGTATTACAGTATTTACAATTCAATTCGTATTTGCAAACGTCTCTTATTACTCAGCATACGACGCACACCTAGCCACTGCTCCACAACACATTCCCACATAACATATGCTGCCACAACACCTCGTTTGCAAATACGAATTGAATTGTGAACACTGTAATATAACTTTAGCAAGGAACAAAGCTCCCTGATGATGATCTGACAAGATCGAAACATGTCGGAGTGTTCTAAAGTATTTTAAAAGTGTTTTATGTGAAATTATATGTGCATTCGTTGATTGATAAATTGACGCGATTTTGTCATATTATTGACTACATATGTTGTGTTTTAGACGGTAATAAATATCACTTCATTATTACAGCACAACGGGATGGCTCGTATTAAAAAAAAAACTTGTCAACACTCTTCTCCTGCCCGACATTTTCAGTCATGCATGAGGCATGAAATAATCAAATTTTGTCGATTCTACATAAATATTGTGTCACCAATACAGTACCCTCCTCGCTTATACACTCTTTACTACATTACCAGCCTAACACTTCCCCCCTCAGCAACGCGAGATGTGCGAAAAAGCAACGTCTTATGCCCTGCTTGCACTGGAAAATGACTACCAAGTTATGTCTTCAAAGCCCCAGTATTAGAACAAGATAATCGAACACTACGCCTATAACTACGCACATATGAATTAGTTTCCACTCACCGTTAGTTCATATTGATGTTAATCCTTAACATTTCCGACCCGACTTCTGACGCCTTCACACATCTCTATTTTAACAGAGCAAGTACCGTTTCCATAGAAACAATGCACTCAACAAGATCATCTGATTTCTTGTCGTCGATATGAAAATACTAAATTCGAAGGCTCTGAACATGGGCTATACTACTAAAAGAGACTCAACAGCTAAGCCTTCGTTGATACCGAAGTTGTATAGGATTTAAATCAATTCTGTGAAGTATGGGGATGAACATTTTCTGCTGGGATCAGCAACATACTGTTGGAAACCCGTGTTGCAGACCCGTTAAATCGGAAAAGAATAGTCTCTATGACAAACAGGAGACGTTTAACACTGGTAACAATCTACGGGTTTTAAGTAACACAGTAATAGAGTATTAATGAAAAACTACCACGGCAATTAAAGACTATATTACAGTGTACCTATAACGTCACATCGCGAGTTCGCGTAACCACTTTTGTAATGAAAATGCAACAATACCTTCCGTATGTATTGTTAAGCTACATGTCACTGTCAACAATATAAAATATTGAATGTTGCATAAAAATGCTTTTATGGCGAATTTATGTCGCCGGCAAACATCGAATGTATCTAAGACTTCGTGTAAAGTGCCCGAAATCTTTGGCCGATTTTAACCAAATCTGGATTTTTGTGACATTTCCATACACCTAACCAATAACAAAATCCACGGAAATATGTCCGGCGCGAGCTGCGCCGACACGGACATGACAAAGCGTACAGGCGCTTTTCGCGATTACGCCTAATAAGGCAACAAGTCAAATGTGTGCATTTCACACCTTAACATACGATCGACTTTGTCTTCGCCCTTTTCCGAGTTTCGAGTGGACAAGACAGGTGGTGCAGGTTTTATTTCACATGCACTACACCAACAGACAGACATATGCCTATCATATTCTCAGATAGTGCCTACAGTCCACTTAGCTTCAGCCGTAGCTCGTAGGTCGGTATCAGCAGGACATACCAGCTTTAGACACATTAATACAGATTACAGCTGAATCCCAAGACACTGCACCCTCGTAATTGCGACCATTACTTCGGAGATTTACGTTATGAAGCACAGCAGACCCTACCTATATTCTGAACTGTGAGCGTCTGCTATGGCTTCTTACAATGTGAGATCTTCAGCTGCAACATATGTCGAACACCATGCAGTCTTACAATTGCGTTAACGGTTCTTCTAAGAAAAACTCATGTTGCATCACTTTTGCTACGAACTTAAGAAATTCTCACGTTTAACGCAAGCCAGCATGATTACTGGGGCAGACATTGAATATTTAGTCCTAACTACACCCATGGAGTACTGTCCTCCTTCAGAAGTCAATAGTTTTTCCAGCTGGTCACGACACTCTCCGCAGTTTACGGAATCCGGAATTGCATTGTGGCTTCCACCACAGCATGCCAGACCGTGATACCGTACAGCATTCCGCAGTATTCCTATTTTGTTTTTTACAATTACTTGTTCTTTGTTCCCAACCCAAGCCAAAGCTGAGAACATATCTTAGGTCGAAGAAACGCCCTTGCATTTACACACTACTAAGATACAAATGGAACATGACGCCCTGTTCGAATTTCATTATAAGAAATCGTAGCATAAAATGAATTTTAGAAGAACTCAGAACTCGCATTAAACATGATTCACCGACATTTGTTTATGAAAAAGCCAAGTTCAGAATCGCTCTTTCATTCGGTCTGCCCCGCAGTGTCTCGATTTTTCTATTCACCCTCTCTCAAGAGACGAAGACTGAACAGAGGGCAACTGTAATAACAGGAAGCAAGCAACATTTGTTCCAATCCAAAAAGGTAATGTTAGTGCGAAAGGTACAGTGTTAGACAAGTGCAAGTATAAACACACAGTCCAGCTACATAAAACTGTGAGGTGAATACATTCATGGCTATGCACAACCCAAGCCATCGGAATTAAATTTTGCAAAATGGGACGAAAAACATACAGGTATGGGCAACTTAAAGAAAATATCCTCGAAGGCACGAGAATCCAATTCGATACAATTTTTGACATTCAGAATTCTCTCGGTGCCAATTAAATTTCAAGCACAATGTGCCTCCAGTTTTAAGTGGATGTAAATACAGCACGCACAACAGAACATAACAATTTAATCAACACTTCGAGAAAGTTCTCAGTACTCCCTCTGGAACGAACGATAAACAAAGAAGGGGACTTCACAGAGGTCAGGGTAATAAAATCCCGGTAACATTACACGCGTATGAACAATTCATAATTTGCCATGACAAAACGTGCAATTTTCACCTAAATTAAGTAATGAAGTAAAATAATTATCTTCGATATAAAATGCACGATACTGTTCATTCAATGTAACAGTGCTAGCAAATAGGTTACCCAGGTAAACACACTTCCATTACGCAAGATGACGGTAACAAATGTCACTAATATACAACCATTTATTAAGGTAGGACGTGTTCCTCTTTATTTTCGCTTAAAGAAGTTGCAGGGGTTTAGGTCTACTCCAAAAATTAGTACACAGACAATAAAGAAATCACGTGTACGCCTATTCACTAGGGGCTTTGCACAGTCCAAATACGTCGTCCGAAGTCAGACTAAAGGAGGCATACCAGTGTGTGCAACACAATTCAGTTACGACATTCGAAAAAATAACTTTGAGCACGCCAATGCAACTAAAATTTAAACACGCCGTTTTCTGGGATGCAAATGTGTGCAAAATTCATCGTTGCTTCGGAGAAACATACTGCGTTCAACTTCAAGGGCAAACGCTGATTTAGAATATGCTACACAGAAACGGCAAATTCCACGATAGTACGTAACTATAACTGACCACAAACGTCCCTGTGCCCTATGTAGATTCAATTCGGCACTAATTACTGAAAAGCAAAACAAACGGTAATACGTAAACTCGCACGCCAACTTCTATCTGACGTACACCTTCAAACGCTTTCAGAGTTGTTCGGTCGAACTACTTACTGTCTTGAATGCAAAATGGTGACACGCGAGGCATTCATCAAAGTAGAAACTGGTTTAAAAATCCTTATCGAACATCAGTTAATCTGAAGGTCAAATATTTAATTGCACAGGTGCAAAGTTGTCTGAGAAAAGATACATTATTTAAAATAGTCTACTAACACGTATCACACCTTCAGTTCTATATCTAGAGAAACTGTGACTAGATATTCTTAAACAGAAACTTACTAAGTGGTGTGGCAAAGACAAGATCGACTGCGAAAACCTGCACGATCAGAATCTACCTACCTACCTACCTACCTATCCTGCCATCCATCCGCCCTCCCGCTCTACAAACATTAACATACTTACGGCATATTAAAAAAGGCGTTCAAAAAGGTACTGAATCTCTGTAATTTGGGTCCGTTGATATAAACCGTCGAAGCAGTTCACAAAATAACTCTTTCGACATAAGGTGCATTTCTTCAAATATATAACAATCAACGACTTAGCTTAATCTGGTGAGGGTCCATACGCGTATGGGCCACAGGTGAAAACTTTTTCTGCAATATGATGGACCAGTTCTCCCACACTTCTCCTGCCACTATTCGGAATATCAAGAGCTGACACCACAACTACGTTCGATGAACTCACAATGCATGATGACACAAACGTGTATCACAGGTGGCGAATGGTGTGTGTGTGTGTGTGTGTGTGTGTGTATATACATATATATATATGTGTGTGTGTGCGCGCGCGTTACACCGTTACTTTATTTCCTCCGAAGTTGCGTGTCTTTGGTGCAGACCCTGGTTTACACCAAACCAGTTCATTAATTTAAGTGCTGTCACAAGGCCACGTCCCACTTCCAAACGAACTGCGCCACTGCTCCACTTTTCGTCTCTTCGTTCAGAAGGACGAAGAGCATATTGATGGCACAGTATCGATTTTAATACACTTTCAGTTCATCTTATTTCAGTACAGCAGTTTCGGCTGACATCTTCCCACTAGTTAACAGTCTGGGATCTGATGCAGTTTTCATACTTCAGCATAGTCCGACGGAAGCATTTGACATACTGGTTCAAAAACATGGTCTATCGCAAATTAGTACGTTTCCCTGATGCTGAGAGAACTGTAACTAGTGACAATACACCTACAGTGCAGGTATTTCACCACTGCACGTCGTAACGTTACAATTCTTAACCCCTTACACCGTAGTATTTACTTCACACACTACCACTTCCGACATAATGTACTGTAGTTTAACATTATTCCCGCAACAAAGTGAGGTTATTCCTCTGCACAGAATCAACAGACTGGTTTCTGTAGTGTAGACCGGGTGTTTACTTCGCGGTACGAACTACATCTATTGATATCATTGAGGCTGATTTATGTGTGCTGCTTATATTATGCGAACGAGTACCGAAGGTACACACGCGTTTCGACACAAAACGCACCCAGTATACCCACACGTGAAATACACAATTTTTCACACAGCAGAATTTATGGGGTGCCGCCACCAAGGGGGGGGGACTGGCGGAACGACACAAGGACAGAAGCACTTCACCAAGTCTGCCAAAACAACAATTACTGTATTTACAAAACAAATGCTTCGTGTTTGGAATACACACAACAGGTTTGCACTAGATAACCGAAAATAGTTGTCACAACAATCACACCAAGTCAATGTCGTGATTAATAAACTCATGGAAATATAAATTCGGGTTTCCAAGGCAAATTAATCCGTAAGAGAGGAGATTAGATAATCAGTCATGCACTCTGATGTAGGTCTAAAATCTGTTGGATGCTTCACTTCATCGAAACATTCAACCATTCGTGCAATTAAAAACTTTTCTAATTAAGACTCTTGTATGTGGTGCGGGGATGATGAGAGAGTTCCGTGTATCTGGTTACTTCCCGTTCGCAAGTGCTCTAAGAGAATGAAGTTCGCACCCCACATACAGTGCAGCTCCTATCTGCACATCGGTTGGCGGCAAGCTACTGCAGACAACAAAACAACTTGGCGACAGCCAACGACAATGAAAGTAAATCAACGTAAAGAAAGTACATTAATTACTTTTAAAAGTTACACACAAAAAACTCTTCGTAAGGACAATACCCACAATAAATCGACATTAAATGCCCTAATGTCACCAAAACTTTCCTAAATTTATGCTCAAGTAGCGTAAGGTTTGCCCAGGCACTGCGAACAAATTATTCTTCCACCCTAGCGGCGAAGTCCACAAGTCCATCAACAGGCAAATTAAACCAAACAAAATCCATAATGGACATTCCACTGAATTATACATGCACAAAAGACACGGTAACTATAACAATACCTGGAAAGTGATTGGGATTAATCACAGCGCGATGCATTCTTCCACCGCGTCACACACCTGACAATATGGCCGACGGGCACAGCCCACTATATTGTTTTCAGTCGCTAATTTCATCCTTTGAGACCAAAACAAGTAAACTGCGAGTCCTTAAAGCATTTCTGCTTCCAAAAGTGGGGGGGGGGGGGGACGAAACACCCTAAACTTTGAAAACCCCAGCCGCTCTTACTCTTTTCCCAAAAAAAACACATTACCACAAACCCC
>Ga0123355_10020900_pt1 | contig 10468 bp, 10 predicted proteins | sample TergutEmb28metaG_3_FD_89872 | JGI IMG/M metagenome (GOLD analysis project Ga0123355, IMG submission 89872) | Embiratermes neotenicus P1 segment gut microbial communities from Petit-Saut dam, French Guiana - Emb289 P1 | ecosystem: Host-associated > Arthropoda: Insects > Digestive system > Gut ... | reverse complement strand
TTCCATATAAACATTAATCAAAACACCAAAAGCCGCGCACTTGTATTTTATCCAGGTGCGCGGCGGTTTTTGCATAGAATGGAGGTTGCTTTCGTTGATAGCCTATCACGGAACTGTCGCGGGCGGATTGCATACGTTGAAGCCATACGCAAACCCGCACTCAAACTTAAAATATCCTTGTGTCTATTTATCAACTAATAAAGCGTTATCCTCAATCTATATCTGGAATAAAGGATATAAATGGATGACATTTGAAATCCGCGAGGACGGTATGCCGGTTTACAATGAATCTTTCAAAGACTGCCTACTTGAGTTTTACGGAGGTGTAAAAGGGTACATATATATATGCAACGGTGATTTTGAGACGGATGAAAACACAACGATTAAACATGCGGTAATTTCAAAAGAATCTGTTGAGATACAAGACGTAGATGTTGTTGACGATGCCTATGAGCGGATTTTACAGTACGAAAAAGAGGGGCTGCTCGTCATAAATCATTTCGAGAATCTTTCAGATGAACAAAAGAGAAGAGACAGAAACATGGTTTTAGGTGCGATCAAAGAGCTTGAGTTATTAAAAGGTGAACATCCGTTGTCGGCGTTCGTGTCCGCAAAGTTTCCGGAGATATGGGAAGAAGCACTTAACCTGTAGGGGCGCGATGTGCGCGTCTGCGTATCTTCCGTCCGCAGGGAGTTTGCGGACGGCCGAAGGCCGCCCCTACATGGATGCACCATATTCACAACCGCGTACTTGCAATCGACGGTGAGGATGATGTATAATGTGCTATACAAAATATGCACCATAGGAGGAATGAACATGGGTAATTTACTAAGCGGCAAAGTAGCGATTGTGACCGGATCCGGCCAAGGCGTGGGGCGTGCGATTGCGCTGTCTCTGGCAGAAGAGGGTGCCAAAGTTGTCACGAATAACAGAGGGCCATTAAAGAAGAATACAGCCAATCAGCTAGATGAAGCAAGGCTTGCGAAATTAACGCCGGAGCAACTGGAATGGTATAATACGGAGATCGAAAAGTACACAGGCGACGCGGAAACAACGGCGGCGGCAATTCGTGCGGCCGGCGGTGAGGCGGCGGCGTGTTTCGGCAACATTGCTGACTTCGATGAAGCGAAGTGCATAGTTGACTTCGCGGCAGAGACTTACGGATCTGTCGATATCATCGTCAATGTTGCCGGTGCATTCGGATTCGCGCCGATTGAAAAAATCTCTGAAGAGTTGTGGGACACGGTCAACGGGGTAAAGCCGAAAGGGTATTTCAACATGATTCGTCATGCGGTACCGTACATGCGCAAAAAAGGCTGGGGGCGTATTATCAACTGCTCCTCACCGGCGTTTTTGGGTGGGGATATCCGTCAAGCAGAGTATTGCACGGCGAATGCCGGCGTCTTGGGTTTGACGTGGGCGTTGGCTTGTGAACTCGCGGAAGAGAACATCACCTCCAACTGTTTTGCTCCGGCGGCGAAAACGCGCGCGTCAGTCGATATGGAGCTATTCGACAAGGTTGTGGACAAAGATGAGACCTCCACCAAAAGCGGCATCCCGATCGTCACCTACGACGGTACCGAACCGCCGGAGCTTTTCGCTTCGTTTATTACCTATCTGGCCACGGATGCCGCGAAAGACATAAACGGCTCAGTATTCATGACTTTCGGTGGCAGAATAATGCGGTATTCCAACCCGGCCATTGTGGCGATGATGGAAAAACCCGACGGCTGGACTGTTGAAGAGGTGATACAAACAGCACCGGATGCATTGTTTAAAGATTACAAGAATATCAATCAGAAATAGGAAAAAACGCGGGGTTTCAAACCCCGCGTTTTATATACTCCCAGATTCATAGGTGAAGCCTTGTCCGTGCACCTCTGACACCACATCAGTGATCATAAACGCCTCTTTGTCATGCTGATTCACGATGTCGATCACCTGGGCGTAATCCCGCCGGTCTAGCGTGACCATCAGCATGTTGTGGTCATTTCTGCTATACCCGCCGATGGCCGGCAGTATCGTGACGCCTCTGCCGACTTTGTGCAGCACATCGTTTAAAATCTCCTCGCTCATATCGCTGATGATGTACACCATCTTTTTCTTGTTTATGCCGGATTCAAGATATTTCATTGTTGCGGATGTGATGAAAATTGAGAAAATAGCATAGAAAAATGAGTCGATGCTGAACACAAACAGCGATAATATCACGACAATGCCATCGGTCAAAAAAAGCCCGATGGCGGGGTTGATTTTCAAATATTTCTGCAAAATCAACGGCGGAACAGCTGTGCCGCCGCTGGAGGCTTTGTTGTTATACAAGACAGAAACCGCGATGCCGAAAATCACGCTGCCGGCAATCATTGAGAGCATCGTGCTCTCCACCAGCGTCTTATGCGGAATAATCCCAATAAAAATAGGCAGCAGCATGGAGCCGATGGCTGTATTGAAAAAGATTTCCCGCCCGAGAAAAATGTATGTGACAATAAGGATTATGATATTGAATGCGAGGATAACAACCGACCGCGCAAGGCCGAACATCTCTTCAAAGATGATCGCGAGCCCGGTAATCCCGCCCGCGGCGATGCTATGCGGCCCCAAAAACATATTCACGCTGACGCTGATTAGGGTGATTGCCAATGTGATATAAAAAAGTTTCTTTATCCACTTCATGGTGAGTCCCTCAATGTGCTGATTCTATTTCACTTATTATGGCAACACGTGGGGAATTATATGCAAGTAAGCGTATAGAAAAGCAGGTGAACGGGGCATTCACAGCCAAAACAGGGATATGAAACTGTTTCACACCCCTGTTTTGTGCTTATCTGCCTGTGAAGAACATTCGCAAAAAACTGATAAAAATATCTCCCCAGCCGAGTCTGGCTACGTCGTCTCCGGCCACGATTGCGTATTCGCCCAACAGGGTTTCTCCACTGAGTATCGTGAGTCTGCCAAGCTCACTGCCGCGAGCCACGGGTGCTGTGGTGTTTTCGACAAGCTCCACTTGCTTTGTTATCGCCGCGGCATCGCGTTTCTCAACCAAAAGTCTGCCGCCGCCCTGCACAACCGGTTGTACTGTCGGTGTTTTGCCGAGCGTCACGCTGATCGGCGGCAATACCTCGTCCGGCTGTATAGCGATTGTCGTAAAATTGGCAAACGCAAAGCTTAAAAGCGTCCTCGCGCTTTCAAATCTGTCAGCTGATGTATCGGCAGCCAGAACCACGGCGATGTACTCAACGCCGTCCCGCTCCGCCGTCGCGGCCAGGCAGTGCATGGCGCGTTGTGTGAATCCGGTTTTCAGTCCGGTTGCGCCTTCATAGAATCTAATCAATTTATTCGTGTTGGAGAGACCAAATTCGCCATTGCGCAGCGTATCCGTCCAGATGGTTGTGAACGCTTTGATCATGTCGTGCCGGATAAGTTCCCGCGACATGATGGCGATATCCCGGGCGGTGGTCACGTGTGTTGCGTCGTCCATCAAGCCGGTGGAATTGGTGAAATGTGTGTTTGTCATCCCCAGTTCCACAGCACGGACATTCATCCTGGAGACGAACACCTGCTCAGCGCCGGATATATGCTCCGCCATCGCTACAGCGGCGTCATTGGCGGATGAAACCACGATCGCTTTTAACATCTCGCGGACACTCATCTGTTCGCCCTCTTCCAAGTATACCTGAGAGCCGCCCATTGACGCCGCGAAAGCACTGGTTGTGACCGTTTCATCCATCGTTATCGTACCGGATTCTATCGCCTCCACTATCAGCAGCATGGTCATCACCTTGGTAACGCTGGCGGGTTCGCGCTTTGTGTCCGCGTCTTTTTCAAATATCACGTTGCCGCTGTCGCGCTCCATCAAGATGGCGGATGGGGCATTGATTGAAAGCTCTGCAACCGACGAAACGGGGGTGTATTCCCGCGCAAAAAACGCCAGATCAATCGGCTCGTTGTCAATATAGTCGAAAAATACCGGCTCATACTCAAAGACGGATAGTGTCCGTGTGCTCGTCGAAATAAGCATTGTCAGCGCGGTGAGTATTGTGAGTACCTTTTTCATAAGACATCCCTCCTGCTAAGGGATATGCTTAGTGCGGGGCAATTATTACTGCTTGCCGTGTTAATGTATAAAGACATTTTATACTTGCAATCTGGTCGATGGCTGTGGTAAAATCATCGCACTGCAGGATTAGTTCAATGGCAGAATGTCAGCTTCCCAAGCTGAACACACGGGTTCGATTCCCGTATCCTGCTCCATCAAAATAACGAAGAAAGAGGCGAGTCTGATAGACAAGAAAAAACCAACATTCCTCACAAAACGTCGGTTATCCCATATTTTGATAGTGGTTGCGCTCGTTGCCGCAACACTTATTTTTACCGCGTGTGACGGTGCGAACAGCGCGACATGGAGAACGAGCGTGAACGTACAGGAGCGCAGCACTGCCGGGAACTTTTCAATTTCTGTGGGTTCTGCAAGCAGAGGCACCCGCAACAGAACCTTCAATCTGACTGCCGATGAGCTGGCATCTATCCACGTGAGCAGCACCAGTGCTGAAGGGGAGATTATACTTGTCATTTCATCAAATGGCGCAGAAGATGGCACAGAAATCAGGCAGAATATTTCAAACTTCGATGGATACTTGTCCGCAGACAGTTTGAATCCCGGGCGTATCAGGTTGTCCTTGCGCTTTGAAGGCATTAGAAATTCAAATACAACCATCAGTTGGGGTTAATCCCGTATTTTGGTAATCAGCAGGTATCCTCCGGATAAAACCGGGGGATACTTTTTTAGATACCGTTTTTCTAATTTGTTATAATTCCTACCGCGTATGGTGGAAAATCGCCAACTGTGTGCGGTCGCGCAGCTGCAACTTTTCCAGAACTCCGCTGATGTAGTTGCGCACGGTTCCTTCGCTTAGGAACATTGCCTGGCCGATCTCTTTGTTATTCAAACCCTGGGCAACCAGTGCAATGACTTCTTCTTCCTTTTCGCTGATTCCCAGTGTGCGATAATCCGTCTTTTCACCGGGGACAAGTGATGACAATTTGGACACAATATCCCGTCCGAAAACTGACTGACCGGCTTTCACAGCCGTTAACGCCGGGGAAATGCTCTCAAAATCCTGTTTCAAAATATAGCCCTTCGCACCCATGTTAAGTGCTTCAATAATATACTCATCGTCTGAAAACGTGGTCAAAAACAAAATCTTGGCAGATGGGTCATATTTCAATATCTCCCCGGCTGCCTCAAGGCCAGTCATCACAGGCATACGGATGTCAAGCAACGCCACATCCGGGTGATGTTCCTTGTACAGATCAACGGCTTCCCGCCCATTGCTGCCTGTGCCCAGCACTTCGATGCCAAAGGACTCGAGTATTGTTTTAAGTGATAATTTCACTATCTGATCATCATCCGCGATTATTATTTTCATCGCTTCCTCCTTTAGGCATCGTAATGAAAATTCTGAATCCGCCTTCATAGCCGAAGGTGCAGTGTCCGCCCGCCCCATTTACTCTATCCGCTATGTTTTGCAGCCCCATGCCCACGCCGGTGCCGCCTGGTTTTCGTGTTCCGTTGTCTTGAATCCGCAACTGATATAATGCCGGATGCTCTTGCGCCGTTACTTTTATTGCCGTTGCGTCGCTGTGCCGCATTGTATTGGTCAATGCCTCTTTCGCCGTCATCAAAAAGCAGTATTTCACATGATTTGGCACATCTTCCGACAAATCATAATGTAGACTGACATCATAAGTCGTATCTTCAAACACTTTTTGTATCGCATGGAACAAATCAATAGAATCGTCTTTGAGATCATGGACAGACCCTCTGATGCTTTCCATCGAGTCTATCAATGTTTCTTGCAAGCTTTTCAACGGTGCTTCCAAATTTTTGTCCTTATTCAATGCTTGCAGCGCGCCGGTTTGCAATATCGCACGGGACAGGACATGCCCGATATTATCGTGGATATCGCGGGCAATCCTGTTGCGTTCACTGAGCTTGGCCATATGCGCGGCCTCGTCTTGGTTTTTCGTTAGTTCTTTTGTCTTTTGCACAAGCGCCCGCTTCTGCTCAGTATGGGAATCCATCAGCATGGTGTATCGCTGGGAAATATCTTTACCGAAACCCTGCATGTGTTCAAACAAGATGGCGACGGCTATAATCGGGATAAGCGGCGGGCTGTATAAAATAAGTGGCACCCCTAATACGGCCGCAAAAACTTTACTATACCGCGCTAAGTCAAAGATAAGCGGCGGCAGAAGGATTGAAAAAACCGGCACAAAGAAACAGACGCCCCCGTAGATTCCACAAACAATCATCGTAAATACACGGCGTCTAAAATACTGGTTCAGCGCCGTGATGGTCACGACCAAAAGCATGGCGACCACGGCGATGATGCCTAAATTTTCGGCCATATACAGTCCCACGACGAATAGTGTCAGTTTTATGATTAAAGTCAGCATGTTGAAATTATACACCATGCAGGCGAATATGACAATTGTCACATCAAATCATGACCAATGACACTAGGCGAAATGCATTTCACAGGCTATAATAAACACACAAGAAAGGAGCGATCATCATGGTAGTAAAAATAGACAATCTGGTAAAAAGATATAAAGATGTGTTGGCTGTTGACCATTTTAATATGGAATTAAAAGAGGGCGAGATTCTCGGCCTTTTGGGGCCGAACGGCTCCGGCAAATCCACCACAATCAACTGCATACTGGCACTGCTGAAATACGACAAAGGAACGATTGAGGTGTTCGGTCAAGAAATGACGCCCAGTTCTTACAACATCAAGAAAGACATCGGCGTGGTTATGCAAAATGTGGCTGTGTTTGATGAGCTGACTGTGTTTGAAAACATCGATTATTTCTGCGGACTGTACATCAAAGACACAGCCAAACGGAAACAATACGTCAAAGAAGCCATACAGTTCGTTGCGCTGGAAGGGTATGAAAAGTTCCTGCCGAAGAAATTATCAGGCGGACTGCTGCGGCGGCTGAATATCGCCTGCGGAATTGCGCACAAACCTAAATTGATCATCCTGGACGAACCCACCGTGGCAGTGGATCCGCAGAGTCGCGACTATATCTTAAAAGGGATCCAGGAATTAAACAGACAGGGTGCGACCATCATTTACACCTCTCACTACATGGAAGAGGTGGAGCAGATTTGTACACGGATTATCATCATAGATAAGGGTCGGAATATTGCAGAAGGCACCAAAGAAGCGTTAAAGCAAATGATCAAAACCGGCGAAACAGTCCGGATCAACATTTTGAACATCAGCAAAGAACAAGTGGTGCAAATAAGCGCGCTGCCCAATGTCTTCTCCGCGGAATACGCAGATGAAACCTTGGTTGTCCATTGCGAACAGGGCAAACATAATTTGGCCAACATCCTGGATTATCTGAGCCAGAATCAAATTGTATATGATCGTGTGCTCAGTGAACTGCCGACATTAAACGATGTGTTCCTTGAAATGACCGGCAACCAGCTGAGAGATTAGGGGGCGTGTGAGAATGCGATTTAAATACAGCCTTTTGACTTTATTGCGATCCAAAAGCTACCTTTTCTGGACGCTGGCGTTCCCTATTATTCTGGGTACTTTTTTCAACGTTGCGTTCAGTGGCGACCTGATGGCGAACTTTGAGCCGATTCCGATCGCCGTTGTGGAAGAAAGCGGAGTCAATACTATGTTCAACGAAATCTTGCATCAGTTAGCGGACGGAGAGACACCGATGCTGCGAATTGTCCCTGCAACGTCATTGTATGAGGCGGAGACGCTGCTAATCGGCGGAGAGATTACCGGCTTGTTCGTCCTGCGGGAAGACATTGAGCTGATGGTGACACGCACAGGCATTAACCAGAGCATACTGCAAACCATATCTAACGAATTCGTCCGGCGCAGTGCCACCATCACCGACATCGCGGCAGAACGACCTGATCTGGTTATGGACATAGTCGCCCAAATGAACGCGGGAATTGATGTAAATCAGGGCACAGCAGGACTGGGAACTGATATAGTTATTTATCATTTCTATGCGTTGCTTGCGATGGTCTGCTTTATGGGCAGCCAGGCAGGATTTAAAGTCAGTATTGACGTCCAGGCGGGCGTATCCCCACTGGCGGCGCGGCGTTCTGTCGCCCCAACCAAAAAGATGGCACTGGTTGTCAACGAGTTTTTCGCGGCCGTGCTGATTCACGGGGTAATTACCTTTATCAGTGTGGCATACCTGGTGTTTATACTGGGTATCAATTTCGGGCAGAGCCTGCCACTGATTTTGCTGGTCTGCTTTGTTGGGTCATTGGCGGGTATCAGTTTTGGGATGCTGATGGCAACTGTCCTGAAAGGCAAAGAAAATGTCAGGGAAGCAACCATGACAGCGATCACTTTTGTATTCTACGCTGCCGCTGGACTGTTTCAGTCCCAGATACGCTTAATGGTTAGAAACGCCGCGCCGATAGCGGATCGAATCAATCCTATCACTTTAATCAGCGACGCGTTTGCGTCTTTGGTCATATACGACACGCTTGACCGTTACTTCCGGTCGTTGCTGATACTGCTTGCGATGTCGGCACTGTTCCTTGTGGTGAGTGCGGCTGTTTTAAGGAGGGCACGTTATGCAGACTCTTAAATATTTCTTTAAAATCCTCAATTATCACAAAATGGTGCTGTTAATTTTTGTCGGCCTATTCGTCGGGTTGAATATAATTTTTACTGAATTCGGCGGCGAAATAACGGATGTTTTTAGTCCGCAATCCTTGAATATCGGTGTGATTAACAGAGACGATCACCCAATTTCAGATGGGTTGGAAGCATACTTAGGCGGATTGCACAGCATCGTGCCGCTGGAGGACGATTACACCGCCATGCAAGACGCGTTGTTCTTTTTGGACGCGGCGTATATTCTGATTATCGACAACGGTTTTGGGGAGACTTTTTACAACGACCCCGATTCGGCCGGGTTGACAAACAAGAAAGCGGCTGAAGCGGCTGCGGGCTTCTATGTGGATGGGCAAATCGACAGCTATCTGCTGGCACTGCGGGCTTACTTGAGTGCAGGGTTTGAGTTGGAACGAGCACTTGCACTTACCGGCAGCCACGAGCGTGTCAATGTGAACATCATTGAGCGGGAGCATATCTACGGCGCATCTTTCTATTTCCAAACGCTGCCCTTTGTATTTATATCAGTGATCGTGCTATCTGTGGCCACAGTGTTGGTTGTCTACAAAAAAGAGGAACTGGCCAAAAGAATGGATGTTTCCCCCACGCCTAAGTTACGGAGACAAACACAGATCATGGTGGGTTGCGTTGTGTGTACGCTTGCAATATGGGTAGTCTTTATGGTGGGCGCATATTTACTGAATCCGCCGGCACTCACCAGCACTGTGGGATTACTGCAAGTTATCAACAGCCTTGTTTTAGCGGTTGTCTGCGTGAGTTTGGCTTTTTTGATGGGTCAATTCATAAAAAAGGCTGCTGTACTGCTTGCCATTGTTCAGATACTGGCACTGGGGCTGAGTTTCATCAGCGGCGTATTTGTGCCGCAGGAATTTCTGGCTGACGGCGTACTTGCTATCGCCCGGTTCACGCCCACGTACTGGTACATCCGTGCGCAAGATATGCTAGCGGCAGTGTCACCCACCATTGGTGTGGATATGCGCGTTTTCCTGCAAAGTATCGGCATACAGCTCGGATTTGCCGTGGCGATGTTCGCAGTGGCGCTGGCCTTTGGGCGGGAGAAAAGAGTTTCTTAATAGCTTCAAGTCAAAGATAAAACGGACACCTCTGATTGTGAGGTGTCCGTTTTGAGATTTGCCTCCAATTATAGCCTAACGTTTTCCCGGAGTCTCCTTGGACACATCCCAGATATTGACTTCCGGCGGTGCGTGGAGTACAATTGATAAAAAATACAAGGAGGCAGGCAGCTATGCTTATAGGTTATCAGGAAGGCACCGGCATTATGTGCGCCGATTCCACGTTGGAAACTGACCTTATCCTCTGTGAGAAAGCGGGCTTTGACGTCATTGAAATCCGGTTTGACGCTTTGCAGCGCTATCTTGTGACGCATTCCCTCAGTGAACTGCGGGACTTCTTCAAAAACAGCCGTATCAAGCCCCACTGCATGGGCGGGCATTTTATCGTCCCGGATCAATTCGACAACCCGGCAGAAATAGAGCGCGACGCTGCGGTGATGACGCGATTCATCGCCGCCTGTCATATTTGTGAGCAAATCGGGGATAAGTATTTTCTGATTATCAACCATATACTGCAAGAGATGACGCCCGAAGGCCCGCGTGACGTGTTGGGTCAGGACTATCCGTACCCTCGAGATCAAGTCACGGAGTTTTCCGCCAGAATCCTGAAGAAGTTCTGCACAGTTGCGGCAGACTTCGGCTTGACCATGGTGTGGGAGCCTGTATGCGGCAGGGGCAGTTCCGTCAAAACCATGGATCACGCGATG
>Ga0123355_10020899_pt1 | contig 10468 bp, 7 predicted proteins | sample TergutEmb28metaG_3_FD_89872 | JGI IMG/M metagenome (GOLD analysis project Ga0123355, IMG submission 89872) | Embiratermes neotenicus P1 segment gut microbial communities from Petit-Saut dam, French Guiana - Emb289 P1 | ecosystem: Host-associated > Arthropoda: Insects > Digestive system > Gut ... | reverse complement strand
TACACAACACTATACCTCCTGAACACAATTACACAACATTATACCTCCTGAACACAATTACACAACACTATACCTCCTGAACACAATTACACAACACTATACCTCCTGAACACAGTTACACAACACTACACATCCTAAACACAACTACACAACACTATACCTCTTGAACACAGTTACACAACACTATACCTCCTGAACACAATTACACAACACTATACCTCCTGAACACAATTACACAACACTATACCTCCTGAACACAATTACACACCACTACACATCCTGAACACAGTTACACAACACTATACGTCCTGCCTTAAGCTCATTTTTCTTTCTTCTCTTCTTTTAATTTTTCTCCTTGTGCTATTTATTTTTCTTTTCCTTGTAGTTGTTGCGTTATCTGTTTGTGTTATTGTCATATTTTCTTTTATCCTTCTCCTTCCTGGCCTTCTCACTTTTCTTTACTTTTTCTCATTACTCTCTTTAAATTCTCTTTTCCAGTTTTCTTTGTTTTATTCTCTAGAATCTCCTTAATCGTCTTTTAATAACTCCTTGTTTCATCCTTCTTTGTCTTATCACCTTCTTCCTCTCTCTACTTTATATACTTATTCATATTCTCCTCCACCTTGGTCTTCTTCAGTGTTATGGTCCCCAGAGTCAAATTGAATTTTTTAAAATACAGTTTAAAATATATGTATTTGCTATTCGTTCTTAGAGCGCATATGTTTGTCTATTCCGGTAGGCATGATGCCCCGTCCTTGCAGCACACAAAGATAAAATGATCGACATCAACCGCTGGAATAGACTTGTGTTTCCATTTTTCCAGTTCTGTCCAAGCTGCCTTTTCTCGGTACAGACATTGAGATTGTGTAATTCTACAGCGAGGGAGTTCTGCTGTGTGTCTGAAAAACTCACTTCCCAGACGTAGTTACGACAACATTTTTTGCATTGTACAGATTTTACAACACAGAAACAACACAAAATGAACGTTCTTACGGTTGGTATTGTCTAGTAATAAACCATCACATACGATCCTGATTATACTACATATTTTTAAACTATCTGCATGTTGAATATTATGAAACTACAATTAATGCTGGTCTCTTGTCCATGCCGACAATGAACCCCAATTCCTCGAAAAAACAAAAATTCGTGGTTTGATTATCGGCAAGGACAAAAATTGTTCTCTTCTTCGAAACATCGAGACTGGAAGTGGAAAATCTCCAGCATCGTAGTCAACGCATACAGAGTGAAGCGGCTGAGACGTGAAGGTGAAAAGACACTTCTGTGTAGTGCCCAGGATAACAACCATAGCAGCCATGTTTCTGTTCTGCCACATGCGCAGGAAGAGTTCTCTAACTCACTGACTGCTATCTGCTTACACTGTCTAATATACAGAGTTCAGTGGGCGTAACAACCTCGTGAGCGAGTGTTAGGAAAGAGCGCCTGACAAAACCTGCTTGTCTGCTGGTTATTTACGGTTTCAGATGTAAATGGAATGGTTTCGCAATATACGAAGAGCTGCTTGTTTATAAGAAAAGGGCATGCAGCTACGCCAGTAGAGTTCTGCTGCTCTACGTGGACTGGCCATTTGGGCCGGGCATTACACATAATAAAAACAGTGTCAAACAAACGCACTGGCAATAGAAGACAGACTGCTTTTGCGAATCCAAGTTGTGTGTCACGGATTTTCGCTTCGTCTCACATCATGCTGGGATATTACGTTTAATACATATACAGGTGTGTGGGCCGGGTAGCGTAGTCGGTATAGCGACTGGCTACTGGCTGGATGGTCCGGGGATCGAATGCCGGTGGGGGCGAGATTTTCCGCACCTGTCCAGACCGGCCTTTTGGCCCACACAGCCTCCTGTACAATGGGTACCGGGTCTTTACCGGGGGTAAAGAGCGGCCGGGAAGTGACGCTGACCCCTCACCCCGTTCTCGTGCCGTGGTCAAGAAAGAGTAAAGCTATATCTCTACTCCCCCTTATGGGCCGTACGGCCTGTACAGAGCCTCAGTGCCTGTACAAGGGTGCACTGTACTTTTACATGTACAGGTGTATGATCTGTTGATACTTTTGCACTTGTACCTGTACGTACGTCGTTTTTATTCAGGTTCACAAAATTGGACACTAGCCATATATTAACCCTCTGAAGACTGACGTTTATTCACTCACGTATAAAAATTCAGTGTCTAATTAGCAGAGGTCACAGTTCGTCAACATTTTAACAATACCGTTTAATGATCGGCCTGTTTTGTGAGGAAAAAGTAAAATTGTAAAGATCCTGTGGGCACAAACACGGAGGTGCAGCAGGTATGTATTAAGAGCGCTGAGCTCTAAAATGTTAATAAGCGGGCGAGATGTGATTTCTGGTCGGATTGTGTATATTTGCGCATTGGCTGTTGAAACGGAATGTAGAAATGGTTTGTGACGAACGCTAGCGCCAGCCTGCCCCTGTTGGTGCAAGGCGCTGTCTGCCACACTTGGTTTCTCCCAGCTGTCGGCTATGATTAATTGGGTACAGTATTACCTGGGCGCCAGAAGCACTTCCCGTAGCGCACTGAGACCTCCTCAAGCGATCAACCAGCTACAAGCTGAAGTCAGAAACCAAAGCTTCGAAGACCTTTTCTATCACCTTCATTAAGGATCCTATGGGGAATATACGCAGCTGATCATGGAAAAAAAATAGCTCCGAAACCCTGATTTACTTAGCTCAAAGTGGATCTCGAGCCGGCTGCATATCCGAGGTTATTTTGGTGTATATATTTTCCGTGGAAACTTCGTGTTGTGAAAATCTCAAGTAATATGTAAGAACACTGGTTCCACTCTTATACAGTTGTATTAGGTGTATAAAGTGGAGGCATGATCGGAAGTCAAGTCCGTCTGTCTATTTGTCCGCGTGTTCCAGTCCAACCACCGCTCGGTAGGTGGGACTGATGACAACACACGTAATTTGCTTCATGCTTATTATTAAACTAAGCTGTTTATCGATTAATTTGTAATTCAATGTAACTTCCTCTGACACAGAACAAGCAGGCGCTACGTACCGCACCGCGAACATAAACTTGTATGAAAAAAGTGGGTAAGAATTTGGGGGCGTGAGAAGTGAATTTAAATTTGAATAATACTTTTAGCGGCGATTTCTGTTAAGACTCGTTGCTTAAAATTATCATTCTACAGACGTTATTTATGCTTGCAACGGCTGGGTTTTGTGTGTTGCTATGCAGGGCAGTACGGCTTCATAAACAGTTACAAGAACGTACAATAAGACTGAAAACCTGAAACCAATTGCAAATAGTTTATATTACTTACACGTCTATGTGACAGCATTCCTTCTACAATATAGGTAAATGCACCTTAAGATACGACAAAACTTGTGCCTTTGAATTAACCTTGGTACATTTGATTTGATGAATAATGTAAAAAATCTTGAATTCGGTGTTAATAATCCACGTTGCTAATAATTTGCAGGTAAATCTGCTACTTGACTGAGCTCCAGAACTTTTAAGCATAATGGGTAGACTACAACCCACTCCCTTCAAGTTTAAAATACTCCACATTTTTTTATATGGTGTCTTTTTATATTTCATATAATTTCATTATAATCATAAATAATTTTCCTAAACAATATTTATAATTCAAATTTCTAGTGCGGAAGCGTTGTGTTTTCTTTGGAATAGGATTTGTATTTGTATATATTATTTAGATCTTTCTCAGGCTTCTATATTTTCAACAGACACCCAGATGTTTTACTGAAGGGTACAACTGGATTCCTTTCCGATCGTATATTTCAGTTTGTCTGTTGCGTGCTGGGGAGAGTGAAGTTCTCACAGCAGAGTTGATAAGATTGTAGTCGGTTGGTAAATACTTACCGACGTTTCGGAGGGGTTTGAATCCTTCAAGATTGCAATAAATATTTACCATTGTACATGGCTTCATACCGTCAAGGGTAGGGTGAGCAGGAAGACATTTGGACCTAAGAGGAAGGAAGTAACAGAAGAATGGGAAAAACTGCTAATGAAGAGCTTCATGGTCTGTACTTCTTACAAACCACGGACAATAAAATGGGCAGAAAATGTGGCACATATGGATGAGAAGAGAGACACAGCCAGATTATTGGTGCGAAATTCTGAAGAAAGAAATTACTTGGAAGACCTAAGCATATAACACAGAATAATCACAGCAGTGATTGACTGGGATGTTCAAGTAAATTAGACAGCACAAAAAGCCTGGAAGGCACTTCATTTCATAATGCGTATTCTCAAAAAGGGAAATAGGAATACGAAAAGATGAGCCTTCGCGCTACTAGTAGGTCCGATTCTTGAATGTGGGGCTGCGTGCTGGGATCCATAGAGGGAAGGTCAGATAAACGCGTTAGGCCGTGTGCAAAAGAAGGCGACTAAATTTGCGATTCATATGAGAGATTCGATCTGGAAAACCTTGGCGCAGCGTAGGAAGATATCTGGCATTTACGCCCTCTTCGAAGCGTACTCAGGAGAAAGGGCTTGGAAAGCTAAAGGGGTTGGGTTACAAGGAACATGCTACGTGATGAACATGATCGGGAAATTAGGATCAGGAAACAAAGAGCAGATATCGAGAAACATTTCATTGTAAATAGGACCATCAAACTCAGAAAACAACTACCTGCAGAGGGGCTAGCTACTTTCCCCTTTTTATCTCATATCTTTATAAAGAGGGTTAGGAAAGTAATTATAAGTGAAGTGAAATGACGTGAAGGGATTTGATGCGTGATGATAAAACGTCTGAAAATGGAGGAAAGTGAAAAACAGGGAGTTAAGTGAAGTTTAGTGAAGTGTAGTGAAGATCTTTGGTGTAATGTATGTATTATCATGGACTTATTGTTATGTAATTTGTATGTGGGGTACTGTACAGTAGGTCTTGTTATTGTCTCATTGTCTCATTGCTATTTGCTTTATGTCTTTTGCTCCTTAATATGCTCTAATTCAGTGAGTTACGTTTTTAATTTATTCATTTTATGTTTTTTTTTTGTTTTTGTTTTCATGTTTTGATTTCTATTTTGTGAGTTCTGTGTTTTTTGATTGTTTTGTGTATTGTTTCTCCCCATGTGTAATTGTGTATTTTCTGTCCGTGTACAGTTTTAACACCCACTGCCACCGAGTGAAACCCAATTGCAGTTAATATCATCATATCATATCTTATCGTATCATATCATATCATATATCATATCATATCATCATATCATACCATCATATCATATCATCATATCATATCATAGCATGTAATATCATATCATATCATATCACATCATGTCGTATCATATCATAATATTGAAACGGATCTTAAAAGTGCGATGGGAGGGCGTGGATTGGATATTTCTGGCTCAGAGTAAGGTAAAGTTGTGGGTTGTTGTCAACACAATAGTGAAATTTTGGTTGCATAAACTGCGGGAAATTTCTTGACTAGCTGGAGAACAAAGAGGTCTGAAGAAAGTCTGTTCTATGAGTTAGTTACACGACCTTATATCGAAGAAAATTCGAATTTTATCTATTACTTGTCTATGCACCTAACATTCACGCTCAAATAATTGAAAAGAACCTAATTCGCCTGGTAAGACGTAGGTCTGAAGCCGCTTGGTTGCTGGGATCGCGTTTGCAATCCTTCTGAGGCCATGAACGTTCGTCTCTTGTGTTTGTTGTGTTCCTTTGAGTGGCAGCCTCTGCGACGACTTGATCACTAGTTAAGAGGAGTTATACCGGGTGTGTGTGTGTGTGTGGGTGAGTGTGGGAGTGTGTGTGTGTGTGTGTGGGTGTGTGTGTGTGTGGGTGTGGGTGTGTGTGTGTGTGTGTGTGTGTGTGTGCGCGCGCGCGAGCGCGTTTAGTAACTTCAGCAATGAGGCGGCCTAAGCTGTTGCGCCACAATATATATATGCTGCTGATATATTTCCAACCATTTCGGAATGTGGTAGGTAACCACTACACAATATGGTTAATAACAAAAGTCGTTTTTCATTGTTTATCACTTCCACTTCTTATTTCTTCCAGAGAACGTGGGATTTAGTTCATGTTTTTGTTATTCCTCAGTTTCATCAGGTAAATTTTGGGAAATTAATTTAAATTAGAACACGTCTTCTTCCTACAAGACCTTTCCTAACTACTCAAGCAAATATCCTGCCATTTTACCCTACCTTTCTAATGCAGCTGTTCAAGCGCCACTCCCTCAAGTTTAGAGTTAGAGGGTAGGCCTAAGACTGCCGCTACAACCGGGAGGAACCAAGACATAGGCCCATCTTGTTCAACACCTTCCCCAGAGAGCAATTTCACTCCTTGAAACCTGTCGCTGGAGGATAGTAAAAATATCAGCCATTCTTTGGGGGAATCGATTTGTTTTGTCCTGAATAGAGGCTACATTCTACAAACGAAATTCAAGTTCCGGCATAGGGAAATGGAAATAACAAAATGTGTAACGAATCGGTAGGAAGAGAAATAGATTTCAATGCACGCTGACACGCAAATAGTATCCGGCAATAAACACGTATTACAATGTGAATGCGGACAGTTCAAGCTTTGAGTGAAATAATGTGTCTGGTCGAACAGCATTATTTATTGGTCACACAGGTCAGTGTACGGCTTATAATTCCGTCGTGGCCACGTTTTAATTTAAATTCAATATAAAAGTAATGTCACTAAAATTTATTTCGATTGTATTCTATCCTCACAGCCGTCATGAATTCTGTGTGATGACATTTCGGTTGAACATTGAGAGCCTGTAATTAATAAATAATACAGTACAACGCAAGTCCAACTCTTATAATGACTTCCAAAGACGCGAATGACTGATTTGTTTGTAGATTATCTAACAGAAATCTTTCAACGACATACACGACATAGTTTGGATTAAGCTCGTAAGGTAATCTTGAACAGTAAGTGGGTAAGTTTTAAAAGCTGGTCGTTCTCTTTAATGTTACGGTAGTATGTCGTGAAGCAACAGACTACAAAACACACATCACTTCAGTTAGAATAAGAGGAAATCCGGTTGAAATTTCAACCTGAGACCTTCCTCGTGTCCGGTCCTCAAAATGGTATAATTTTTTATTGCTATTTCAGCTTTGTCGTGTTTGTTTCATGCTGACTCTTATAGTCAACTATAATGCCTGTTTCCCTTGAAGCTGTATTTAGAATCTATCACATTCCCTAGAAATACTCGCTCTAAAAATGAATAGGCTGTATACACGTTTAAACATAATTAATATCTATTAAATGTAGGATGAACAAACGTAAAATATTGGTATAAACGTTTTGAGATAATTGCTTAAATCTGTCAGCAATATTTCTGTGAAACAAAATCAGGTTAATAAAGTCAGAGACCATCACGACGCTGAATTCCGTCTCGTTTAATAGGATTGTTGTGCTCAGATACCCACTCAGAGACCAGCTATCAAAAGTGACTTTTTTTATGTGTTCATAAAAGATTTGCAAAAAATGACTATTTGCTTTATAATGACCGTGTGCCTGTTTGTTGGTACGTATCGGAGCGAGTCTCGTCCGGCGAATTTCCGTAAAAATTCAGATCTCGAAAATTTACCAAAATTTGTCGATACATGCTAGTTTCACTTAAAATCGGGGAAAAAATACACGAAATTTACAAGAGGGCCTACCTAAATTTATTATATCTCGGAGTGAGTGGTCTTCAAACCTCAGAAAAGCTGTGTTTTCTTTGAGGTGGGAGCCGAAGAAGAAGTAGAATTTGAACATCGTCCATCGATCATGATCGACAGCAAGCCTAAAATATCTTCGTTTAAGTGATGTCAATTGTTAACTTTCCGCAAAGAATATCTCGACGATGATGAGTTGTAAATCTGTTTCTAAGATAGCTTGTTTTGATTCTATTTAGTCCTCGGAAGCAAATTCATGAATCGAAATTCTTAAATCAGTCCACGGCCCTTTCCTGCCACATTTTTACAATTCATTTTATTCACTAGTTTTTTAAAAATATAATTGGACTTTATATGAAATTAATACTTACAACTGAAAGCCTTATTATTGAAAAATAAGAAATGAATAAGGTAAATGTTAACCCTTTGAAGCCTAACGACGACTATAGTGGTCGCACCGCACCGCTAACCTCTAAACGTTGCATTTTATATATGTATTCAACAAATATAAGTACTGAATATTTTAAACATCGTATATACTCTCCGTCTTTTCCTCTTCAAAATGCAATTTGTTTCATATATCTAACGTATTTGGTTCCTGTATTATTCACATTTTATATAGAGGGTGTGCTAAAATTAAAAAAATAATTACGGCGCCGAAAGGTTAAAGTTAAAATCCGATATATTTTTATCATCTCTCACTGTCAACACAGCCATCTGGAGAGCGTGACATGCTCCAATCCTGGTGCAAGAGCTAGCTTTTATAACTTTGTCACTTTGCAGCTCCACACGCGAAGTATAATGCTATGCCACCGCTTGACACATTTACAACCCTCCCCCAGCCATAAGACCCTTCTCACGAAAGGAATCATCACTTTTGTGTTTTGACTTTGTAAGATATACTGTAAGTGATCAGCGGAATGTATCCATAAACCGTCATCACGGCGTTTATGCCACGTTTTGTGTGATGTAAAACAGTAATTCTTACACGTCATGAAAGACATTTCCAGGTCTCTCACAAAAATTTGGCTCCTCAGTAAGCAGTGATTCCTAAGCCATAAGTCTATCCCATCCGGAAGGATCTTACAGACAGCGCTTATGACGTTTCCCTTCCTACACGGTTCTTACCGGGCCTGGGATTCAAGCAGTCTCCTACATCAATGACACTGTGGGATCTTTACTTCGGGTAAAGTGGCCGGGGCTTGAAACTGAAGATTCATATTATTCTAGCGTTGAGGTTAAGAATACGTAGATATATACCACCAGTCCTTCATGCAGCATGTCTTCTCTTCGTGCAGGCTAATTAAGAGCAAAAAGATATTTATTTCAATGATTCCTAGCAAACAAAAAAGTGATCCTGTCAAAATTTGAATCCTTTATGTACAAATATTTTATCCAGATGACCTAAAATTGGTGTTGCCATAAATCTAAAATTCACATTTTCATCTGCTTTAATCGAAAGTCACATTATTACGTCTGTATGCTGTCAGTGCGGGCCTTCTCTTAACCGCAGCTTTCAGAGAATTGATACCGTCAAATTAGGTGGGGTGATGGTAATAATTGGTAGGAAGGACTGCACATTTGGAGGATGTCACTTGTTTCAAAGTACTATGCCGTAATACGCCTGTACAGACTGAGGAATGCAAAAATAAGGCTCCATTTTCATCATCAGATAGGCCTAACTCAACCGAGACACAAACCGACAACTTCCAGATTACAATTTTACAGTTGTACAGTTTCATGCTATTAGACGGCACTTTAAGACGTTGCGAGCTTCAGGAAGCACTTATGATCGTAGTACTTCTAGTAGTAGGCTGCGGTTAGAGCGGATCCTAGTCAGAGGATTTCGCGCGATACGAGACGAAGTATCGTAGTAGTTACGCCGTGGAGGACAGCTACGTCTGGCTTTATTCATTCTCGAAGTCGGGATCTATAACAATAGTTGTTTTTAAATAACTGTTTGGAGATGTTTCCCATGGACTGAGGCACAGAATACTGGGTAAACCAAAGTTACGAAACGGGAGATGTTAGAGGAAAATCGTAGTGTATAAAAATTATCACTCAACTCTCACATTCAGCTCCGGTCTTCCTGCAGTCCATAACTTTTTGAAACGTCATTCTTGTGGTATAATTTAATAGGCAAATCACACAACGTCCTTCTGTACTGAAAACAGTTGAACAGTTTCTCCACAACCATTTCAAAAATAGGAATGAAAGACTGTACTGAAAACCAAACAGATCTAATTCCATCAGACTAGTCTGAAGAGTCGTTAGACGTCGCAAGAGTAGGTCGTATCTACTGTAATAGCGCATGGAAGTTTTAACCTGCTTCAACTGCTAATGCGACTAAGACCGATTTCCGTCGAGGTCGTGTGAGTGAGAAGTCGCCAGAATAGGCCTCCAATGCGCCAGCAGCCTAAGAAACTACGTACTTGTCTTTTACGGAAGACGAATATTCCGTACCAAAAGACAAGAGCCCGCCACTGGGCTCATTCCTGAAACTTACGAATCAACACAACATCCTCGTACTTTAATGTTTAACCCTTATCCTGCTAACGTGGAGAGTATGGTGAGCTCATAATAATGCCAGCAATTGGCAGATGGGATTTTACTCCGCATTTAAAAGGTTAAGATCAGTTTATTTTTCTTCTTCTCCCAACATTTAAACATTATGTACCATTTATATTTGGCTGCTGAAGTTATTTACGCGTTTTCGTTTCCCCCCCCCCCCCCCCCCCCCCCCTCCCTCCTCTACCTTCTTTTTTTTTTCTCCTCTTTTTATTATAAGAAAAACCAAAAAAATACAATACCTCCTCCCCTTTTCCACTCTTATCACC
>Ga0123355_10020898_pt1 | contig 10468 bp, 5 predicted proteins | sample TergutEmb28metaG_3_FD_89872 | JGI IMG/M metagenome (GOLD analysis project Ga0123355, IMG submission 89872) | Embiratermes neotenicus P1 segment gut microbial communities from Petit-Saut dam, French Guiana - Emb289 P1 | ecosystem: Host-associated > Arthropoda: Insects > Digestive system > Gut ... | reverse complement strand
GAGCGTTCTGGTGATGGTGAGTTAATTTCTGTAACAATAAATTCTGGCGTAGTTAAGGCAAGTCAGTTAGATAGGCAGATTATATCAAGTGATGATAAATCCAATTACAAAATAGTTAAAATTGGTGATATTGCTTACAACTCTATGCGTATGTGGCAAGGTGCAAGTGGTTATTCGGCATACGATGGAATTTTAAGCCCAGCTTATACAGTGATAACACCAAGGATAAATGCATATGCACCATTTTTTGCTAATCTTTTCAAAAAACACGATATGATACAAACATTTCAAAAAAATTCGCAAGGATTAACGTCTGATACTTGGAATTTGAAATTTCGCGCTCTTAGCGAAATTGATGTATATGCTCCATTAATTGAGGAGCAAACTGCCATAGGCAACTTCTTCAATAACCTTGATAACCAAATCACCACCCAAAGCCAAAAAGTAAAAGAACTCCAGCAACTAAAAGCTGCATATTTACAAAAAATGTTTGTTTAAGATTGCGGGTCAAGCCCGCAATGACGGACAATTTTAACAAATCCTCACGAAAAACGCGTATGCGTTTTTCAGGACAGGGGTTAAGGGGAACCGAACCCGCCCGCCGCCAGCGGCGGAGGAAGGAAGGGTGAGGTTCTTTGAGCGTGAGGCGAAAACGAGCGCATAAGCGCGAAGTTTAAGCCCACAGCGAAAAGAGGGAAGTCCCCTTATGGGGGCTTGGGGGCGAAGCCCCCATATCTAAATTAAAAAAAGGAGCTTAAAAACATGCGAAGAACAAAAATTTTAGCAACAATAGGACCAGCGTGTAATGAAATTGAGATTATGAAGCAAATGATTAAAAGGGGTATGGACGCGGCGCGAATTAACTTTTCTCATGCAACACATGAATCTTGCCTTGACACGATAAATAAATTAAAAGCGGCTAGGGCAGAACTTAATAAACCTGTTGCGCTTGTGTTGGACACAAAAGGTCCTGAAATTCGGATAGGAGCATTTGAAAACGACAAAGTATACTTAGAGCAAGGCGCAGAATTTACCATCACCACAGAAGATATAATTGGTGATGTAACACGAGTGTCTGTAACTTACCAAAATTTGGCGCGTGACTTGCAAATAGGTAGTCGTGTCCTTATTGATGATGGTTTGATTGAAATGAAAGTAATTGCCAAAAACGACAAAGAAATTAAATGTGTCCTTATTAATTCTGGTTTTTTGGGCAACCGTAAAGGCGTTAATATCCCTGATGTTTATGTGGATTTGCCTTCTCTGACAGAAAAAGATATAGCAGATATTAAATTTGGTATAGAGCATGGTTTTGACTATGTGGCGGCTTCTTTTGTGCGTACTGCACTTGATGTTACAAACATCCGCAAAGTGCTAGACGAAAACGGCGGGCGACATATGAAAATAATTGCCAAAATTGAATCTCGTGACGGAGTAGATAATATTGACAGCATTTTACAAGTTGCTGATGGAGTTATGGTTGCTCGTGGCGATTTGGGTGTTGAAATTCCACCAGAAGAAGTGCCTATTGTGCAAAAAATGCTAATTCGTAGTTGTAATCTTATGGGCAAACCTGTTATTACTGCTACTCATATGCTTGAATCTATGGTAAGTAATCCACGCCCAACACGCGCAGAAGCAAATGACGTTGCAAATGCTGTGTATGACGGCACAGATGTTGTAATGCTTTCGGGTGAAACTGCTTATGGGCAATGGCCGTTAGAGGCTATTTCTATGATGGTGAGAATTGCAGAACAGGTTGAAGGCACAATTGATTATGGGTCAGAAGTTAATGAAAGATATCGTAACCTTAACAAAAATATAACAAATGCAATCAGTAATGCCGCAGTTGCCACTGCCGCGGACTTGGGTGCAACTTGTATAGTTTCTATTACCGATTCTGGGTTTGCGGCGCGTATGGTTAGCCGTTCTCGTCCTGCATGTCCTGTGTTGGCAATTACAGCGGATGACGTTACCTATCGCCAACTAAATTTGATATGGGGTTGTACTCCGTTACTTTCTGATAAACCATTTGAAGGTGATAGCGAAATTTTTGATATTGCCGAAAATAAGGCATTAGAGTCTGGACTTGCCAATAATGGTGATATTATTGTTGCAATTGCGGGTGTTCCAGTGGGTGCAGCGGGAACTACTAATACAATCAAAGTTCGCACTGTAGGTAATGTTTTGGCAAAAGGTGTGGGCAACAATCTTGGTGAAGTGCGTGGAATTACTCGTGTATTCACCCCTGATACCGTAGAAGAACGCGTATTCTTCGAGCGTGGAGATATAATCATATGTACCAACACTGATGATACTATATTGGAATATATCAAAAAGGCTGGTGCGTTGGTTATTGGTTCTTGGGAAAAACAAGATTACAGTCATGCCGAAACAGTTGCAAAAACGCTGGATATCCCAATGTTACGCCTTGATGTAAGACCAGTAGATTTTGTAAAAACCGGCATAGCTGTAACAATTGATACAAATGAAGGGTTATTGCTTAATGGGTACAAATAATATGAATTTCGACCCACAAGTAAACCCTTATCCGTCTGCAAGAAATGTAATTTATGCCCGCAACGGGATGGTTGCAACATCACAACCACTAGCAGCACAGGCGGGGTTGGATATTCTAAAAAAAGGCGGAAACGCAATTGATGCGGCTATTGCAACCGCCGCCTGCCTAACAGTGGTTGAACCTACATCAAATGGAATAGGTGGGGACGCTTTTGCATTAGTTTGGGCAAAAGGCGAATTACATGGTCTTAACTCGTCTGGTGCGGCCCCTAAAGCTATTTCCATTGATAAAGTAAAATCTCTACGCCATGATGAAATGCCCAAAAATGGGCTTTTGCCTGTGACAGTCCCTGGTATTCCAGGGGCTTGGGCAGAATTGTCAAATAAATTTGGCAAATTATCTCTTTTGGAATGCCTTACTCCTGCCATTGAATATGCAAAAAATGGCTATCCTATTTCACCAACTTTGGGCAAATTTTGGGAGCGTGCCTATCTCCACTATAAAAAGAATGCTCATGCATGGCAATCTGGACCTTGGTTTGATACTTTTGCGCCAAATAATCGCGCCCCAAAAGTTGGGGAAATATGGTCATCACCACACCATGCGGCTACTCTTTTTGAAATTGGCAAAACAAAAGCAGAATCTTTTTATCGTGGTAGGCTTGCAAACGAAATATCTAAATTTTGTGCGCAAAATGGCGGATTTTTAACAAAAGCGGACTTATCAAGTTTTTTGCCTCAGTGGGTTAAACCAATTTCTGTTAATTATCGTGGCTTTGATGTATGGGAAATTCCCCCAAATGGTCAAGGTATTGTTGCTTTAATTGCCCTTAATATTCTAAGTGGTTATGATTTTAGCGAAGACGACAAAGATAATATCAACACATATCATAAGCAATTTGAGGCAATAAAACTTGCATTTTCATGTGGCAAAATGGCTGTAACAGACCCAGAATATATGCAAGTATCTGTTAATGATTTGCTTAGTGAAGGATTTGCGCAAAATTTACGTAATGAAATTACAGACATTGCCATTGAACCAGTGGCACAAATGCCCCAAAAAAGTGGCACTGTTTACCTAGCAACTGCTGATGCGGATGGAAATATGGTTAGTTTTATCCAAAGTAATTATATGGGTTTTGGTTCAGGTGTGGTTATTCCCAATACTGGAATTGCTTTACAAAATCGCGGGGCAGATTTTAGCCTAGACCCTAACCACCCAAATGCCTTAGTTGGCGGAAAAAAGACATATCACACTATCATCCCAGGGTTTTTAACAAAAAATGGTGTGCCCATAGGTCCATTTGGGGTAATGGGTGGATATATGCAACCTCAAGGGCATGTTCAAGTGATTATGAACGCAATAGATTTTAATTTAAATCCACAGGCGTCTTTAGATGCGCCACGTTGGCAATGGATAAAAAATAAAAATTTTGAAGTGGAGAAACACTTCCCACAAGAAGCCATTACAGAATTAACCAATATTGGTCATGAAATTACTGTAGCCGAAACGTCTGACGGTTTTGGGCGCGGGCAAATTATTTGGCGCAACTCCAACACTGGCGTACTAGCGGGCGGGACGGAATCCCGCACAGATGGCGCGATTGCTAGTTATTAATATATATTTAAAACAAAAACTAAAATTAAAACTAAAACCGTGGGGTTTCACCCCACACCCCGAGAAACTTTTGAAAAAGTTTCATCAAAACTTTTAACAAAAAAAAGCGACTTACGTCGCTTTTTTTGCTGGAAAATTGCCCTCACAATTTCCGTCACCCAATAGGAGCGTTGCCCCGAAAAACGCGAATGCGTTTTTCAGAATAGGGGTCAAGGGGATTTATCCCCTTGTGGGGCGTGGGGTGAAACCCCACATCTAATATTATAATTTAAAGAATGACACTAATTGTTGTAGCATTTCGGCTTGTGAGTTTAGTTCTTCGGAGGCTGTTGCCGCTTCCTCTGATACAGCCGAATTGCTGTGTGTTACGTTTGATATTTGTAACAAACCCTCACTAAAGTTAGCAATTGCGTCTGCTTGTTCTTTTGAGGCGGCGGATATGCTGTTTATAATTTCTAGAACCTCGCTGGCACTTGCAACAATCGCACTTAATGATTCAGATGTTTCGTTTGCAATATTTGAGCCTGTTTCTACACGGCTTATAGAATCTTGTATAAGGTCTGTAGTTTCATTTGCGGCTACTTGGCTTCGTGTGGCAAGGGTGCGAACTTCCTCCGCAACAACACTAAACCCTTTGCCATTTTCACCAGCTCTTGCCGCTTCAACGGAGGCATTAAGTGCAAGAAGATTTGTTTGGAATGCGATATCTTGGATTGTTTTTACAATTTTAGAAATACCTTGCGAAGATTCTTTAATTCGTGTCATAGCATCAACCATTAACTCCATTGCCTTGTTGCCTGCTTGGGCGTTGTGTGATGATTTGCTGGATAAATCATTTGCAAATTGGGCATTATTTGCATTTTGATGTGTTTGATAGTTAATTAACTCAATTGTGGCAGTAAGTTCTTCTACAGCACTTGTTTGCTCTTGCGCACCATATGCCAAATCACTTGCACGAGAAGCGATTAAATGCGCCCCTGTTAATACTTGGTCACTTGCGGCATGTATGCCCGACATTGTTTGGTGTAGGGTGGTGGATATACTATTTAGTGATTCTTTTATAGAATGGTAATCACCTACATATTCCCGTTTAATTACCGTTGTTAAATCACCATTTGCAATTGCAGTTAAGTCTTTTGATATTTCATCAATATAGGAAAATGTGGATAAATACGTTTGTTCAAATGCGCTTATAATATCCTTAAATGTGCCATGATAGTCTTCTGCATTAGGGTTAAGCCCTCTTGCTTTAAGTTTAACATCAATTTCAGGCACACTAAAGTTGCCCTGTTTCATTTCTTCGATTGCTAAGGTAATAACTTTAAGTGGCATATCAATGGCTTGTGCAATATCATTAAGCCCAGACATAAGTTTACCCCAGTCGCCTTGATATTTGTTTTCATCAATACGGAAACTTAAATCACCTTTGATGGCGGTTGCTTCAATCATTGACAATATTTCGGTATTTACATCTTTTAAGTTGGTTACTACTTTGCGAAGGGCTTCTGTTTGGAATATAAAATCGCCAGGCATTTCCCGTACTTCCACATTAAAATCGCCTGCACCAATGGCATGTAATGCGCCAACAACATATGTTAAATTCTCAACCTCTGAATCAAAAATAGAATTTATGCTTTTAACCATGTCTTTAAATGAATTTTCGTATTTATTGGCATCTAATCTATGTTCACTTTTGCCTTGTATAGTGTAGATACTTTGTGCAGTAGATAAGTCGTTGATAATACTACTTATAACTTTCACCAACTCATAGGCAGAGCGATTTAAATCACCTACTTCATTTCTAGTAAATGATCGTTGGTCAATATTGATGTTTACATTACCATGGGCTACTTGGTCTAAAACATCTGCTACATTTTTTATTGGTTTACTGATACTACGAGCAATAAAATACATTATTACAACATCTACAATAATAGCTATTATAAAAAATATCCAAATGCCCCCAACCATAAATTCAATATCCCTAGAAAGTTGTGCAGTTATTGTTGCTTCTGTGCCCGCTACCTCTGCAAGCACTAAATAGAATTTATCTGAGAGTTCATACCACGCATCAACAGCACCTGGCACAATTTGGTTTAATGTTACGAAGTCAAATACTAAAACTGCGTCATATATAGGATGCAAAAGAGCAATATAGTCTGCTAATAAACGTTGCAACTCATTCAATTGTGCAGACCTGTGTGCGTAATATACTCCGTCTGTTGCTACGTCATCTATCATGTTAGCACGAATTTTCTCAAACGTTTCACTTACGCGATTTTCTATTACCACAAGTTCATTTTTTGCGGCAACATAAGAGTTAATCATACTTTCTTCGTCTAAACTTGTTATTATACTACCAAGTAAACCTTCTGACCACCAGCCAACCCCTAAGTATGGCTCTAATTGTGCAAGATAGGTGTGTCGTTGTATAGTATAGTCGATTGTATTACGATGTGAGAAGTCCACAGACCTAATCATATTTATCCCCAAAATTCCAACAACAAAGGTTGAAAGAATGAGAACTGCAAAACCCAATGCCAATTTGGGTGCAATTTTTAAATTTCTTATCATTTTAGTTTCCTCCTATTTTGTAACTTTTTAACTTCGCCCACAATGAGGGCATTTTTTTTGTAATACTTCACTAAGAGAAGGGCGGGTTTTTTTACGTGTTAATTGTACCAGCCCCAGTTCTGTCATGCCAACAATATCTGTTTTTATGCTGGATGTTTTATTAAGCTCTTGTGCTAATGTATTAAGTAACATAGTCTTATCTTCTTGGTTTTCTAGGTCAATAAAATCCACAATAATTATTCCTGATAAATTACGTAATGTCAACTGTGTTGCAATTGCGGATGCTGCCTCTAAATTCGTTTGTAAAATAGTAGTACGATAGTCTTTTTTTCCTATAAAACTGCCTGTATTTACATCAATTACAACACATGCTTCTGTTTGCTCTATTGTAATAAAGCCCCCACTAGGCAGATAAATTATTTTGGATAATGCATTTGTAATCTGTTTGTTTATATTAAATTGGACAAAAAGTGAAGGTGTATTTGTATAGTGGAAAAGTGGAAACTGCGAAAAAGCACCAGATTCGTTTGATTTAATTTCTTTGATTGAAGAAAATATTTCCAAACTACTTTCAATATATACTTCATCTATGCTAGATAAATTTTTTGTGATGGTGTTGGCTGTAAGTTGAATGGGGAAGAGAGTAACAGGAGGAAGGGCATATTCTGCCTTTTTCTTAATTTCTAAAATAGTAGCGTGTAATGTGTTAATTTCTTGCTCTAGCGTGGTGGGTTCTATTCCTTTGGCATCAGTTCGTACAATTAAACTAAAACCTTTTGGAGTGAATTTTTTGGCAAGTTTGCGTAATCGTTTATTTTCTGCTTCGTCTGTTATTTTGCGTGAAATGCCTATTTCAGAAATTTTATTTCCACTTTCAGACAGAACCAAAATATGACTTTTTAGTGATATTTCTTGTTGCAAATACGCACCCTTGCTACCTGTTGCATCTTTACACACTTGTACCAGTATAGGTTGCCCTGCTTTTAGATTATGCCCCTCTTCCAAGTTAATAAAGGCATTTTTGTTGCTTCCAATATCAACAAAAGCAAACAATCCTGGTAAAATTGTTTTGATTCGCCCAACTATAACTTTTCCAACCCAAGAACTTGCCTCATTTGAATCAATAAATATTTCCAATAATTTACCATCTTCTAGTAATGCGGTTCTTATACCTGTGTCACTATATTCAATAAAAAGCTGTCTTTTGGGGTTCATAGCTCTACCAATTCCCCATTTTCATCTGGTTTGTACATATTATAACGCTCGATTTTTACCGTTGAGGGTTCTTCTAAAAGTTGCCCCATTACTGTTAGAGGATTTAAAAATCGTGCACTTCCTGCGTATAATCGCATTTGTATAAGGCTATTTTTTTCGCTAATGCTTATGATATCTGGGCGAATGTCTACATTTTTTAATCCACTTTTTGTTTTTTTTGTTGTAATTATTTCCTTTGATTCCATAAGTTTGTTAATTTTTTCACTAACATCAATATCTTTTTGAATTTTTACCCTATAATCTGCCACTGTTACCACAGAAGCCGCCCCTTTGTCTGTTACTGGGCTTGATTTGTGAATTTTTAAACCCTCTGGGGCTTTATTATTTAACAATTCTACCATATTAGGGCATTCTTCATTTAGAGTTATGTCTACATAGTCAAAATTACTAGACATTCCAAGGGGTAACGGCAAAGCAAAAGAGATTAATATATGAGGGTTAAACCCTTGAGAATAAGCAACTGGTAAATTTGCGCGTCTTATGGTTTGTTGGAATACGCGCAAAAAGTCTAAATGCCCTATAAAGCGCAAATTTCCATATTTTGCAAAAATTATACGCTCTTTATATTTTGCCAGGAAATTGCTTTCGCAATTTCCGTCGCGCAATGGGGGCGCTGCCCCCAAGCCCCCGCAAAGCGGCGTAGCCGCTTTTTTAATTGGTTTTATTTGTTTTTCATGCATTACTCTCATCCCCTTGCTTTTGAAAACTACAGTTAGGAATTCCACAACCTGCACATGAAATTTTGCAATTGGGTGTGGTTACATTATTAGTGTCTTCTTGTGTGCTTATGGCTTTTTCCCATTCTTTTATTAAAAATTCTTTTGTAATGCCCATGTCAATAAAATCCCACGGAAGTAACTCATTGGTGGAACGCTTACGATGGGCATAAAAATCCATATCCATCCCTAATGCTTCAAAAGCACAAGTCCAGTTGTCATAATCAAAATGTTCGCTCCATCCATCGAAAATAGCCCCTGTTTTATAGGCTTCTTCTATAACGGCAGAAAGTCGGCGGTCACCACGGGCAAGTAAACCTTCGATTTGGGCTGTTTTTGCATCATGATAACGATATGAAACGCGTTTATTTCTAATTCGTCTTTTTGTGGCTTGTTGTGTTTCTGCAAAATCCTCTGGTTTTTCCATTAAAGCCCACTGGAAAGGTGTAAAGGGTTTTGGCACAAAACAGGCTGTACTCACTGATATGCTAGGAGGTCTTACACGTTCTTCATATGATAATTTATAATAGGTATCCACTATTTTGTGGCATAAATCAACTATTTCAAAAGAGTCTTCTACTGTTTCGGTGGGTAAACCTGACATAAAATATAGTTTTATCTTGTCAAAACCAGCAAGAAATGCCTGATAACAACCATCAAGTATTTCTTCTTCTGTTAGGTTTTTGTTGATTAAATCACGCATACGTTGGCTTCCAGCTTCTGGCGCAACTGTTAGTGATGACTTACGTACTGTTTGGATTTTTGCCAAAGCAGATAAATACACAGCATCAATTCGTGTAGAAGGTAATGATATATTAACATGTCGTTTTTCTGTGATTTTTAATAAACCATCAACCAACTCTTCAAAATTGCTATGGTCACAGGCACTCAAAGAAAGCAACGATATTTCTTCATGCCCAGTTGCATTAAGAAGTTTCTCTGCCTGTGCTAATAATTCAGATACAGAGCGTTCGCGCATTGGGCGGTAGATATATCCCGCTTGGCAAAATCTGCAACCCCGCATACAACCCCGCGCAAGCTCTAAAGTAACACGGTTGTGAATACTTTCTGTTATTGGGGTGAGTAGGGTTTCTGGGAAAAACCCTAATTTGGGCATAAATGCACGTTTTACAGTGGTGGGGGCGTAGTCCTTATTGGGTTTAAATGACAATAAAGTACCATCCTCTTTATACTCAACATCATAAAACGCTGGAACATACACACCATCAATATTTACAATTTTCTGCAAAAATTCTGTTTTTGTTCCATTTTGTTTTTTGTGTTCATTGTAAATATCCAAAATATTGTCAAGGCTTACTTCACCATCACCAATATAAAAAAAGTCTATAAAATCTGCCATTGGTTCAGGGTTTGTAGCACATGGGCCTCCAGCACAAATTATAGGGTAAGTATCATCACGTTCTGTTGCACGTAGCGGGATTTTTGCCAAATCCAACATAGCCAATATATTTGTATATGACATTTCATATTGTAATGTGAATCCAAGAAAATCAAAGGCTTGTAATTCGTCACCAGATTCAATTGCAAAAAGGGGCTGGTTTGTTTCACGTAACAAATCAACCATATCCAACCATGGCATAAAAACACGTTCACAAAAAGTGTCTTCACGGCGATTCATAAAAAAGTATAACAACTGTAGCCCCATATGACTCATCCCAACTTCATACACATCTGGGAAACAGAAGGCAAAACGTGTTAGATTTGGTGTGATTTCCTTGGACACAACATTTACCTCACCACCAGT
>Ga0123355_10020897_pt1 | contig 10468 bp, 7 predicted proteins | sample TergutEmb28metaG_3_FD_89872 | JGI IMG/M metagenome (GOLD analysis project Ga0123355, IMG submission 89872) | Embiratermes neotenicus P1 segment gut microbial communities from Petit-Saut dam, French Guiana - Emb289 P1 | ecosystem: Host-associated > Arthropoda: Insects > Digestive system > Gut ... | reverse complement strand
CTCCGCTCCAACTGGTCGGATTTTCATGAAATTTAAGCATTTTTTTCCCGAAAATCTGTCGAGAAAATTCAGGTTTCATTAAACTCAGGCAAGAATAACGGGCACTTTACATGAAGACGTGTGTACTGTTATGATAATGTCTCCTTAATCTCTCCGTAGAATGAGAAGCGTTTCAGACAAAATTTGTAAAAAAAATCAAAACATTTTATTTTCAATAAGTTTTATTTTTTAAATCGTGCCTTTTATGAGATAATGTGTAAAAAGTTCGTAGAACTGGGCAGGACACAGATGACAATATGGCGCATGCGCAATGCATGTTGGATAAATAAAGCTACACACACACACACACACACACTCAGAATATGTAACACTTATTGATTTCCCACTGCAACAGTGGTTACACGAACGCGCCACAATGTTACGTTATACGCCTGTCTTGTTAGGTTCGACCCCAAGCTCGCCCTTGTGGGGCTTGTGGTGAACAGAGTATCGAAGTGGCTGGATTTTCTCCGTGTACTTTGGTTTTCTTCTGTCGGTGTCCTTCCACTTACCACCAACGCCCGACAATCTGTATCAGTCATCTAGCCCCTTTTTTTTCTTCTTTCTTAGTAAGGCTCTACAACTCTTAGTGCAGAGTTTTGGCCTTCCCAACCACTTCATTCCATCTTCTTCTATCCTGGACAAGAGTCTTCAAATTTGGCACTTTTAACCTCTGTATATCTTTTTTAACATCATCCTCCCAGCGTATTTTTGGTCTCCCCATTGGCCTCTTTGAAATGGGTTTCCAGACGTGTATTGCTTTGACCATTCTTGTTTCTTGCTTTCTTTCAATATGCCCATACCATCCTAACCTTTGCACTCTGGCGAAGTTTATTATGTTCTTATGTTTTATTAGTTTATCCAATTCCTGATTAGTTTTTATTCTCCAGGATCCGTCATCTAGCCCTTACGATCTATTATCTTCGCGGTTAACAGCTTCGTTGAACAGAACACCAACACTTATGTCCCCGTCTATCTCCGCCCGTCCGTCTCCCAGCAAGATTCACCACCAGTATTTTTATACATTCCTGACCTTCACATTCCATTTATATCTAGTTGATGCCAAATTAGTGTAAGTTGATATGCATACACCGTAAATTCCCTCGCGATGATACTAACCTAATCGCTCGCTTCTTTCTTTCCTGTCATAACCGAATATTTTTAAGCGTATTGTGTTTCATATAGTGCTGATGTATGCTTTTCCAACAGGGGTCATGTTTCGTGTTGATACACAACAAGTAGCATGATTCATGCTGCTACAATAGTTATGTTTAAATATTTAGGGTGAAAACTATGTGTGATGAGCAGTACTGACGGCTACATGAATTATATTTTTCTGTTGTTTTACTGTCTGTATATTTAACCTTTTAAAACCTACTGGTTACGTGATGCACCAACAGTTTAACATTAAAAAATGGTACTCTCTGCCCACACTGTATTTATGTGTCTTGTATTTATCTGAGAACAAACAGCGACTTGTGCCACTTACATCATAAACTGATTGGTTTTTATAACCTAGATGAAAAGTGTTTACAGCGCGGTACGGACTGGGTCTTTAAATAAAGCGGTCTGCGCTTCGTGTTTAAAGGTTTAAAGATATTATGTCAGTTCTAAAAGTTTGTAACGTAAAACAAAAATGACAGCACGTTTATAGAATTCGACAGGAAGGGAGGTGAAGCGGCCGTGGTTTAGGTCACGGAACTGAACAAATTTTTTCGGAGACGGGCCGTAGAATATCTCCAGAAGCGTCTAATGATGTTCGTAGCCTGTCTTGCGAACCAGAGAGCTGCTGGATATCAGTAATGCTATTCAGGGCAAATTCAGTATCCCTGCACATTCATTCATTATTTGTAGCAAGATATCATCAGAACAAAAGGCTGGATTTGATTTAAGCTGAAGCACAAACTCACACAACCCAGCAGAAAGCAGTTTCCTTGCCAATACCTCTCAACCAATACAACGTGCAAATTTCTATCCGTACTCGCAGTCACACACATGGGACGCTGATCTGGAACGTACAGTTTAGAGCTATGTTAAATGCAACACTTTCTCAAACTGCAGTTTCAAAAGAATTATTCACTTCTTGTATTTGCTGTGCCTACCTTTTATTGGACGAAACTTTGCTTGCGATGTTGAAAAACCAAACGAATTCTTTCCAGTATGCTCGTTACCACGCATGCTTTTTCCGATTTACTTCATATTTTCTCCCCTCTAAACAGCCAAGGTTATTTTCAGTTTTCGTAATACAACTTAGTGACATGTGTACCGACTGTACCGAGCCGTCATCAGGCAATTACAGTCATTATTCTACGCAAATTAAATTGACTTATATCCAATTACAATATTAATCATGTAATATTTGACGATTATATGACAATAAATGACCACGAGGTTAGTCATCCCCGTTGTAGAGTCTGTATACTCGTCTATGATACCTTATGTAAAGGTAAGGCAGTCCCATTACAGGCCTGCAGTGGCCCAGAGTGTTCCAGGAAGTTAACGTTCCCAGATTTCGTGATAACGGTACAGGATGGTGGTAGGTTGTCAGCCTTACGCACCGGCGGCCTTTACCCCCATGAAATACTCCTGGCACTCGTTGTTAGAGGCTGAGTCAACCCCAGGGCCATAGTGCGATCTGAAGGATTTTGTGTCAATGAAAAATTCCATTAAGACCAGCTGGGATCGAACCAGCGACCTTCCGATTTGTAGCACAGCATCTTAACCACTGTGCAACCGCGGTCCCGCTGTATCTTATGTATAAAATACTTTTTATATTCTATCAATAAATATAGTTATGTTAGACGAATACATACACTCGACAATAAATGACTTGCAAAGTACATCAATTGAATCTCCTTTCCTTGCTCAGAGTATAGTGTTCTTATGAACTGTTCGTGTCGTCAGTATACTTTTGTCATTGTGACAATTTAAGTAGTGACATTCAGGTATACGGTAAAGGTAAAGTGCACCATTATACAGGCTCTGTACAGGCCGTACGGCCCATATGGGGAGAAGAGGCATAGCTATACTCTTTCTTGACCTCGGCACTAGAAGGGGTGAGAGGTCAGCAGCACGCCCGGGCCGCTCTTCGCCCCCGGGAAAGAGCCGGTACCCATTGTACAGGAGACTGGGTGGGCCCCAGGGCCGGTCTGGACAGGTGCGGAAAACCTCGCCCCCCACCGGGATTCGATCCCCGGACCGTCCAGCCCGTAGCCAGTCGCTATACCGTCTGCGGTACCCTGCCCAAGACATTCAGGTATACTGTCCTGATAATGGTGTCATAGGTTAAAAAAAGTGTTGCTAAATATGTTTCGTGGAATTTATATACAGCCTTGTTCATGCAGACGGTTAGTACAGTATACTTATGTATTTAGTATATTAGGTCTCATGCATAGACGTATACATAGTTAATTTTATATAAATGCAGTTTTTCCAAGACCCCGGAACACTACACGATTTCTGTCTGTTTAAAGAAGTAGTTAATGAACACACTTGCGAAGGGAACTGAATGGTGTGATGGTATTTGCTTGATGTTTGTCCGTTTTAGATAAAGAGTTGCTAAATAGAATAAAGCATTCTATGCAAACAAAACGCTTTTTAAAAGTTATTTGGTGTTCAGGAAATTCAAATTAAAGTTATATTGGTCAGTAATTAGAACAATTGTAGTTTATAGCTGTAAAACATGGGCCCTTAAAGAAAGTATTACACAAAAACTATCTGTGTTTGAGAGTAAAATATTAAGGAAAATATTTGGGCCAACTAAGGAAGCCAACGGTATTTGGAGAATTTAAACAAATAAGGAGTTGGATGAATTAATTAAACCCCGGAACATAATAAATTATGTCAAAACCAAAAGACTGAGTTGGTTTGGACACACAAATAGAATGCCCGAAACTAATATAGTAAAAAGAATACACGAATGGAAACCGTTCACAGGAAGACCAGCTGGAAGGCTCAAGTCTCGATGGGAAGATGATGTCAGGAATGATCTGAAGAAAATGAAGCTTATGAAGTGGGCAGAACAAGTACATGGAAGTAAATGGAAGGGTATTGTTGAGAAGGCCAAGACTCTATCATAGTTGTAGCGCCATAGAAGAAGAAGAAGAAGAAGATGATGATGATGATGAAGTTTGTACGTTTAACCCTTTAAACGCCGAGTTAAATCCCATCTGCCATTTTCTGGCATTATTAGGAGCTCACCACATTCTCCACGTTAGCAGGATAAGGGTTAACCTGCTTTCACATACAGCTGTTGTTAGTTTGCCTAGGCCTGTTTACTCAGTTACAAAATCTCCGCCATTTAAGCAGAGGTATATTGTCACTACTGTTACAAAAGCCCACAGCTAGATAATATTCTGTTCCCAGTAAATTCGACGCAAATCTTCACAACATGTTGGCTGTCCGTCTACAGCAGTCTCCCAGATATTCTCTTTACTTCCATTTTTTTCCCACTGAAAACTTTATGGAATTCAAAGGTCCCTCATGCATGTTCGTGCATTTCATTGCTTTCAAAAATAATGTGCCTTTTTTATGACAGTCACAAAGGTAATTAAATTATTAAACCTGAAGTAAAATATTTTTGTTAATTCGTCGCCTAATAGATTCGCCCTGTCGAATTGTTCCTCGTGCTCGCATGATTTTCCGGTCTATTGAAAGTCTAACCATAAGTTATAGAGTGCAGACCATTTAGTCTAATAGGAATTTGAGTCTATACCGTCCTGAGGCTCATCAAATACCGATTTCAATTAAAGCTCTCTATCGCAATTTGGCGGTGTACCAAGATCGTCGTGAATAGTGTGTTTACTGTACTGTGTCAGGAGTTCTGATTCATCGGGAAATCTTGTTTGCACTGTGCAAGTCAAGATTTAGCAGTACAGTTGCCGAGTATAGTAAATGCTTAAAGGAGCCGGGGTAGCTCAGGTGGCATAGTAATGAGGCTACATGCTGGGAAAAACAGAAATGGAGGCAGGCCTAAAATAAGTTTCACTTCTACCACTTATATATATTATATATATACGTATATATACGGTGTCTAGGGCCTTCCAGTTGTGGGGATAAATAGGCCGGCGCGTGAAGCTCATTATTTACTTCCATCTAGCAATCAGGTTTAGAATGAACGGAACCTATAGTCTACCCGCCCATGCGGCTTCATGGCGTGAAGAGAGACAACCCTGATTTATTTGGTGCATGTGTAAATGTAGAACTTTGCAATTAATATGCATTGGTCAGTGAGCAGGCGAGTGTATACAGCGCTGGATTGGTTACTTCGTGTTCTGTTGAATTAATGGCCGTTGTTAGCTGCACAGATTGTGCTGTTCCGATATGTGTGTGTGTGTGTGTGTGTGTGTGTGTACTTCGTATTTGATTATGTATGTATGTGTATTACGTATGTATATATATGTATGTACGTGCGAATATATGTATGTACGCATGTATGTATACATATGTATGTATGTATGTACATACGTATGTGCCTTTGTGTATATATATATGTATATGTATGTACATACTTATGTGCCTTTGTATATATGTATGTATGTATGTACATACGTATGTGCCTTTGTATGTATGTATGCACGTATATATGAATACTATGTACGTATGTATGTACTTACGTATGTATGTGTGTGTGTGTACTGGTATATATGTGTCTTTGTACACGCATATGTGTATGTATGTAATGTGCGTATGTGTATGTATGTACGTACGTATGTATATTTGTATATGTGTGTGTGTGTGCATATATAATGTACGTACATAAGAACATTATGGATAAAATGAAAAATCTGTTGTTGCAAAAAAATGGAAACACTGTATACGTTCCAGGGTTTATGAGCCAATTTTAATTTTAAAAATTCCATGCCGCTGAAGATGTTCAACTTGGACCTAAATAATTTAATAATTTAAAGTCTAGCATTAATAAGAAGCTGTCCGCAATGATGAAACAACAAGTAATATCTGGAACAAGGGGAACGTTTTGCCACATACTTTTAAAATGAAGACTATTGTCTGCAACTAATAGCCCTCGTAGACGCAAACCATTAAGAAGAACATGAAATTATGACGATATTAATAACAGTAATTACAAAACAAGCTATTGCAGCTGTGTTGCTGAAGGCCTTTATTTGGGAGGCACCCAATTAGAATCAATCGGGTGTTGCGGTAGCATGTTTGGAATTCTTTCTGAATTTTATTATACCGTCCTGCCGAATTCCAAGTATATATTACGGTAGCCTCCTTGGAAATCCTTGCCTACTTTGCCATATTTGTGCACACCCGAACAAAATCCACTTTAACATTCAGAAGACCGTGCATCGTGATATATATTCTTATAACAACACCAACGAGATGCACTAACTTCAAAAATTTATTTTTGGAATGGAACTCTACATGTTTCCGACAGTCTGTCTGTCCATCATCAGGAGTCCATCACTGTACACACGGCAATAGGTGTACGTCATCGAGGTTTTGCTGACTGCTTGTTGGCGGGATCAGGAGGGAACTTCCTGACCCCGCTAGCAAGCAGTCAGCAAAATCTGTATGATATACACCTATTGCTTTATGTACAGTGCTGGACTCCTGATGATGGGCAGAGAGACTGCCCGAAACATATAGAGTTCCATTCCAAAAATAAATTTGAGAAATTAGTGCATCGTGTTTGTTTTGTTATAAGAAGATCCACTTTGTTTAACTTCTGTAGTTGAATCACAGTCGTTAATGCAACCAACATTTTATCACTTACCAACTATGCAACCAAGCAACCAAGCAAATTACCAAAAAGAAGTAGAATGTTAATAAGAGATATCTTTTGTTTAAACTTTTGTTACTCTGTCACCAAAATATCTTCAGATTTTGAAATTTCTGTACCAGATTATTAAAAATTAGTCTATTAAAATGGAGCGTCATTGTACGTACGTCCTAATCCCACGTTGCATAAACATCACTCTTTGAGCGAGTATATTTATGGTTAGCCTGTATTTGCTGTCAGTCTTCTGTATTCGGAAATATAATTTCTTTGTAATACACTTATTTGTTAAGACAGTTTTGAGCAAAATCTTCTCACATATCTCCTATCGTGTTGGTAATGAAGTATTTACTCTCCCGACATTGAAACTTCTAATTTACGAGTTACATTTGGCCAAAATATGGGGATGCCAACAAAGAATACCCGATCAGTAGTGAAATGTAAGTTCGTTTGTTATTTCGCCGTTCTGATTCCCTTCTAGAAGTTTGGTAAAGTAGAAGAAACATTCCGTGTGTTTGGTGAATTAAAACATCAGACTATTCTTCGTAAACACACTTCTGGTGCATCCTAATGTGCTATTCGCGTGCATCTGAAGTTTTATTGATAATAATGTACTACATTGTCGCTGATTCTTCTTTCCCTTCGTCACAAGTTTAACTTAAACCTTCCTCCTGCTCTGTTCATCTTGGTTTTCTCTTGTTTCTGTTAGGTATAATTGAAGAAACAATTTACAATTCTAAAAGCTTTATATCCGTTAAGTTTCCTATTCTTCTTCTATGGCGCTACAATTCTGATAGTGTCTTGGCCTTCTCAACAATATCCTTCCATTTAAGGCAATGCTGGACTTACTCTGCCTACTTCATAAGCTTCATTTTCTTCAGATCATTCCTGACATCATCTTCCCATCGAGACTTTGGCCTTCCAGCTGGTCTCCCTGTGAATGGTTTCCATTTGTGTGTTCTTTTAACTATGTTGCTTTCGGGCACACTATTTATGTGTCCAAACCAACTCAGTCTTTTGGTTTTGACATAATTTATTATGTTCCGGTGTTTAATTCATTCATCCAACTCCTTGTTTGTTTCAATTCTCCAAATACCGTTGGCTTCCTTAGTTGGCCCACATATTTTCCTTGATATGTTCCTTTCAAACACATATAGTTTTTGTATAATACTTTCTTTAAGGATCCATGCTTCACAGCTATAAACTACAGTTGGTCTAATTACTGACCAATGTAACTTTAATTTGGATTTCCTGGACACCAAATTACTTTTAAAAAGAGTTTTATTTGCATAGAATGCCGTTAAGTTTACATGCGACTATTATTTCTTTGATGCTGAGTATAAGGACAGGATTCCCAGTGTAGTTTAATTATGTTTTCGATAAATATATTATGACCACTTTATTTCTGTAGTTATTAATACTTAATCTCTTTTGCGTTTTATAAACTTTCAAATTATAAAAACTGTGTAATCGCAGTCAGGATAAAGTTGCCTCCATACCCTCCAGGAAGGCATTTGTTTAAGTGGAGAAACTGCTTCACTTATTCTTCACCTTGACACTGAGGGGAGTGATGGTCATCCTCAAGCCCCGATCGTTTTACTCACGCGGGAAAGAGCCTGCCTAGTTGGCTGAATAGAAGGGCCTGGTAGGCCCACGAGCCAGTACGGACGTGTTGAAGAAGAGACAAATTTCTTGCCAGTACCAGGAATTCAACCATAGTCGCTCGGACTTTCGTACTGTAACCAAGCTACAATGTTAAATACACTACTACAGCTCCGCACTGTAGTTACAAATTTTGAATATCGAAAAGAGAGATGTACAATGTCTTGCAAAAGAATGCCCGGATCTTTAACACGGGTAACTTTGAAATAAAAACATGTATGTAGACGCTGATACTTCCGATGTAATCGTCAACTCAAAATAGTTTCTCTGCACACAAGTTTCATTTTGTTAGGGGCTGAACACTTTATTATGGGAGCCATTCGTAGCTCTGTATGCATCCCACCTACAGTGCACCTCATGCCAGACGCCCTGTGACATTTGCAATTGCTGCGGTGATCCATTCGTCCGGCGTATTTTTTCTTTAGCTGCACACTTTGTATATGGTGGCAGGTCTTCGATAAATATGAAATTTTATTGAGGTTTTGCCTCTTGTGGCTTCTAATGCACAAGAAATGTATGTGCGTGTTGTTTACATAAATCAGACTCTTGGATGTAACTACATATAGAGAACCACTTTTAGCCAAGAATGTCAAATTTTCTGTGGAAAAAAAATATCATAATCATATCAATGAAATATTTGAAATATCCTATGTAATTTATCTATTACAATCATGGGGAGAATGTTGAAATTTAACGTAGATAAAAATCTGTACTCAAGTCGACTGTTTTTGAAATGTGATGGCACACGCACAGAAACCAGATTTCGTCTTTCGACGGAAAGGATTTAAATCGGCGGAGGCGTCAGTTCAGTCTACTGCTGGCAGCCGAGTTGTGCGTATCAGCGGTATAAATGCTGGGTACACCATATTCCGAGGTAGTGTGAAGATACTGGCTATCCACTCCATTCGCCAGTTTCCCCTTCACTTCCCCTCCCGTGCGTCACCGTGTGCCATCACATTTCAACTGGATTCTAACAACTTATCTCTATAAAATATAATAATAAGAATAAATTTTAAAATTATTTCGTGTCTATCGACCAAACATAATATTATTCATGAGGTTAGGTATTTTGGTGTTAGTTCGGCCAGGTATATACAAAATGAGAAATATGCTGATAACATTTTTGGATCTTAATGTGATAAACAAGTGTGGTACATATTGTCACCGTTGATTCTGGTTCGAAGCCAGATCAAAAATATGCTCGGCGGAGAGAGAGGCAAAAACAGGTGTGAAGAAAACATTTAGGACTTCCAGCAAAAGAATTTCTTTTGTGTGCAATATACTGGTATATTGCGAGGGTGTGGACTTCAAGGTTACTGGTATTAAGTTTATGACTGTGTTTATCACCCGAAGGGATGCGACATGCTTTCAGCTAGGGTTACAACCATACAGCCACCCTGTCTCCCTGGGAACAGTACATTCTATGCCCCTTTCGGCATACATCAATCTGACAGCTGTTATGCTTGATGGGAGTAGAGGCCGCGAAGCTAGACAGGCTGGGTTTGGGGACTTCTTAGCGGACAGGACACTGGTGTGGGCAGGTTGAAAGGGAAGCGTGACGGTAATAAAGAGGTGTATTTTGTTGATACAATTTCTAAGAGTGCCGGGCACAAATAAATTGATTGTGAATATTGAATTATAAAAATTGAAGTGACTGTGAGAATAAAACTAAAGAGGCCTAACCACAAGTATCCTTCTTCTCTTATGTTTATTGGACCATGCGTCATCTTGATAGTTGAGTAAAGAGAGAACAACTTGATGTCACTTGCTTTATTATTTCTTTATTTCATGTTCAACATGTTTCGGATGTTAATACATCCATTCTCAGGAGCTTGCGACTATTGCTGAGTTATTTCATGGGTTGTATTGATCTGCAGGCTGAGGCACTAGTGCCTCAGTCTGCATACGGATACCACACCACCCCAGCCAAACCACAACATAACACCAACACACATCGAACCAGATCAATACAACCCATGAAATAACTCAACAAATAAGTCGCAAGCTCCTGAGGATGGATGT
>Ga0123355_10020896_pt1 | contig 10468 bp, 9 predicted proteins | sample TergutEmb28metaG_3_FD_89872 | JGI IMG/M metagenome (GOLD analysis project Ga0123355, IMG submission 89872) | Embiratermes neotenicus P1 segment gut microbial communities from Petit-Saut dam, French Guiana - Emb289 P1 | ecosystem: Host-associated > Arthropoda: Insects > Digestive system > Gut ... | reverse complement strand
CCGGTACAGGTCATAATATCGGTACAGCTACTTCCCTGCATCGTGGACAGATCGGTCCCGATCGGTTCACGTTGGAGGGAAGTAGCAGTGTTTAGTAGTCCTGATGATGGGTGCGGTGACACCTGAAGCATGTAGAGTGATTTTGCAGTAAATAAATATCTGCATACTGTTGCATCTAGTTGGAGTTTTATTAGTAATGAATTATGATGCACGGAACAATGAGCTTAAAAAAAAACTTTACCGTGTATGTGTGTCGTTACTTTTGGGAATGTGTTCGTAATTCAGTGTAATCTGGCACAATCCTTGAGACGCCCCTTTTCCTTTTAGACGCTCCTGTCATTCTTAACCGAACTTCAATATAAAACTGCAGAATCCATGATCAGTTCCATGCAGTTTCCACTGTGTTCGTTCCGCTGCTTATAGTCTGCTGCTTACTAATAATTCAACTTTTAAAATGTCATTTCGTGGGTCAGGTTCTGCAGAATTAGAAGGAAATCGATAGCAGAAAACTGACCTCTGGTGGTAGAAACTTCGATGTCCGAGAATGCTTGATTTCCTACTCAGACACCACTATAAAAGTAAATGCAATCCTTAATTGTGTAGGGGGTATTGGTGATTGATAGAAATGTCATTCAGCAGGATGTATCGATTAGGTCACCTACCGTCAGCTGCTCCATACCGGAGAACTGAAACCAATCAGGTCGTCATTCAAGACATAAGAAATTGAACTTCCGACCTGTGACATCATTTTGACGTAGTGAGCCTGAAGGGCATTAGTACTGATCCTTTAGTCTTGCGTGATTGAATTCAGGGTTGAGTTACTCGTACGTATCGTTCTTCCCACGAGAGTTTACAGAAGTATCTTGGCCCATGCGGTTGGCTGGTTGTGTTGACAGGACGGTTACTCTCTTGGCACCTCTAGACGAAACATTCCGAAATGCTCTTTTTGTGTCCCTCGGTACGATTGAATACATTCGACCCTTGTTTTACGCCCTAGTTGCCTGTCTGAAAAGGTTGCCGTAATTTAAAAAAAAATATGTGTATCAAAGATGATATTCACATCAGAAACAAAAGGTTATCGTAATAGAACGCAGCCAGCTAGAGGGAGGGAATGAGAGAGCGGAAATCAAGAAGTGGTGTAAATTCACAAGGGACGTTAAAGCAGAAAGACGTCATACCGGCGGGCGTAAAACAAGGGCTGCGTCTACTCGTTCATGAAAATATTGTTAGTCTATTAGGTTTGTTCATGAACTGCAGTGAATATTACGAAGCACGAAGAACAGAATGAACGCGAGCGCGCGCGTGCGGCTTTACAGTTGTGCGTGCTCTGGTGTGCCGGTGCGTGGAGAAGGTAACGAATCGTTGGTTACGGTGGACAGTCTTCTTGAGTGAAAGGCTACCCGGAGGCGTTGTGGAGACCCCTGAGCCCTGGTGCTCTTACACGCTGTTCAGCTTATACGTAAAAGTTTGTGTGCCTGCCATTGGGGTGTCATCATCATCGTGAATACTGGCCTGACTTGGAAACCACAACAGCACCACAGCCGCTGACCCTGTTTAAAGTCCGTAACTTGATGTGTGTTGGCGTTTGTCTTGTTAAGTGCAGTAAGCGATGGAGGAACGCGCTTGACGTTCAGAAACTTTACATATTACTTTTGTGTAAGAATGTGATTGTATTGTGTAAGGGAATCAGAATGAAAGTAAAGTTATTAGGTGCCACGGACATAACGCTTCCGGGCGACCCGACGCAAGGGCTTTGTATACTCTTGGCTTGAATGCATGAAACCTGCTGCGCCGTGCGTTTCGATTAAGGACAGGCAGATGTTTGCCTTTGTCATGTGTAGGCCTATGATTGTGTGTGTGTGTGTGTGTGTGTGTGTAAAATGAAAGATTTCACACTGAAGTAACACTCACGACACATAAACAACAAAAACTTCAAAACAGTAATAGTCTTAAGATCCTCTTTCTTATGAATTACGGAAAATCAACTCTGCTGTTAGTATCTCAGTGCTTCAGAATTTGTTCTGTACATTTTCGTAATTTTTTTTGTGAGTGAAGCATATTGGTATGCTTTGTGAAGTAGAAATGGTGGTTTGATTACGTTATAGTGCCTTGTGCTGGTAGGTAAATGAATTTCCCGGTCCTATTAAACGACGATAGACGCCGAATATTTACGAATCTGTAAGTTGAAGATTCGACTATTCTAGCCCGTTAGCCCTGTCGACTTTACTAAAGCGTGACCTAGTCCAAGGGGCCCTGAAGGTGAAGGTACTGGATATTTTTCGAGACGTCCGTGACAATTTGTCGATAAGGTATGACGTTCCATAAGATTTCAGTCTCTTCAGCTGCACCGCTGTGAGAACCTCAACCCTCGCCCTTTATTAGTTGCCTGACACATTATAACGTCACTTTATGACGAAGCTTGCTAATTAATTTATACGTATGTGCCCTGAGTCTTGAAGAGTGTGGTCATAAATAACGACTGGTTTGCGTGTCTTACATGCCGTTATTTTTGCATTAATGCTGTCGCTGTATACTGGAGGTAAGCAACAGCGTTGGCTTTTGTGTTTTAAAGAATGAAGCTCTTGGAAAAAATTTAGGTCACAAACACCTAACCACATTTATCCTCTGATGTTCAATACAGGACAGGGTACCTGAGTGTCGCACTTCTTCATCTTATAAAGCGCTACAACCTATATAAGGTTCTGGCTTGCTCAACCACTTTCTTCCAACTATCTCTATTCTGTGCTACTTTCTTCCAATTGCATATATTTATTCTCTTTATATCTTCCAAAACGTCATCTTCCCAACGTGTTTTAGGTCTTCCAATTGGTCTTTGGGACATGGGTTTCCATCTCTTAATCTTCTGCACAATATTATCCTCAGCCATGCGTTCAACATGACCTAACCAGTTTAATCTTTGTTTTTTAATAAACCTTATTATATTTTGTCCTTTTAATATATCATTTATTTCTTGATTAGTTTTAGTTCTCCAGTAGCCATCTAGTGTCGCACTTCACTTGATGTTTATTTCGCTTTTCCTCCCCCCACCCCTTCTCCTTTCATCTGCTGCTGAGTTTTTAAACTGAAACGTGACGTGATATAAACATATTGCTACACTCGTTTGGCAGTTTGTTTCATTTAAAGGTGGTACTATTATTTCCAACCGTTGTTTTGTGATTCCTATGCCCCCTTCAACCCGGTTCTCAGTTATGGTGACCTGTGAAGTGTGGTGGCAAACGAACACGTATCGATCTTAAACTTCTGGTTTCAGAATTATAGTATATCGTTTTAGAGCTTACGGCCGTATCTAGCTAGCCTGTGGCATAATACCTTGCGCTGGACTGATATCGTCACCAGATGTTCGCTTCACTTAAATCCGGTTTGATGAACTCCATCCGATACCCTAATCCATACGCTTGCCCATTCATCCTGCCTTTTTGCTTTGTCAGCTCTTCCGAAGCTGTTCATGCCCATCTATACCGCCATACTGTTTCGTGTCCTTTCTTGTATTGTTGGTCTCTTTGATGAAGTTTACGTACTTCGTGCGCACAGTATGAAACGTCTTTTATTGCGACGTATCATATAAGTTTACTGTTTGTTACTTGTAAGTGTTAGGGAAATTAATTAAAATATTGATCAGTTTACTTACTTATTTGTTTACTCCATGGATCAGAGTCCTTCTTGAGAAGTTAACCGGTGCTCAGTCAAGAAATTTGCCGCATTTTATAGAACCTGAAGGTTCATTACCGCATTCACAAGTGCCCGCCACCTGTCCCTACCCTGAGTCAAATAGATTGCATGCCCCCACATCTCACTTCCTAAAGATCCATCTTAATATTATCCTTCCACCTATGCCTGGGTCTTCCAAATGGTCTCTTTCCCTCAGGTGTTCCCACCAAAACTTCATATGTACACCTCTGCTCTCCTCCATACGCACTACATGCCCCGGTCATCTCATTCTCGATTTGCTCGCCCGAACAATAATTGATCAATTTACATTTTGAAGAACTCTTGAATACACTTCAGGATCCATCAGCCACCATATAGCGTCGGGGTTAATGGATCTATGACTGTAACTTCCCTGTCGGTGTCTTCAGAGCGTGGGCTGGGACAACTTAATTTATCTTTACCTTCATCTTTTGTACCCCTCTTGCTGGGTGTTTGGAAGGCCCTTAGTACTGTCATATCTGCTTCTTTGTCTGACATCCAATCACAGATTGCTCGCCATATTGTTCTGATACACCTTCTGTATGAAGGATCCTGCATACCGTCACATTTCATATATGCTGTCACAAGCTTTATCAAAATTGATTATCTTACTTAGCCCAACCAGGAAGGAAACAAGCACGGAACATGTTAGGGACGCGCGTGATTTCAACAACATCGAGACGCGAGCTGTCATAAGTTTTTTTTTTTTTCATGCAAGGCAAGACGCCGAAGGAAATTCACGCCATTCTGACAGAAACATTAGCTTGTTTCCTTCCTGGTCAGGCTAAGGATTTATCAGCACCCCTGCACGAATTCCCGAAAGCAAAAATGTGTTGGTTTCCCAGTTCGGCCTGCTTGCCCTATCATCTTGTGTCATACAAACAGTTTCTCTTATGCTAACAGCAGTAGAAGCCAGTTGAAATGTGATGGCACACCCGCAGAAATCAGATTTCGTCTTTCGACGAAACGGACGAGTTAAATAAATTGGCAGGGGCGTCAGTTCTCTCGACTGCTGGCAGTCGAGTTGTGCACATCAGGGGTAGTAATGCTGGATACACCATGTTCCGAGGTAGTGTGAAGGGTACTGGCTAACCACTCCATTCGCCAGTTTCCCCTTCACTTCCCCTCCCGTGCGTCACAGTGTGCCATCACATTTCAACTGGACTCCACTTCGTCTCCATTATCGCTAAAGCGGAAAGGCGACTAGTACGATCCTACGAGTGACGTAGTAGACAGTGGGATGTAAGGAAGGATTGCTGTCGCTTCCGTGGGGCCGGCCAGTCACCTCTAACTGCAGTACAATGCCTGCCGACTCACCAGACCAGTCTGCGTCACTTGTCAGCCCGGTGGAAACATCGCTTTTTGTTAATGGTGACGAAGCTGGTGTGAAGTTAGCTCGTAACTCACTGGCAGTCGGGAATGGAGCCTGATAGCATCTAGTATTAGAGACCGACACTAAACAAGATCTAGTACAGTTCATTCTAATTCATGTCTTCACAATGTATTGCCCTAATCGGCATGGTCATATTAATTCGGAACAGATTAGCGGTGGCGGATGTCCTTTTGTCCTTAAGCATTTTCAGTCTAATTGTATATCTGTTACGAGGAAGACTGTTTTTTAAGACTTCAGTAAGGCCCGTGATATTATATGGGGCGGAGTGCTGGACGTTTGCCTGAACAGATGAAATATGGTTGATGCGTTCGACCGGACAGATCATTGGAGGCGTAGGCTCAACGGGGAACTCTGTAGCCTGTTTAAAGAGTCTAGACTCTCAGTGGTAATTAGTATTGCTAAACTGCGATGGGCTGGTCATGTAGCAAGGATGGAAGAGATCTGTATGCCTAGGAGACTGAAGTACGTGCAACCTAAAGGACTAAGGAAAGTGGGTAAACCGCTTGCCAGATGGAGAGGTGAAGTAGGAAATTAAGCAAGGATGCTGGGAGTAAGGAGTTGGTGGGCAACAGCTTGAATCGAGAAGAGGGGAGGAAACTTCTGAAAGAGCCCAAAACTTTTTGTGAGTTATAGTGCTGATTATTATTATTCTTTCTTTCTTTCTTGTGGCTCTGCGGCCCAACGCGGGCCATGGCTTCCTCATTCTTGAGGTTTCTAGATCACACTCAACGACGCATTACAGTCGGTAGGACTCCTCTGGACCAGTGATTAGCTCGTCGCAGAGACCTCTACCTGACAACACACAACATTCACAACAGACAAACATCCATGCCCCCGTGGGATTCGAACCCACGATCTCAGCAGGCGGGCGGCCGTAGACCTACGCCTTAAACCGCGCGGCCACTGGGACCGGATTATTATTATTATTATTATTATTATTATTATTATTATTATTATTAGTTCATGGTAGAACATGGGAAGATGTTTTTCCTTCAAATTTCCAGACCATCTCTGGGACCCCACACCACCCTCCTGTTTAGTTGGTACCGGGTTTCTTTCCCAGAGGTGTAGCGGCCGGGGCGTGAAACTGACCACTCACCGACTTATGGCGACGAGGATAAGACTGGAGCTATGCCTCTAAACCCTCTCCCTCCCCAAAATACTTGTAAACTAAAAAAAAAAAAAGATAAGTTTAAGATTGTTTCTTTCATGGCGTGGGCAGAGACGACTTCACATCTTCATAATCACCACATCTCTTCATTCTGCCATTGAAGTGCCGGTTTCAAAGAACCTCCTCGCACCTGCCTGAATTTTCCCGGTCTTCGTTTTCCTGCATTCATATGATCAGATGTTCAAATCGTCGTGATTTAAATGCCGTCAGAATTGTATTTCACCGGTACTTGTTCAACTGACAGAATACCTCTTTGTGTAGTGAATACTTGGAATCTCCGCTTTCTTTACATCTCCCAAGTCCATATATATCCCCGAGGATTTCTTTTCATGCACTTACAACTTATGTTCGCATCTCATATCAAATAAACCTATGTTTGAATCAGCCTTTGATATCCTATGAACTCTTTTTCTCCTTGAGGTAGGTGATTCAGTCAACGTGTTACATCGTAATAGACGGCTACATTGCCATGAAAAGACAAAAGACTGCCACCTCTAACGCTGTAAATCTTTGCACTTCAGAGTCGTTTAGCAACCTAGGAATCAGCCGTCCGAAGTAAACGCCTAGAATTGATAATATTTCTTGCATCTGAGCGTCGGTGTGGCGTGCGATTCGTGACATCGAAACAATGCTTGACGTTGGTGATGCTGTATTTATCTTACCCAATGAAAACTAAGGATGTAAGATCGGTACTCGTTTAGACTATAAATATGTCTACACGTGCAAAAAGTGGTTTTGTATGTGCGTTGTATGATCGTGTTCGCTGAGCTACCACGGTTGGAATGATAATGGTCGAGGTGATTGCTTACTTGTTGTATGTGTTGGGTTGCCGCATTTGTTAGAATCTGCACATGGTACACAACCTTCCAGTGCGAATCTGTTGAAGTCAGCTTTGCTGATTTCCAGTTTTTCATATGAAGAACGTGGCGTGATCTCTTTGCCAGCGTCAGCGTTCGTCAGAAAGGGATGAAATAGAAATCCAGAACCCACTTCCGTATCGTGAGAACAAATGATGGGTGCAGTCTGATCGGGGCTTCACAAGAGGCAAACCACAGACTTCACATGCCGCGTCACGAGGGTTGAATCAGGACACTTTATGGATTGTTATGAAACATGGGGATAGGAGTGATCGGAGGTCTCCGACTAGTTTCGGTGTAGCCAGCAAATGTGGAGACTTGCAGGATATCTACTTTATGTCTGAAGTACTTGTCAGCCCCCAAGACATCAAGATATTAGTTTTTGAAGAAGAGATTTCTGAATAATAGACACACAGCTGTGACGATGTTTTTCCTTTTTTTCCCCCCTCCATCATTTACTTCTGCATTCATATTCCTTTTATTGTTACTGTACTCATTGTGCTATTCTCTTCTACTTCTCCCTCTTCTTTTCCTCCAATTCTCCTTATTCCCTTTCAGTATTCTAAGAGGAATAATTGTGCGCCATTGCCGCGACAAGGGTATGTGTCTGAAATTATTATTATTATTATTATTATTATCATCATTATCATTATAATCATCATCATCATCTCCTTTATGCAGGGCATTTTTACTTATATTCCTTAGACAAACTATGTCTCTAGGGAATACAGTGTTGCAGCTATTCTGTTGTTACTATTCATGGTGCTTATATCGTTAGTTTCAGTGTTGAATCTATTGTATTTTTACATTAGTACAAGGTGGTTCAAATATGACCGGGACTGATTTGTGTGTAAACAAGCTGCACTTAGTCCCGGTCATATTTGAACCACCTTGTACTTTCCGAAGTATGTGTGCAGTGCCCAATATGGCTATTTTCTGTAGTTCCTTGGCTTCATGTTTTCCTGGCATGTTGCTCACGTATTTTCTGAATGACTTTGAAATAGTCCCATTCGCCCCTATTATTACTGGTATCACCTTTGTTTTTACATTCCACATGTGCTGTATTTCTGTTATAAGGTATTTATATATTAGTATCTTCTCGGCTTCCTTTTTAATCACATTTCTGTCTCCTGAGATTGCAACGTCTATTAACATACATGTTCCCTTTTCATTATCACGGGTTATAATGTCTGGGTTGTTGTTGGGGGTAGTTCTGTCGGTTTGTAGTTGTTGGTCCCACAATATGGTTACCTTGCCTCATTATTATTATTATTATTATTATTATTATTAACTGCAATTGATTTGTAGCTCGGTGACAGTAGTCCTTGCACTGGTACAAACAAAACAAATAAGAATAAATATACATAAACGAAACAATACAAAACATAGTAAATACAACTATACATATTACCAAAACACCCGCACATTACAAAACCCACACATACACACACCCATACATTACAAAACAAGTCCCAAGCACAGTACAAGATATGCCCAAATGAAATAGTCACAATATAGTCAAGTACCCTTAGTATAAGGTCACCGTAATGACATGGCATTTTTATCCCCAAGAAATGCTAACATGGCTGGTAGTTGGCGACATGCTTATTTTGTAGCGGCTGTTCAAGGGTTTCGTCGAACGGAATGGTAGATAATGATAATTGGAACTTGTGTTACGAGTAGCTCGGTTGGTTTCAGAGTGACGAGAGTTAAAAATAGACCCCTTCCGCAAGGTTACAGAAATTGTCTGTCGAGTTACCGTAGCGTGTGTTAACTGTCATAACAAGAAGATGGCGATTTTACGTCGATGTTTTTCAGAGGCTTGTTACGTGCATCTTGTCATCTAAATCTGACAGTCGTTACGAAAAATTTAACTGCCGAATTGTTACGGTACAGTGGTTAACTTTCGTGTTTGGTGTTATAGAGATTCTGGATTTAAATGTCGGCCCGAAAACGGCTCTGACGATTCGTGTATTTTGTTCTGCGCGGTCTGTCAAGCAAATGGCGAGTGGTATGTTACATGCGCTGAGTGTGATTCTTTCTTCATTTCATCCGTCGTTGTTAAACCGGGCCGGGATAGCTCAGTCGGTACAGTGACTCGCCACGGGCTAGATGGCCCGGGGATCGAATCCCGGTGGGGGGCGAGATTTTCTGCGTTTGTCCAGATCGTCCCTGGGGCCCACGTAGCCTCCTGTAGAATGGGTACCGGCTTTCTTTTTGCGGGACCAAAAGGCCGGGGCGCGTCGTTGATCACGAACCTCCCATCTAGTGCGGAGGTTAAAGAAAGAGTAGAGCTGTGCCTTTACTCCCCGTGTGCGCCTTCATGGCCTGTTGTGGGATGAACTTTTTACATTTACCTTATTTTGACTCTTTGTACCTGACGTGTGCAAGAAAATGAGATGTATAGGAATCACATTCATCATGTTTTATTTGCATATAGCTCACTGTTGCGTCATTATTAAATGGATCAACAACCAGTTATGAACTTTGAGCTACAGTTTAGAATTTGTTTTGGGTGCATATGGGCACGGCATATGGGTCATGGCCTGTTACGGGGTTGTTTGCTGTTATGTAGATATATGTACATTGCTTTGAGATAAGCTGGAAGATAAGTGCTGGCCTTGAAGTATCACTGCAATTGTAGTGTTGATTTCAGTATTACCGTGCTTCGTGTTAGTATAATACGTAAGTATGGAGGTTAAATAAAATATCAAGACAGTCCCATTGTAAGTTCTGATACTGTTCGGTAGTTAGACGTAACTTAGATTTCGTCCAGCGGTTTTACTTTCCAGTGCATTTGTTGTAGCGATCCGCGGGTTCGATTCCGTCAGAAATGTTTCAGGCTGGGCATTGAGCCAGTATCGCACTCCTTATTTACATGACATGCCAGTTTCAGGTACAATTTTATTAGTGTTTTTTTCTTGGTTGCCCAAGATAACACCGATCACTGTGCTCATTATACCTCAACCCACGTCACGATTGATGGACGTCCATTCCGCACATAAGCACATTTTCACTCGTTCGTAAACTTCCCTGTGGCTTATATTTTCTAATGTCCGTTGTACGATCTGCTCTGAAGACGGATAATAAGACCGTTTTTAGGCGCGTTCGCAAAACTGCGAAAAGCGACTGTTAGCTTCGTCATGTCTGACCGTCTATCCGCGCGGAACTACTGGCCTCCCACTGGACGGATTTTCGTGAAATTTGATATTTGAGTATTTTTCGCGAAAAATTTAAGATTATTTAAAATCTGACAAGAATGCCGTGTACTTTACACAAAGACCAATATACATTTTTTTATTATATCTCGCTCAGTTCTTCTTAGAATGAGAAATGTTG
>Ga0123355_10020895_pt1 | contig 10469 bp, 10 predicted proteins | sample TergutEmb28metaG_3_FD_89872 | JGI IMG/M metagenome (GOLD analysis project Ga0123355, IMG submission 89872) | Embiratermes neotenicus P1 segment gut microbial communities from Petit-Saut dam, French Guiana - Emb289 P1 | ecosystem: Host-associated > Arthropoda: Insects > Digestive system > Gut ... | reverse complement strand
GTTATGGTCTTTTGCGGAGGTATAGTATTCACGTATCATATTGCCATGGATCAGTTCGCTTACATACTTGGGTGTTAGTAGCTGCTGGATGGCTAGGAATATAATGGTAAAGACAACAATAGCCACAGTGCAGCGAAAAATCCGTTTGTATTTCATAACTTCACTCACTTTATTAAGTCATTATCAAAACTGATTGTAAATAAATTGTCGTGCATCATATCCAATGCCATATGCGCCAAGCATAATCAGCATAAGTAAAATTACACCAAATGTTAGATATCGAAGTTTCCAGTCCCATGCTGTAACACGGTCACGGAAATCAATCTCTGCCCTACCAAGGTAGCTGAGCCAAAATAATATCAACAAGCCTACTCCGGCACTTGCATATTCCCAATACCCAAGTCCTAGGTCAGACACTCCACGACTAATAAACCCGGTAAAATCAAACTCGGTGAAAATACTGCCCATCATGCGAAACGTATTGCCAACCCCAACATAGATATCAAATGATCGAATCATATTCATGAGCCAAAATGTACGAAATATCTGAAAGCAGCGGTAAAACAGTTTTTCACCAACTGTGGGAAACCGCGCATGAAAACGCTTGTACAGTGGCTGTAGCTCCAGTGATATGGCAATAACAATGCCGTTTGCCATACCCCATGCAATAAAGTTCCATGTTGCTCCATGCCACAATCCCGTCACAAACCATACAAATTGCAACGATATATGCAGTGGCATACGTTTGCCAATAAAGTCGCCAAACACGCGGCGTGCAAACTTGGTAAAGCGCAGCATCCCCTTTCCCACCGACATTGGGTAAAAAATGTAATCACGAAACCATGTATACATTGTAATGTGCCAGCGTTGCCAGTACTCTTGAATGCTGCGGGCATAGAACGGGCGGTTGAAGTTTTCGGCTAGTTTTATGCCAAACATTTCCGCAATACCAATGGTGATATCTAGCCCGCCAGTGAAGTCGCAGAACAAAATAACCGCATACAGTCCAATGCTAAATAGGTAGTACGCACCTCGGTATTCTACTGGGTTTGATATAAGTGTTTCAAGTGCTGGCCAAAGCCTGTCCGCGATTACCAGCTTTTTGAAGAAGCCAATCATTACGCGCTGCGCGCCACGCCAAAACGACTCCCAACGCAGTGGGTCGCCATTGTACAGTGTTTTTGATAAGTCGCCAAAACGGCTTATTGGCCCTTGTATCACTTGTGGAAAAAATGATGTAAATAGCGCGAGTTTGAGAACATTACGCTCGGGAGCAACCTTTTCACGGTACACGTCTATGAGATAGCCCATTGTTTGGAATGTGTAAAACGAGATACCCATCGGCAGTGCAAAACCCATAAAACCAAGACGCGTTCCAATGCCTGCCCATTCGAGTATGGCGTTGGTATTGCCTATTGCAAAATCTGCATATTTTACCACGGACAGTATACCAAAATTGACAAGTAACCCTGCAAGAAACCACTTTTTACATGCTGCTTTTGTGTGTATGCGCAAGGCCTTTTTAGCTTCTTTATCGTTTGCTGTTGCAGCAAAGGCATCGCGCAACGCAAGTAGTCTGCTTATGCGGTTTGTACAGATATAAGTTGTAATAATTGTAGCGCAAATGTATATGAGAAAACTAAGCCCCGCAAATGCGTAAAACGCCATTGAAGCAATCAATAACACAAACCAGCGAAATTTTTGAGGCGTTAGTTGGTACAGTATGAATAATATCGCCAGGGATAAAAGAAAATTTGCAGATGTAAATAGCATAACTCCTCCAAATATTACTCAATAACAAACTCCGCAACAACATCATACAAGTGCGGCATCATTGTCCGCCAAAAGCCCCAATTATATTGCTTGCGTATACGGTACAGACCAGCCTCTAGTGGGTAAAGCAGTGCCAGATTTACACTATACTCTTTATATTCACTACGGCGTAATATATCACCGCCAAATGAAAAGCGTGCCGGGCGGCGATACCATATGGTCATCCACTCATCGCCGTTAAAGAACTCGATGCCAAACAGATATCCGAACAGAACATAGCGTTCGGAGCTATTGGTAACTACATACGTCACAACCATCTCCTCTAATGCAATAACTTCCATTTCAACAATGCCTTCACTAAGCAACTCAAGTTGTGATGCGGGTGAAAGCAAGTGAGGCATCGATAGGGACAAATAGAATTCGTAGAAACCCATAAAAATATCGTAGCTTGCGCCCGCCTGGCGACACGGAAGACACCAAACATCTCCTACAGATTGTATATCTAAGCTGATAATGCGAGCTATTGTGCAGCCATCCATCACAAGAGGTATATCGTTCCGCAATGCACGTACGGTAACCTCCGGGGCAAGCTCTATTGCATCAAACTGGCTGTTTATTATCCAAAACCCATCATCAACAAAGCAGTAGACAAACAAATTTTGTGGGTCAAAACTGCCTGCATACCTTTCCACAACCGTATCGAAATGCCAGAACGAATATGCGCACATCATATATCCTGTGTGTACATCTCCGTCAACATCCAATTCTCCCTGCCACTGTATTGTGTGTTCATCCCCAATATATTGTACTATCACGTAACCGCGTGAGTTTCCATTGTAACTTATTACAAATAACCAGTCGTAGGTTGGCAGTAATATATCACGCAAATGCTGTACTGTCGCACGCACTTCCATAATATCGTCTCTGACGTGGGTCATACGCAGACCATAATCAATTGTAACGGCAGAGGCATCAGACACGTCGTGGGAGCGTGACATATGCATGAACTCATCTATAATGCGGTATGTGTTTTGCGTCACAAATTGTCGAGCGGCAGCATATCCGCCGTCGCTTTCTGGACGTGGGGCTGGACGCATAACAATTATTAATACAATTAAACTAACAGCTACAAAACCGGCAGCAAGCAGTAATCCAATATTGAGCCGTCCTTTTACAACAATACTTGCTGGGTTATACCATCTCGATGCTTTTAGTGCGGTCGTTATTGGTTTGTAAATGAGCAAAACAATAGCACCGTTTAGTGATGTTTTTATCAAGTTAAATGGCAGGAAAATGGGTAGCAACATACTCGCGGCTCTTTCCCTTGTTATTGCGGTATTAAAAATTGGCACCATGATATAGTTCCACAAAAGCATTGTACCAGTTGCAATTATGACTCCTGCAATAATACCAAGCACTGCGCCGGATAGCGTACGCTTTTTCTGATATATATATGCCGCAGGGCATGCGAAGCTTGCACTTGCTATTGCATTCATAAGCATTCCGATTGGGCCAGACGTACTGTGGGTTATCATTTCCAAAAATGCGAGCACTACAGACATCGTTAGTGCGGGAAGTGGTCCAAACATAAGCCCGCCAAGCACAATTACTACATCTTTGGGGTCATATGTGAGAAATGGCGCGCCAGGCATAAATCGTATGCGAATAAACATACCCACAACGTAGGCCATTGCGGTTAGCATTGCTAGAATCGTAAGTTGTCTGGTTTTGCTGGTATTTGTGTTCATTAATAATCACCTACATAACTTTTATAGCCATATAACTGGAAAACCGTCCAGTTATATGACACAGCCAGCATATGCTGTCTGTCACACCTCCTTCGCTTCGCTGCGTCGGTGCGGGGACGTTTATATGGAAATGAAAACATCTCATGGCTTCGCCCTGGACTGTTTTCATTTCATTTCACTATGTGTGAAAATTATCACGAATTACTATAACACATAAAACATATTTTGTGGCATAATCTTAGAAAATGTCTCTACCAAAAGGAATGTGAACATATGCAAATATTATTAACAATTTCATATGATGGTACAAATTATGCAGGATGGCAGCGGCAAGAAAATGCTATAGCTGTTCAGCAAAAACTGGAAGAAACACTTTCTTTCCTTCTGAAATGCGATATAAAAATATCCGGAGCAAGCCGTACTGACGCAGGTGTGCATGCACTTGGGCAGCGGGCGTGTTTCACTGTGCCAGAATTGCGTATACCGCTGGACAAACTGCCAACGGTACTATCAGGTCTCCTTCCTCCAGATATTTCTGTTACAGCAGCAGAAATAAAGCCTCCTGAGTTTAGTCCGCGTTTTAACGCATTGCATAAGACATATGTCTATAATATGTATAATGCTACCCACCCCAACCCTTTGCTTTCACGCTATAGCACGTTTGTACCTCAAAAGGTTGACATTGAAAAAATGCGCAAAGCCGCGCTACATTTTATTGGTAAGCACGACTTTGCCGCATTCTGTGCTACAGGCTCGAGTGCAAAAACAACAGTTCGTGACGTGTATGCTTGTGATCTTGAGCTGTTACCTACAGGTATAATAGCAATGACTATAAATGGCAATGCATTCTTATTCAACATGGTACGTATTATTGCAGGCACAGTGTTGTATGTTGGCCTTGGCAAGATACAACACTGTGATATCCCGGACATAATTGCTGCAAAGGATAGGACACTGGCAGGTAAAACAATGCCCCCTGAGGGTTTAGTATTGTTGGATGTGGCGTATGAATAATGTAGTTTATTCAGTTTCCAATTGATCGACATCCACACCACGAGATTCAAGTAATCCAGTAATTGTATATGCCAGAACCATTAGCTCTGTCTCACTCATATTTGCACATAGAGTATTGACTTTCTCACGATATGGGTTTTTCTCTATATCGCGTACCTTTTTGCGAGACTTATTTTTATCTGGTTCTGATACAAGTTGGTCTATCGGCAGGTCGAAGGCGAGCGATAGTTTTTCTAGCGTTACGACTGTTGCGCCACGTTCGCCACGCTCAATAAGGCCTAGATGCGATACAGTTAAATCCAAAATCATGCTAAGCTCTTCGCGAGATAACTTCCTCAGCGTTCGTTCCCTTCTGATGTTGCGGCCAATAGTTTTATCGATACGTGATTTATCGATAATTCTGTTCTGCATTTCTTTCCGTCTTCTCATTTTTTTCTTCCTTTCTTTGTTTTATGACATATTGTATCATATGTTGGCACAATTTGCAACAAGCATGTCTGTGTAAATATCTGGACAAAATGCGGCAGGTACGATAAAATCTTTTTGACATACTATAATGATATTTGACAAGGAGTGGCAACATGGCCTTAATAGACGCATGGAAGCGCATAGCATTTGACGTGCAAAATCAGCCTGTCAAGCATGTTTGGGACGAATATTTGGCAAAGGAAAAAACCGTTTTCATTAATATGCTGAAAACAAAGGAAACTAAAGTTGAAGGTACAGCGGCAGAAATTGCAAAAAAATTCAATTTCTCATTACCGCAGACGGCAGCTTTTTTTGACGGCATACGCGAATGTGTTGACAATTTACCAGATGTGGACGAAATTGAAGAAGATACAAATATTGCAATAAACATCGAGTTTGACAGGCTATACAAGCAAATGGTGGAATACAAGGCAGACGCGCTGTACAACTTGCCAGAGTGGGACAATGTATACACAAAAGAGCAGCAAAAAGAGCTGTATACTGAGCAAAAACGTTCCCATACAGTTGTGCGCAACGAGGATAAAGTTGGCCGCAACGACCCATGTCCATGCGGTAGCGGCAAAAAGTACAAAAAATGCTGCGTTGTTGGACGTAACGACCAGCCAGCTAGCTAGTATGTCTGAGATTGTTGCTGATATAGCAGAGGCACTTGTGGATGGCATTTTCCATGGCATTGGTGCAGGGATAAAATCAGCTAAACATCGCACGCAAATTACAAAAGCTGCAAAAATCATAACTTCTGGCGGTGTGGTTGCTTTTCCAACCGAAACTGTTTATGGGCTTGGTGCAGACGCATATAATGCACTGGCAGTGGAGCGGATTTATGCCGCAAAGGGACGGCCAGCGGATAACCCGCTTATTTTGCATGTCGCCAATATTAAACAGTTTGTGGAAATTGCCGACAACCCGCCGGAATATGCAATGAAACTGGCTCAAGCATTTTGGCCGGGGCCGCTTACGCTTGTAGTCCGCAAACAATATCATCTGCCGTCGTGGGTAGGTGGGCATCCGAATAACTCTACTGCCACAGTTGGAGTGCGTATTCCAAAGCATCCGGTCGCACTTGCTTTGCTTGAGGCAGCTGGGTGTCCTGTTGCTGCGCCAAGTGCGAACATAGCTGGACGGCCAAGCCCTACCAGTGCGCGACATGTATCAGACGATAACCTTGATATCGATATGATACTTGATGGCAAAATCCCGGATATTGGACTTGAATCTACTGTTGTAGATGTTACTGGGGATAGTCCTGTAATACTACGGCCAGGTGCGGTTACGGAACAAATGATTTGTGATACTGTACAAATGTCGGGGCATTTTGGCGATGCTGATGCCTCTCCGCTAACTTCTTACTCTACAATACCGCGTTCCCCAGGTACAAAATATCGCCACTACGCACCACAAGCCCCGATGGCCATACTAACAGGCAGTGAGGATAATATTGCAGAGTACATCTTGTCCGAATGTGCCACGCACCATGATAAAATAGTGGGTGCTTATGTATCGAAAGTAACGTATGGCATTATCAAAAAAAAGTTGCCGAGTAACTTATTTACTCTTATCCAGCCCAACGAGCTAGAAAAAATCGCTCAATCATTTTTTTCACAGCTTCGTGAGTTTGATAAGGCAAGTGTTGACCTTATTTATTCCGAATCTGTTTGTGACACTGGTATTGGTGTGGCAATTATGGACAGGATGCAGAAAGCGGCGGAAGGGAGAACTGTATGTCTACAATAGTTTTTGTGTGTACCGGAAATACCTGCCGCAGTCCAATGGCGGCAGCACTTACCGAGGCTATTTTTAAGCAGCAGGGGATACATGCAACTGTGCTTTCCGCAGGTGTTGCGGCAGGTAGCCCTTCTCCAGCCAGCAAAAATGCCATACGAGCCATGCGAGACGATAAAATTGACATTAAACGACACCGCTCCACACAAGTTACAATAGATTTTTTACAAGGTGCGGACTTAATTTTGGCATTGACGTCGTCACATCTGGATGCCGTAATGTACATGCATCCAAAAGCAAATGCCTTTACGCTTGGCGAATTCTCGGGACTAGGTGGAGATGTTTCTGACCCATTCGGCGGAGATATTGCAATATATCGTGAATGTGCGGCCCAGATAAAGAAAATGATAGAGTCAGTAGACATAGAAAAATGGAAAACCATATCCAAGGAGGACATATGAGCAACTTAGACAGCATTATCAAGCAACGCCTGCATGTAAATACTCACCCGCTCGTGTGCAGTAAAATGACCAGACTACGCGATAAAAATACGGGTACAAAAGAGTTTCGTGAACTTGCAGGAGAAATTGCGGCTTTTATAGCTTACGAGGCAACTCGCGAAATGGAGCTTGTAAGAAAAACCGTTGAAACACCTGTTGGCACAGCAAATGGCTGGGAAAATGCACGCAAGTTTAGCCTTGTGCCAATACTGCGGGCAGGCCTTGGCATGGTGGAGGGCATAGCAAACCTCATACCCACAGCCAAAATTGGACATATTGGTATATATCGTAACCCAGATACTTTGCAACCTACAGATTATTATTCAAAGTTCCCGCCAGAGATTGAGGACAGCGAGATACTACTGCTTGATCCAATGCTGGCAACAGGACGCACGGCAGAACAGGCTATCCGTTATCTAAAAAATGCGGGTGCAACTCACATCAAGTTCCTATGCCTTGTTGCGGTGCGCGAGGGCGTTGAAGAAATATTGAAAAATCATCCAGACATTGATATATACACCGCAGCGTACGATGCAGAGCTTAACGACCATGGCTATATTGTACCGGGGCTTGGTGATGCTGGTGATAGGCTGTTTGGAACAAGGTAGGCAGAAAGGACAGTAAAGATGAAGACATATTATATCACTACCCCAATTTACTATTTGAATGCAGACCTGCACATTGGACACACATATACCACAGTTGCCGCAGATGTAATGGCGCGCTACAAAAAAGCTCAGGGCTATGATGTTAAGTTTCTTACAGGGTCTGACGAACACGGCCAAAAGGTAGAGCTTGCCGCAAAAGAAGCAGGAAAACCACCGCAGGAGTTTGTGGATGGCCTTATGGAGCGTTCTGTTGCTATCTGGAAACTAATGGGCATAGAATATGACTACTACCAGCGCACAACAAATAAAGCCCACATGGCCACCGTACAGAAAATTTTCAAGAAGCTATATGACCAGGGTGATATATATAAAGGCAGCTATGATGGTCTGTACTGTACACCGTGCGAAACCTTTTTTACGGAACGACAATTGGCAGACGGCAAATGTCCAGATTGTAACCGTACGGTGAACAGCATTAGCGAGGAATGCTACTTTTTCCGTCTATCAAATTATCAAGACAGGCTTATGGCACATTTTGAGGCGAATCCGGAGTTTTTAATGCCAATTTCTCGTCGTAACGAGATGATAAACAATTTTCTAAAACCGGGCCTTGACGACCTGTGCGTATCGCGTACAACGTTTACATGGGGTGTGCCTGTGGACTTTGACCCGGGTCATGTTATATATGTGTGGATTGACGCATTGCCAAACTATATTTCTGCACTTGGGTATTTGTCCGACAATGATGAAGATTATAGTAAATACTGGCCGGCAGACTTACATCTGATGGCAAAGGAAATCGTGCGCTTTCATTCAATCATATGGCCCTGTATCCTTATGGCACTTGACGAGCCTCTGCCAAAGCAGGTTTTTGCGCATGGATGGCTACAATACGAGGGGCAGAAAATGGGTAAGTCACTTGGTAACGTTGTTGACCCACGCACATTGGTTGATGAATATGGCGTGGATGCAATCCGCTACTTTTTGTTGCGTGAGTTTACATTCGGACCTGATGGCAATTTTACACAGGACGCGTTAATCACGCGCTACAATGCCGACCTTGCTAATGATCTTGGAAACTTGCTTTCTCGCACGGTGGGTATGGTAGAGAAATATTTTGATGGGACTTTGCCAGAGTTTACGGACTCCCCTACCCTATTTTGTACAGATTTGAAAGCAACTGCTACCGCGATGCTTGGCAAATTTGAAGATAAAATGGACAAGCTCGCTTTTTCTGAAGCGTTAAATGAAGCGTGGAATCTTGTACGTCGTGCAAACAAATATATTGATGAAACCGCACCATGGGTGCTGGCAAAAGATGAAACAAAAACCGCAGAGCTTGCTACTGTATTGTATAACTTGGCGGAGGTGTTACGTATTTTAGCTATTGTAATTGAGCCTGTAATGCCAAATACACCTGCAATAATATATGAACAGTTAAATATAACTGATACCAATTCTACCACATGGGAGGCTGCTAAAGAATTTGGGTTGCTTGCGCGCAAGCTCGTTGTTACGAAAGGGGCGGCAGCATTCCCGCGTAAGGAAAAACAATCATGACCCTAATCGACTCCCATGCCCATTATGAAAACAAGCAATTCAACCACGACCGACACGATTTGCTTGCATCCATGCCATCGAAAAATGTAGAGCTTGTTATAAATGTGGGCTGCAATTTGCGTGATTCAATATCCTCTATCCAGCTGGCCGATACCTACTCACATGTATACGCAACCGTTGGTATTCATCCACACAATGCTAAAACACTTACGGATGTACTGCTTGAGCAGCTTATACAATTGTCAGCACACAACAAAGTTGTTGCATATGGTGAAATTGGGCTTGATTTCCATTACAATTTTTCTTCACAAGATGTGCAGCGGTACTGGTTTAAGCAACAATTACAGGCAGCGTATGATATTGGGTTGCCTGTGGTAATACACTCACGCGAAGCCAACCAAGAGGTGTACGATATCCTTGCATCAGGTTCTGTACATGGCGGCGTTGTTCATAGCTTCTCTGGCGATGCGCATCTGGCACAGGCATATGTTGAAATGGGATTATATATTGGTGTAGGCGGCGTTGTCACATTCGATAAAACCGGACAATTACAGGCTGCTGTTGCTGCTGTACCGCTAGATCATATTCTATTGGAAACGGACGCACCTTATTTAACACCTGCACCTTATCGTGGCAAGCGTAACGAGTCACATTATTTATTTCATGTGGCGGAAGCGATAGCAGAAATTAAAGGAGTTACTACAGAAGAGGTATGTAATGTTACTACCCAAAATACAAGGAAATTATTTGCGCGTACTCATAGCGAAGCGTAGCAAACATGGGGTGAGTTCACTTCCTGCATAGTGTCAGGGCTTGGTATACTCAAGTGAAGTCTGTGCGCGAATACGCAGACCGCCCTGCCAGTAAACGAAACATGTGTGAGAGACATTGCCTCATTAAACTCAAAGGAGGTCCACAATGGACAAAAACTACTATGGCTTTAACTTCCTCTGGATGTTTGCCAAGGGCTACACAGGCAAAGTGCCACAAGCACCAAATCTAAAAGAGTTAGACTTTATTGCAGAATATGGCTTCAATTTTGTACGTATCCCGAC
>Ga0123355_10020893_pt1 | contig 10469 bp, 6 predicted proteins | sample TergutEmb28metaG_3_FD_89872 | JGI IMG/M metagenome (GOLD analysis project Ga0123355, IMG submission 89872) | Embiratermes neotenicus P1 segment gut microbial communities from Petit-Saut dam, French Guiana - Emb289 P1 | ecosystem: Host-associated > Arthropoda: Insects > Digestive system > Gut ... | reverse complement strand
TATCACTTGAGTAGACGAATTCAAAATAAATCTCCATATCATGATCTCTAGCAAAATTTAACACTTCAGTCGATTGCCAACCATGCAAGTTAGGCATTCGCATATTCGTTGTTTGCCAGAAGAAATATCCGATAGCGGCAATGATAAAAATGGAGATGAATAGTGAAAAAAATCGTGCTCTGATGCGTTTTCGCTTTCTTGCTTGTTGTTGCTTTTGCATCTGAACCACCTACTCCATAATATTACTTAATGATAGCGAAACACGCAATAAAATGAAATAGGCTCGCAAAAACATCGATAACACAACCTTTCAGAATTTATCATTTCATCACGCTCTACATATCCCCCACGAACATGTATGATGTATGATTCAAAAATATCTACACACAATCAGTCGGATAGCTTGTGTCATATTATACCACGAAATGAAGGTCAAAGCTAGTTTTTAAATAGCCTTGACCTTTTTGATCAAAATATTACTATTTATTGCATAGTTCAGTCCCACAAACCAACCCCTATATAAGGTGATTTTTAGTGATCAATTTGATCACCGAAATAGTAAAGTATACTTCATCCTTTTCGAAAACACGATGAAATATTATTTCGGATACCGTAAACTACTCTGCTTAGCTCTCAGCTCAATCTCAATAGTATTCTTCTTAAACACCATATAAAGCCCTTCGCTATTATGCAGCTTAACTTGCGGCTCCATAACCTCTTTTCCATCCTTATAACACTGAATACCTGCTTTGTTATCAACCAAAATCACATTGTCATCATGAATCGATACAAATATTTTCTCTGCTTCCGGCATTTTATCTCGTAATGCTACATTCTTTAACAATTTTCCTAAGCTAATTTTTTTACTAACAGCTAAAAAAGAGGCTGACCATGATTGAATCGGGATCGCTTTTGTTCCAGTAGGTATTTCCATAAAGTAACATTCTAACATGCTATTAAATGTCGGGTATTGTTTCTTTGCTTTTTGTTTTTTCATCACTTTAACGATCAATAAGACAAGGACAATCAATGCGATAATACCACTTACCCCTATCCCAATCATTCCCCATGGAATTGCGCTTCCCGGTGGAATATCTACCATTTGAGTGAGGATGTTATATTCTAACGGGGTTTCACTAAAAGACCGATAATAGATGGTATAACTTTCTTGCCCAGGGTCGGTAATAGTAATAATATAGTTACTTCCAGCTATATCTACTGTTATATACTCATGATCTGCTGGTAAGACCACCCCTTGAATAAGCCCTCCTCCGACAAGTGTCACTTCTACCCTTTCGGTACGCTCTGTTTCAGTATGGGGAATCGGAATGATTAACTGATGCTCATGAACCTCATCTGATTCCACTGGAACTCCAGCATCCTCTATAATGGCTTGATAAACTTCAGTAACGGCTTCAATCATTTCATCTGAACTCCCTGCAGTAAAATGACCCCCGCCTGTTTGTTCTCCCCATTCGCGTTTAGGTGATTGATGATCATAGCCAATGCTGTACTGGATGGTAAATATAGGATAAGATACATTCGTTACAACATCTTCCACATCTGCCATCACATCATCCTGATTTCTATTTGGATTAAACAACTCAAATTCAAACCAACCATCCGATAAAAAGATAATAGCCGTTCTTCCCACGCGATAACTATCCATTTCAAGCTGTCGACTTGCCGTTTGCAAAGCAAGTCCAATATCCGTACCCCGTGAGATTTGAATATCATGAAGCTCCTCCATGATCTCATCGATATCATCCTGTGTTTCAATTACTTGCAATCCTTGATAAGCAATGATCGTATCATTATAAACGACAAATCCAACACGATTATTAGTCCCAAGACTAAGCGTTAAAATTTGATAAGTTGCTTCAAGCGTTTCAGTATCGGGATCATTCCAATTCATCGAGTCACTTTTATCAATGATAATCATAATATCGACACCTTCTGTCGCTTCGTCATCTGCGTCTGCAACAGTGGCGGATGTTACCATCACCATTACGATAATTAATAATGCGATTAATTTCTTCATCTTCCATTTCACCTACCTTTTAATCAACAATCAATCTACGATTGCCACGTGCAGCACGCCCGCTACCACGTTCTTCTTGCTTCGCCTTTTTCAAAACACGAGTCAATCCTTGATGTAAGTCGTTGTTATCCTCAACCTTCCGCTCCTCACTCAACCTGATTTTAATGTAATTAATCAGCAATTCTTTACTGATACTTACCTCCCCATTTAACACTTGATAAATAATAGCTAAATCATGAGGATTTTCTGTTTTGTATTTCAACAGCTCCCTCACGAAATACTTTAAAATAACAGGAGCAAGCGTTCGCCCACTTATACTGCTATAGGGTTGATTCACAATATTAAGGGTGTTATGACCTGTCTTAAAATCCTCGAAATCTTGATAATTCAGTCGCAAATACGCACCTTGGCTGAGCCTAAAGCGCGCTAGCTCCAGTTCATCCAGCTGCTCACATTCACCACTTTCTAGTACAACCAAGGCAACTCGACCTTCAAAGTCACTCACTTTATAGGCTTCTTGAAATTGTAACTTCAGTATTTGCTCACTACCATCTGCCATATAAGGTACTTTTAATGGCGCATCTAATACCAAAATTTCGCCTTGATATTTAACGATCCCAGCTGCAATCGTAATATCCTTATCATCGACGGTTAAATCAAGTCCTGAAATAATGCCATCAGAATAATTAGCTAAACATATATCCATTATACTTCTTGGGAAATCACAGATGGATGCTAACATTTCATTTTTTAAAATACGTCCTTTAGTAAATATTGGTTTTTTTCTCTCAAATTTTTTCATCGTCGCTATTTCTCCCCGTCAAAGAAATTGAGTTCCCACTGTTCATTTTCAAATGGGAAGTATTTCTTAGTTCCAATTTTTAATCCTTCACTGGTGCGCATAATCGGTAATACATTAAAACCCCAATTATCAGCTGTAGCATAGACAAAGAATTTCACTTCATCATTTTCAATTGTATCAACATCATCCTGCTTGATGTATGACCCATAATCAACACGAATAGTTTCATAGGTCGTATCACTATACCCGCTTTGATCGTTTAAATATACATATGATATTTGAATTTCACCATCACCATCTTCAAGATAGAAGATCATGGATTGGGTCCCACGGTGCTTTGAAATAAAACCACTACTTTGAGTCATAGCTTCTGAACTTGTTAACAGCATTTCCTTTTCATTTTTATGAGTAAAAGCACAAATTGAATAGGGGGTGATCGGTGCAGAATTTTCAATAATGGCATGAATCATCCCTGTCTTCTTAGCATGTAGATATTTTAAAACACCATTTAAACAGGAGAGTTTTAAGTCGAGGATATGATTTTCTTTCTGTCTAAACTCAATTTGTCGCCCTGGGATAAACTCCTTAATACTGTCTCGGAATAAGTCGATACGACAAGACTGTCCTGTCATTTTAATAATAGTGAATTCGTGGAGTTTGTCATCTAGATACAAATCTTCAAGGAATTTCTTAATGATATAGTAAATATCACCTTTGATCAGTCCACTTATTTCTGGTAATGTTAATTTCACATCTGGGATTTTATACACATATTCAAGTGCTTCACCTGTCAGAACTGAAAGTTTAAAGCCAGTTAAACTATGGAGTTTAGCTTTTGATAGGTTAAGCTGCATTAAGCCAACATCTTCAAAGAAGCGTTGCTTAATCTCATCAGCAAGTCGCCAAAGAGTATGATAATTGGCTCTCACACGCATATATTCTTTATTGCTTTTATTTAAGTATTGGTTATACTTGGTCGGTAGAAATGATTCACAATCCTCATATTTCTGCTCCAACTTCTCATACAGAGCATCTTTTCCATGATCATCTAAATAGCGATACACATCTCCGATTAGGATTTCCATAACATGACTATAGTTAATGGGTTGATTCATGGTTAAATAGTAATTCGTGATCAAGATTTTCAAATACTGCATCACACGATAAGTGAGATTATTCCCGCCAAAATTGGTATCACCATTCTCATAAGTTGTATTCACTTCAATCTGATAATTCAAACGATTTTCCTCAATGGCAAAAATACAAGATGATAAATCCGTCGTTCCCCCACCACAGTCAATAATCAACGCCTTATACAAATTCCCATCGTCAAACGTCCCTCGATCAATTTGACCAGCAATGGTATTATATAAAACCGCAACCCCTTCATCAAGGGCATCTTTTTCTTCAAAAGTATAACCTGGCAAAATTGTCTTATCTAGCAAAGCAGCATGACTTGGCTCTACCTTCCCCTCTGGTAGCTTCTCTTTACCTTGCGAGACTCCACCAGCTGAAACTTTCGCTTTATCCTGCAATGCGCCATCATCTGAAACTTTCAGCGTTACATCATTTCCTGATCGTTTGTCAGCAGTTGGTAATATCTTCTTAAACATCTCAATAAATTGTTTTTTCAGTTTAACAGGGCTCGAGATATGAAGATGTTTAAAGCGACATTTAAACTGCTGTTCCGCATGCTTAATCACATACCCAATATAGTTAGCGATAATTTCACCACGGGCAACATAAGCAATATTCCCTTTATGATCGCTGACTTCTTCTTTATCCTCAAAGCTATTCACCCAACGTTTGACTTCATAAAAGGTTGAAGATAAATCATTGCCACCTGTTAAATTATCATGACGAATAACTTCATAACCATACTGAAATTTCACATCACTAGGATTACCACAATTTTCTACTCCGACAACTGTTGGCAGCAACTCAACCCATTCTTTTTGTTCACTTGCAATATTTTCAAACATGACATAATTAATATCGTTGATTTTTAACCTGCCATTTAAGATGTCATGCTGACTAAAGTGATTACTACTTTCAGCGGATAAATAGATCCCAGCTGTTGTGTTTGATGTTCCGAAATCAATTGCTAGAGTTTCTCGTGATATTTCCAACTCTCTCACTTCTAGATTTGGGAGCGACACTTGGTAATAGTTGATCCTGCGAATGTTAACATTTTTGCCACTATAAATATCAAATAAATACTCTGATGCATCTGGTGTAAAATAAAGCAGTCGATAGTTTTTATTGTTCGTCACTTCAATTTTCATCTCAGCACTCATACAGAGGTTCAAAGTACCTGTTTCATTGTCATTTTGAAGCAGGTGAAAAATGCCACATAATGAGTAGTTCTCATCAACGAGGAGGACATTGGTTTCTGCTAGGTCTTTTTCATTAGTAAGAACCTTATACTCATCCCGTGGCTCAATTGCAAGTGATTTATACACCGTTAGTTTAGCGGGATTAGCGATGGATTTCTTTGGGACTAACTCCTCACCTAAATTTGATTTGATAAATGTTTTTAGGCGATCGTAACCGTTGGGGTTGTACTTTTTGATTAAGAAATCTTCGTTTGCGCCGCGGAAGGTTAGAATGGCGTTGATGAAGGCATCTCGATCAAGCATATTGGCGATACCTTTTACTATTTTTTCCTTGAAGCAAATATCGCGTAGCTGGAGGGTTGTTAGACGCTCTAATTGTGCCCTTGTATAACGTGTTTTGGTTTTTTTCATATCTTATACTACTCCCTTTAATCTTAAATAAAAACAACACACCAAAATCAGAATTGAGTCCCCCGATTTTGATATGACAATTAACTATTGTTTTGAAGCCGTTGAATCCTACTCTTACGAACAGCTTAAATTCCCTACAACCTCGCCCATTCCATGTGGAGGTGGATTTATTATCCAACCAATTCCTCCATCATGGGGGATATTTTCAACAATTTCGCATATTGATTGTAAATCTACAATATCATTTCCATCTAAACTCAACCATATTATATTAGCTAAATCAGAAATCGGAGCAATGATACTAATTGCATTATCTTTCAAATCCAAAAATCCTAGATGAGGTAAGTCAGATAAAGGAGTCACATCATTAATTTCATTATCATCTAATGCAAGATGTAATAAAGGTAGAAAACTTAATGGAGAGACATCATTTATACTATTTGAACTAAGAGTTAGTACCTGTAAGTTTTCAAGATGTGATAATGGTGTGAGATCACTAATTCGATTATTGTCAATGTGTAGCTCATTTAGACTTATAAGATTCATTAGTGGTGAAATATCATTAATTTCATTATCACCAAGATGTAATACATGTAAATTCACAAGAGATGATAGTGGGATGAGATCATAAATGTTATTGTTGTGCAAATTCAATGCTGTTAACTCATTAAGATGGACTAAAGGTGTGAGATCACTAATGTTATTATTAATTAGTGTTAGTCTTGATAAATTTGTAAGAGTGCTCAAAGGAGTGAGTTCACTGATAGTATTACCACTAATATCTAGACTTGATAAATTTACAAGGGCGCTTAAAGGAGAGATGTCACTTATTTCATTATTTCTCAAAGTTAAGTCCTCTAGATTAGTTAGATATGCTAAAGGTGTTAAGTCACTAATTTGATTATTTCCTACAAGTAATGTAGTTAGATTTACTAAAAGGTCTACGCCATCAAGTCGCTGAATCCTTTTTGATGCATATTCTCCATCAGATCCGATATAACTCACAGAAATAGACAAGCGTGTAACCATATCAAGTTCTGCTTGAGTAACAACCGATTGAATCGTAATCACCCTACCTTCAATCAATTGATTTAGTATTTCCACAATTCCCTCAGCTAAATTTTCATCAGGAAATAGTTCAGAAATCGCTCCCAACTCATCGATCAGAATCTCTTCCATCACTTCATCTTCATATACTTCTTCATCTGTCTCTACATCCATTTCTACCAGTTCAGATTCTTGAACAACTTCTTCATATATAGTAATTTGTTGACACCCTGCTGTGAATGATACAGTAAATAATAAAACAGGGATAAACACTTGTTTATTCACCTAAACCACCTCTCATTTCTTTCTGCCGTCCTTGATTGCTTTGAAAGCTTTTATCAACTACAAAGTGCTTCTCTACGCTCCTGCATACCTGTACCCCACCTATCTTCATCAACAAAAAACGTATCATCCTCTGCAAGTTCGCACAAAAGCATCCATCGATCATTTTCAACATCAAAAATGTGCGTAAAATCATCAGGTCCATAGCCATAAAAAGGAAAGCCTATTTGACCTTCAGTTAAGAAGCGTATCTCTGACACATGCGGAAAGCTAGAAAAGATAAGTGCCAATCGTGTTACAGTCAATATATCTTGCATGCCACCTAAACTATGCCATTCTGAAGCAAACAAATCAACATATAATGTTTCACCCTCATACCATAAATCTCTAACTTCTGGCATTAAGCGAACCACCTCTTCCCACAGATCTTCTCCCGCTATAACTTCCTCATGATACTCCCATTCCTCAATTACCATGTCTACACGATCCCAATCGGATGTATAAATCCGAATAGTCACCATTTCCAAATCAGTAAGATGACGTGGTGCAAATTCTTCTACAAATCGCAAGCCGCTCAATGAAGTTACATATCCCACAAGCTCCCAATTAATAGTATCATTTTCCCAATCAACAGTGTGGGAAGAAACAAACTCTCCCGCTTCATTAACAACTTGATATGACAAAATAACATAAATAGTTAGACGCCTAGGCGAAAGTCTCGCAACAACATATCCTCTTGTCGAAACCGGAGGAAATAAAATTTCATTTCTATCATCAATCTGAGGATTTCCACCTAAAAATTCAACTGCTAACGCTTCAATATTTTCCATCAAATCATCTGCTAATATGGTTTGCCATTCTGGCATATGGATCTGGTACGTTTCAATTTCTTGATTTAAAATTTCGATTTCATCCTGCTGATTAGCATTTAATTGTATCTGATCTTCCAATTGCGCTTCAAGTTCAACAATACGATCATCTTGATACGAGATAGTATCTTCCAGATCAGAAATAGTTTCCGCTTGGTATGAGATCGTTTCTTCCAATTCAGCAATATTTCCACAAGCACTTAATATGATCAACAATCCCAAAACAGTAACGAACAAAATAGGGCTTAACTTTTGTTTACTCACCTTAACAACCTCCCATTTACTTTTTCACCATTAATAAGGAATATTTCGTCTTCATTTAAACACCTCATTATTATCACCAATTAAGGTCCTTCATCAAAATAAGCTATTACAACTGATGTTACTACAGATCATCAACTTATCCACCTTTTACCACCTCTAGCAACGTATTTTATTGAACAACAAAACTTTCAACCTTCCATTCATCGTTTTGAAAAACCAAAAGGACATAGAGATACCGAAAAGCCTCATCTAACCAACCATATTCAAAAGTGATTTGAATCCTGTCAAGTGTGAAGACCTTCACAGAATGTAGATTCAAATGTCTTATATCACTTAGTTCACGCTCTGGTGGAAGAATAAGAAGACTATTTAAAGAATACTCATGTAGAGGTGGCTCAATGAAATGTTTATCCATCAAATAAGTATCTCCTAATATGAAGTAACGAAAGAATTCATATGCCGTCCACACACACTCTTGACCCTTAGATGTAAGGAAAAAATCTTCTTGTAGTGTCAGTTCTTCATAGCTTGATAAATTAAAATCCAATGGTCGTACATCCACTATATTGATATCTGGCATCTCTAGGTTCAATAACAAGAAATTTGTATAGCCCCCTTCAATAGAATCTGAATCTGGTGTTTCTGATGTTAGATTTTCAAGACTTTCATCTTTGGATGATAATTCTCCATCAATCTCTTTGACTAAGTGTTCAGGAGTTGAATTTTCTTGACAAGCTGAAAATACGAATAAACCGAACAATATCAATATACTCAATAAGTATCTTTTATAGATTTCCAAACGCACACACCTCTTTCTATTGCTGGTATTCATGATAGGTATCAATCCTAGCAATTGACTCTGATTTTTTAATGATTGTTAAACTTCCAATCATTATGTTTACTGAGTGTTTGGTGTAAACTCTACCATCCCAGCTATCGTTCTCTCTGCTATTGCATCTTCAACACTTTGATAGTGATGGTTCAGATCGCACAAGGAGATTTGTTAAAATGGATATCTCTACAACAATTTTCTTTACTTCTCAAAGCCCTCTCTTATGGACAAATTAAACTCCCAACAACTTCACCTACTCCGTGTAAAGGAATAGGAATGCGAAGATTACCATGACTATGAACAAAAGGAAAAGGATAAGGAGAATTTGAGAAATCGTGATTTGAAAGATCATGCGAATATTCACAGGGAATATTTTCAACTATTTCATACAGAACTTCTATATCACTAATTTGATTTCCATCTACATTTAGCCTAGTTAAATTCAAGTCAACAATAGGGAACACAGATGTAATTTGATTATTCCTTAAATCTAGAAAACGAAACCATTCCGCTGTTAAGTTAGATAAAGGGGTTAAATCACTTATTTCATTATCATTTAAATCTAATCTCATTAGACTAGTAAGCCCACTTAGTGGAGATAAATCACTGATTCGATTATTACCTACGTCTAACCATGTTAGCATACCTCTTTCACTCAATGGAGATAAATCACTGATTTCGTTGCGATTAAGAATTAGGACTTGCAATGGACCATTGTGATTATGTAAATAAGATAACGGAGTCAAATCACTAATTTGATTATTTTCAAGGTTTAGCCGTGTCAAGCCTAAAGTACCTAACGAGGTAATATCATTAATATTATTGTCTCCGAGTTCTAACGCATTTAGATTTTCAAGATCACTTAATGGACTTACATCTTCAATCGCATTACCGTTAAGAATCAAGCCACTTAATTGTTCAAGATTCGATAAAGGGGTGAGGTCATAAATGTCATTATTATTTAAAGATACCCCACTTAAATTGGATAGGTAGGACAAAAATGTTATGTCGCTGATTCCAATATTATCTAGAGATAAAGAGGTCAATTCTTCAAGAGTAGTTAAAGGGGTCAAATCATCAATCTCATTATTATCTAAAACTAACCAGCTTAAATTGAGATACGCTAAAGGTACTAGATTATTAATATTATTCTCACTTAAGTATAAACCCCTTAGTTGATCAAGATCTGATAAAGGATATAAAATACTTATCTCGTTTCTTTCCAAATGCAGCCAAGCTAAATTAATTAAGTTCGCTAAAGGTGCTAGATCACTTATCTCATTTTCCATCAAATCCAAACTTTCTAAATTAATGAGATTGGATAACGGTATTATATCACTGATTGCATTTCCTCCTAATTTTAGTCTATTTAAATTGATAAGATTGGCTAGGGGTGTTACGTCATTGATTGCATTACTTCTTAAGTCTAAGAACTCTAAATTGATGAGATTGGATAAGGGCGTTATGTCATTGATTGCATTATTTCTATCGCAATAGGTAAGCAATTGAAGAGTAGACAATATGTGTCTACGATTCTCTCGAGCTTTTCCCCTGCGCCACACCGTGCATGCAACTTTCATCGCAC
>Ga0123355_10020892_pt1 | contig 10470 bp, 11 predicted proteins | sample TergutEmb28metaG_3_FD_89872 | JGI IMG/M metagenome (GOLD analysis project Ga0123355, IMG submission 89872) | Embiratermes neotenicus P1 segment gut microbial communities from Petit-Saut dam, French Guiana - Emb289 P1 | ecosystem: Host-associated > Arthropoda: Insects > Digestive system > Gut ... | reverse complement strand
AGACGATTTTTCCTTAGACATAAAAAAGCTATTCTGTTTTTTACTCTGTTATTTTGATTTCTTCTTCTACCATATAATCTTTTTTGACCATTTGATATTTTTTGCCTAGAAGGGTCTTTTTGAATATTTTTAGTAGAATTTTGTGATAGCCTATTAGTATTACAATATTAACAATTACAATATTTATAAGCAAAACTTGTGTGGCAATGTCAAGCCCTATCCACCAGTTGCTACCGAATAACAGAACCGTATAGACCCATATTAGGACGCTTTCGATAGGTCTAAAGACAAAGACTATTAGCATAAACATCCAAATTTTCATTTTTGCTGACCCGCATATCATACACACAATATCATTTGGCATCATCGGGACCAAAAACATCCACGGCAATACCTTTGTGCCTTGTTCGGACAGCCAATTAAGTCGTTTTTCTACTTTGTCCTTGCCAAACATCCAAAACATAAGCCTTCGACCGCCAAACCGCCCAAGATAATACAAGGTTAGCGAACTTAAAAATTTGGCGATTGACAAGACCAATAATGCCTGCATAAATCCCCGAATATTCATTGACGACGGTGGCATAAACAATAGAAATGCGATAACAGTAAATGCCGTAGTCGTCCCCGGTACTAATCCCAAAAACAACGCTGCAACAAGGTATAATATGACAAATATAAATCCTGCTAAAACAATCCCTTGTTGTTCATGTATCAATCTCGGAGGGGTCTGCACTCTCACCCACTCATATACACCGGGAATACGAGTATAAATATCAAAACCATAATGCTCACTTGTGACCCATGCATATGTATGAGGTTGCATTTCATATCGGTACACGCTACCCGGTAGCATACCTAACGCACGGAAAGTAAAAAATGCCCCGACCGAAACACCAACCAAAATCACTAAGGTAACGGCAAGTTTTAGTGTTTGAGGTTTTTTGAGATATTTCCCAACAGCTTTCCAAAAGTTGACAAACTTAACTCCGATAGAATTGCTGTTTTTGCTGACCGCCTCAGTAACAGCAACCTCAGAATCCTCAATCTCATTAGCTACCAAATTTTCTTTTTCGTCCATTGACCCTCTCCCATAAATTATAAGTTTGAGTCCATTATAACAAATATTACAATATAAGTCAAATCATATGCACACAATTATCAGCACAAAAAAAACGAGCATCTAATGATACTCGTCTTGCTAATCATAATTATCCTTGCTTTCGGCTAATCCGAGTACGGCAAGATAGTCTCTTCTTTCGTCGATTATACGAGTCACTATAATTTTATCGTCGATGACTTTATAAAGAATTAGATTAGGCGAAACAATCCTCATTCTTAAATCAGTCTCTATGCCAAACTTACCTGACAATGCGACTCCTATTCGTGGATTTTTTGCTAGTTTGTTTGCAGAATCGTACAAACGCTCTACAACCTTATTAGCTACCGCCTGACTACTCTTTGCAATATAAGTTCTTATTGCTGTAATATCTCTATGAGCCTGTGCCGTAAGAAAAACTTTCATACACTATACTCCAAGTAGCTTGCGACTCTCTTCTAGTGACATCAACGGCTCATTTTTCAAAGAGTCCTCACCCTTTTGAACCTCCGTCATCAACCACTCTATTGCCTCATCTTTTGTAGGGCGTGGCAACTTAACATCAAAAGGCAATCCTTCTTTAAGCACCACTTGCGACAAAAAAATATTAACCGCATCAGATGACGACATACCTAACTGAGCCAAAATTACTTCAGCCTTTGCTTTAAGCTCAGGCTCTACTCTCGCATAAAAAGCTTGCGTTCTTGCCATAAAATAATCCCTCCTACAAATAGTATATCCATTATTATATCACAAATTGCAAACATTCGCAACTATTTTGCATCACTCTCTTCTGAATTTTCTCTTTACTCTAAAATCTTATTTATCAAAATTTGTTTCTTTACTCATACATAATTATAGTATATGAATTTCTCAAAATTGTCAAGTATTTTCCGCAATAAAAAATGAGTGCATTAAAGCACTCACAAAAACAATATTGCTATACAACCTTACTACTCATTATACATCCAATCCAAATATATCCCGTAGCCTTTTGTGGGGTCGTTGACGAATACATGGGTGATTGCGCCTACTACTCTGCCGTTTTGGATTATGGGACTTCCACTCATACCCTGAACAATTCCGCCTACTTTGTCTAGGAGGCGTTTGTCGGTGACGCTTACAATCATACTTTTGTCGCTTTGGTTTTTTTGGTTGTTGGTTTTGATTATTTCTATGTCGTATGTTTCTCGTTTGTCGTCTACGGTTGCCATAATTTTGGCTTTGCCCGGCTTGACATTACTACGGTTACCTATAGGCAAAAGTTCATCTTTTTCGTGGACTTGCTCAAGGTTTGCCATATTGCCAAAAATCCCGTAATCGGTATTCTTGTCTATAGTGCCGACAGAATTTCCGCTCCTTGCAAAGCTACCTTTTAACTCCCCCGGAGCGCCTCGCTTACCTTTAGTTGCCCCTACGACATTACAGTTAAAGATTTTTCCGCTTTGCACAGGCACGCTCACCTTGGTTTCCATATCGGCGATAGGGTGACCTAACGCTCCGTAGCGACCGTCTAGGCGAGTGTAGGTCAAAGTCCCCACACCTGCAATACTGTCACGCACCCAAAGCCCTATCTTGCGGTTGCCTGTGTCTTGGTCAAGTACATATTTGATAGTTGTGGTCATTATCTTGCCGTCTCTATCAAACTTAACTTCGAGGTCGCCGTAATCCTCGGCTTTTGTTTCGATAATCCTATCCGCATCTCCTGCCCCTGTTACCTTAACACCGTCAATCTCAATAATTATGTCGCCTATCTTGAGGTCGCTACCTTCAATCGTATTGACCTTGCCGTTAGCTGTATTAAGCTCAGTATGTCCCGAATAAATCAAGCCGTCTGACTTAACAGAGATTCCGACAACACGACCGCCTACATAAACCTTACGCTCAGGCACTATACTTAGTGTGGCTTTTCGGACAGGAATAACATTAAGCATAGTAAAAGTTAGATTAGCATTAGTAACCTCGCCCGCCATACACGGAGCAGTTCCGCTAATTTTATGCCCAAATCTACCGACTTTGAACTCGGCTAATTCTTCTCTCGTTAGTTGTATATCGTTGGGAAGCTCATAAAGCTCAACAAAATTATAATTAACCGCAATTACAACGAACAAAATAGCTAGCGTTATTCCTATGATTTTTCGTATGTAATTGGAAGGCTTCTCGGTACGCATAAATTTAATGTGTGTCAATGCAAGCAAAATTATACCTCTTTGCCTAGTCGATTTCGTCATTTTTAGTCAAATTGAGGCATATATTTTAGTAGACCTTTTCCAAAACCTAGAAGGTCTAATACATATCGGTGTAAAGCCGTTTTTTGAAATAGGAGCAATAGCTAATATGAAAGATGACATCTCCGTTAGAGTAATAAATGAAGCCGAACATATTTTGTCAACAAAAGCTACCGTTAGAGAAACCGCAATGGTCTTTGAGGTCAGTAAATCAACTGTTCATAAGGATATGAGCGAAAGACTTTTGTATATTGATAAATCTTTATACGAAGATGTCAAAAAAATACTTGAATTTAACAAAGCGGAAAGACATATTAGAGGCGGTTCGGCTACAAAAGAAAAATATGCTACAATTGTTGCAATGAGATAGTTATTTGTGCTGTATTAATAAATAAAATGAGCGACAAACATTATGTTATGTTTGCCGCTCATTTTGTTTATTGATAATATTATTACACTTCGTAAAGTTTGCTTACGGGCTTGTCGGCAAAAATGCTTTCTATCGCTTCTGAGAAAATTGAGGCGACAGACACTTCGATAATCTTAGGGATTTTTTTCTCCGGCGGCAATTCTATCGTATCGAGGGTGTAGATTTTTTCGATATTAGATTGTGTAAGTCTTTCCATTGCTTTGCCACTAAGCACAGGGTGAGTACACGCACAAAAAACTTTTGTCGCTCCGCCTACTTCTACAAGTGCTTTAGCACTGTTAGTAATTGTACCGGCAGTATCTATCATATCGTCAACAAGCAAGCAGACTTTGCCCTTGACATCACCTACTATATGCATAACCTCAGATGAGTTAGCATGAGGACGGCGTTTATCTACTATAGCAAGAGGACAATTAAGTTTTTGAGCCATTTGACGGGCTCTGTTAACGCTGCCTACATCGGGCGAAACAACGACGGCATTGCCGTTGAGTAGCTTGTCCTTAATGAGCGCACGGCACAAAACAGGCATACCTAGTAAGTGGTCCACAGGAATATCAAAAAATCCTTGAAGTTGCGGTGCGTGCAAGTCCATTGTAAGAACTCTGTCTGCACCGCTTGTTTCTATGATGTCAGCAACAAGTTTGGCAGTAATCGGGTCACGGGCTCTTGCCTTACGGTCTTGTCTAGCATATCCAAAATACGGAATAACAGCGGTAATTCTGGCAGCAGAAGCACGCCTTAAAGCATCAATAATAACCAAAAGCTCCATCAAATTGTCGTTGACGGGATAAGAGGTTGATTGTACGACAAAAACATCAGCGCCACGCACACTCTCACCGATATGAACCGAGCATTCGCCGTCCGAAAACTTGCCTACCTCTAATTTGCTTAAATTAATTTTAAGCTTGTCCGCAATTGCCGCTCCAAGTTTTTTACTTGCATTTCCTGCAAAAAGCTGGATTTTGTTACCGTGTACCGCTATCATTTGAATTGTTTCCTCCGAAAAATTTTAGTATTTTTTACCGCCGACATTAAAATCAGCTTTGTTAAGTTGTCTTGCTCTTGCAATTGCTAGTGCCTCTTTTGGAACATTTTCTGTAAGAGTCGAACCTGCCGCCACAAAAGCATTATCCTCAATTTTTATCGGAGCAATTATATTAGAATTGCTGCCTATAAAAACATTGTTGCCTACGATAGTTTTATGTTTCTTTTTGCCGTCATAATTGACAAACACCACACCGCTCCCTACATTACAATCCTTGCCAAGTGTTGCGTCACCTACATATGACATATGTGATACTTTACAGCCGTTACCCAAGGTCGCCGATTTTATTTCAACAAAGTCGCCGATACGGCATTTTGCCCCGATACGACTGTCAGGTCTGATATATGCGTACGGACCTACAATTGCCTTAGCCCCTACTGTACTTTTGTAGATTTGACTGCTATTGACCAAAGCCTCCTCGCCAATTATGCTATCTACAATTACATTGCCGCTACATAACTCCGCCCCGTCCTTGATTATTGTTTTTCCACGCAAAATATTGTTAGGCTCTATTGTGACATTATTTCCAATTTTGACATCGCAATCAACATACGAAGTAGACGGGTCATCAAAAATTACCCCGTTATCCATATGATAATGGAGTATCCGCTGACGCATAATATCTCCGATTAGTGCAACTTGGCGAGAATTAAGAGCCGTAATAAAATCTTCTTCGTCAAAAAAGTAGGTTTTGGCAGTAAATATACGCTCTGCTGTAAGCAAATATTGCGTATTAAATATGTATCCCCGTGTCATTTTTAGAGCATTAAGCCCTAATTTCTCAAGCATTTGAACTGCTTCGACAACAGTTTTTTTTGTAATTAGAGGCGTGTCGGCATACAAAACTGCCGTATACGCAAAATTCTTATTGATAGAGTTTCTGACCGCAACAGGAATTTCTTGGCTTTGTGAGTAGTCTACAACCCCACACTTATTATCCAGTGCGTTATTTACCCATTCGACCATGGTTTTGCCATACAAAGGCTTACTCCATGCCGACGCAGTAAGGCGTGTATCAGTAGGACGCAAAATCACGCCCCCGATTTTTTGGTCAAGACTCATTGTTACTCGTATATTATAATATTTGTATTTTTTTTTGTCAACTAAAAGGATAGCGTATTTTAAGACAGGTGCCTACTTACCTCTCTTATCTTTGAAAAACAAACTTATAATATCCTTACATTCTGTTGAGAGTATGCCACCCACAACTTCGGCTCTGTGATTAAGATGAGGGTTATTTGCTATATTAAAATGTGTAACCACACCGCCAAATCTTATATCTGTCGCACCAAAAATCAACTTACTAATCCGTGCATTGACAATTGCCCCTGCACACATACAACACGGCTCTAGCGTAACATACAGGCTACAACCGCTAAGATTCCAACTACCTCGTTTTTGACCGGCTAACCTCATTGCCAAAATTTCAGCATGAGCTGACGGGTCTTTGCTACTCTCCCGCATATTACCGGCTTTGGCGATTATGTCACCCGTCTCATCGACAATAACAGCACCTACGGGAACTTCGCCATTTTTTCCTGCCTTAGTCGCTTCGTCTAAAGCGGCTTGCATATAATATTCGTGTGTTCTCATATTAGTTCTAGTAGTTTAATCGGCAAATCAAGATGTGAGTTGATTTCTTCGGGAGATAATGCTTCTTGCTCTAGAGGATGCTCAAAGTCATCTGATATAATTTCGATAGTTAATGACGGAATACCTAAACTGCTTATACACCAGTCCTTGTATCCGCCACTACTGACTACAGGATACTGAGGTCCGCCGACATTTTCTACCAACTTGTATCCCAATTGGTTAGCTACAAATACAGCTATTTGCCTATCTCTTTGCTTTTGCTCCTTTGTCTGGTTAAAAAGATAGTATATCTCTTGTCCTTTAGCATGATAACTTAGTGTCAATGACGGTCTTACTTGCAAGGTAAAATCCCTTAATGCACGGGTTTCTTTTTGACAAAACGGTGCAGAACCGATATAGTCAGACGAACTAGGCACTCTAATATTTTGAGTGCCGTGTCCCCACGCAGCATCAAAATTAGTATTGAGGTCTACTCCGTTTGCATTTGCCTTATGCAGTTTATTGCCACACTCTACAATTGCATTGCCGTCAGGATTAGTCATCGGCAAAAAATAAATTCCACCTTTTTTTTCTATATCAAGTTTTTGCTTAAAAACAAACTCGACCTGCTCAATAACCAGCAATGCTGTATGCCATTCTCTTGCGTGAATCGCACCTTGAATAATAATTTGCTTAGAGGCTTTGCTACCAATATGCAAGTACGGTATGGCAAGCCCCTTTTCGCTTGTGCCGATACTACCACAGGTTATACCTTGTTTTTCGAGCCTATTACAATCGTTTATTAGATTTTGATAAGTATACATACTAATTAGTATGTGAAAAAAAAGCTACTTGTGATACGGTGTACCGTTAGTTATACAAAAAGCTCTGTAAATTTGCTCTGCTAAAATAACCCGCATAAGCTGGTGAGGATAAGTCATTAGTCCAAAGCTAAGCGACAGATGTGTAGCTGACTTAACTGTATCGCACAAACCTTGACTGCCCCCGATAAAAAAACTAATCTCGCTATGTGACAGGTATGCGTGGTCAATACTTTGGCTTAATCCCTCACTTGTAAGTGCCTTACCACGACTGTCTAACGCTATGCAGTAACCTTTGCCCGTGTACGCTAGCATTAGCTTACCCTCACGCTTGACCGCATCTGCAAGGTCAGGATAATCGGGAAGTTGTATAATATCCAAATTGCAATAGCGGGTTAAGCGCTTTTGATACTCGGCAATTGCATCGACAAAATATTTTTCTTTGAGTTTGCCTGCACAAATTATATTAATTTTTTTCACAATATACCCCACAAAAAGGAAAAAATCGTTGCCGCCGTAGTCGTTACAATCGCACCTATATAAGCAGCGTTATCTCTCAAGGATGGCTTAAATTCTACTGTGTCAGCATTATGCTGTGTCATATCAATATTATCTTGAACAACCTTCAAATTCTTCTGTTTTTTTAAGCGTTTTTTGCTTATTAGCACCATCAAATAAATAAGTCCGAAAAAAGCTACAACCGCACCTAGATAACCTACTGCAATTATCAACGGTTGTGCGGATTGTGACGAAATACTCATATTGATTGCCCTTATCCAACTACCAAACGGCAATCCTAATCCCCCAGTAGCGTATGTGACATAAAGGCTTGTTAGGTTGTTAAAAAAATGAATAATTATCGCTGGCCAAATGCTTTTTAACTCAATTGTCAAATACACGAGCAGCATCCCCATAAGTGATGTGAATAAAAATTGGCGGATATTTTGGTGAATAAGTCCAAAAGCAAGTCCTAATAGTATAATTGTTATAGCCTTGTTAAATGTACGCTTAGTCGAATCAAGCACAACACCCCTAGTGGCAAATTCTTCGCAAAAACCCGGTAATACTGCCGAAATAAAAACAGCTATAAAAAAATTTGAAAATGTTATCGGGATAGGTGTTCCGCCACCTACACCTGCATTAGGATTATAACTCACAAATTCTAGTAACATCATCCACGCATTATAGATACCAGACATTACAAAAAGACAAACAACCCCTAGCACGACACTTAGCAAAAGAACAATAGGACTTGTCCTCTTAAATCCGCTTAGGGTCATAATTTGCTGTGGTGGCTTTTTTAGTGCAACACAATATATGACTAGCGGAATCAAAAAAAGGCAAAAGATTTGAACAGTTATACTAAAAAAAGCTCCCCGCATATGAGTACCTGCAGGAAAGCTAATAAAGCCTACCAAAATTCGAGCTAACAGTATGGATATGCTTATCCACAGCATTACCCACCCTGCCGTTCTATATTGTTTTTTTAGGGTGTTAGCCATTTAGGTGTATATCTTAATCTTGCTTAATAGCTTGATAATAACCGCAACCATAAAGTACGATGCAAGAACCATTGAAATAACAAACAAAATCATTACCGCTTGAAGGTTGTTAATATATGTTGCCCCGACAATCCACGGTGCAATGAATAATATAAGAAAGCACGCCAAATTACAAGCAACAACAAGTATCCCTCTAAACATATCCAGTGGCTCTGCAAGTTTGACTAGCATAATCATACCTGTAAAGGTAAGTGCCATAACTATCATTGTGGTAAATTCGGGCGTACCTACCGAACCGGGGGTACCGGGTGCGAACATATTTTCGGCAAAGACATAAACCGCCATTATATTGATGATAAGTGCAAGTCCGCTAGGGATACTTTTTTGAATAATATTAAATATAAACCGTCCTGTTATAATGTTTTTGTTGGTTTGTAACGCTAAGAAAAATGACGGGATACCAATTATAAACATTTCTAGTAGCAGTAAGTTATGTGTTTCAAACGGATAGTCCATTGTCCCGCCGGGGATAAATGACCTTACAATAGTTATAAGTGCCAATCCAAGTGACATAAATGTTTTCATCAAAAACAGCGTGCTTGATTTTTGTATATTATTGACAACCCGTCGCCCCTCTTTGACAACCTCAGGCATTGTCGAAAAGCTGTTATCGCTAAGCACCAAGTGGCTGACCTTGCGTGCAGCTTCCGAACCGCTGGCAATAGCGATAGAGCAGTCCGCCTCTCTCATTGCAAGTAAATCATTGATACCGTCACCTGTCATAGCTACGGTATTCCCCTTTGCTTTTAGAGCCTTAATAAGTAAGCTCTTTTGCTCAGGACTTACCCGTCCAAAAACAGTATACTTGCTTGCCGCCTCAATTACCTCTTGATTGCTCATACCGTCTAAGCTGACATACATATCGGCTCTTTCAACTCCTGCACGCTTTGCAACCTCACTGACAGTAATAGCATTGTCACCGCTGATTACTTTGACGGCAACATTATTCTCTCTAAACCACTTAATAGTATCGGGGGCATCTTTGCGTATATGGTCTTCGATAGCAATAATAGCCAATGGCTTTTTGACAGCGGGTAACTTATCGTCCTTAATATCACCTGTCGCATGAGCCAAAAGCATTACACGGTAGCCATTCTTAGCATAATCTTGCATTAGCTTGCTTATACGGACACCAAGTTCTTTAATAACAAATTCCGGTGCACCTAAAACATATGTTCCATGCCCCTCAAATGTTGCGGCACTTAATTTACGAACTGACGAAAAAGGCATAGCCTTGACTACTTTGAGGTCGTTTTTATAGCCAAATTTATCAACAAACGCAAGTGCCGTTTGGTTATTATCACCCGTTGCTGTAAGAAGATTACCAATAATTTGTGCTGTTGTAAGCTCATCATCTTCGGTGTGCTTATTAAGCTCGACGATTTCGTTGACGGTCATTGTACCGTCTGTAATTGTTCCTGTTTTGTCTAAGCACAAAACATTAACTCTAGCCAGCATCTCAATGCCAAACAAGTCTTTGACAAGAGTTTTCTTTTTGGCTAGACGCATCATACTAACTGCAAGCGCAACAGAAGTCAAAAGAAACATTCCTGCAGGTATCATACCAATAACAGCACCGCTTGCCGCACTAACGGCAGTCTGTATATTGCCCTCGTCCGCCGCCATTGAACGCCACATAAGAAGGACAGTTATAGGGGCAAGCAGAAGCAAGATAACTCTTATAATATTACGAACAGAATCCTGAAGCTCTGATTT
>Ga0123355_10020890_pt1 | contig 10470 bp, 11 predicted proteins | sample TergutEmb28metaG_3_FD_89872 | JGI IMG/M metagenome (GOLD analysis project Ga0123355, IMG submission 89872) | Embiratermes neotenicus P1 segment gut microbial communities from Petit-Saut dam, French Guiana - Emb289 P1 | ecosystem: Host-associated > Arthropoda: Insects > Digestive system > Gut ... | reverse complement strand
CCAACCCCAGAGCCGACCCCCACGCCTATCCCAGACCCAACCCCAATCCCCCCAATCCAAATAGGCACACCAACCTACGACAACAGCGGTCGCCTAACCTTCACATCACCTGACGGCAAAACAATAACAATTGACCCCGCCAACCCACCAAATAACCCCCTATACAACATAGTAAACCAACTAGACCCTACAGACGCACTAATCATTTGCAATGACGGCAATATAACAGGCGTACTAATAAACACCCCTAACGCCACTCTAAGCGGCGCGGGGCTTGTAAACCCATCCCCCGCACCGCTAGAGGTGCACCTTGGGCAAAATGTAAGCCTGCAAATTGGGGGTTTTACATCCAATTTATATAATCTGGTCATAGTAGGCAACGAGGGGTACAATAATGAAGTTAGGGTATCGGGAAGCTCCCAACACGCTGCGGTGTCTATAAGCGGGTATTTGGGCCTTCATGTGCCGCCCTCAGTGCTGGATTTTAGCAGCAATTTTATTTTTAACCTCACTGGCTACGTTAACCTTGATATCACTTCCTTGTCTGCCAATATCCCAATCCGCTTAGACTTATCCCGCTTGGAGACGGACTCCAATATTACAGTCAACAATGTAAGCATTGATATAACCCCGGAAAGCGACATCAATGGCTATATAATTGGGTTGGTTAATTTCGGCAATGATTTGGCAATTAGGTTTGCCGAAAGCCATAGCGCACAATTCCGCTTACATGTAAATATGGCTCAGTCCCCTAATTCCGCAGTCCAATTGAGGCCTGATAGTATTAATTTGCTACAGGGAAGTAATCTTAGCTTTGTAAGAATTAACCCCCCTATACCCATTGACATATCAATTAACGCAGTGTTAAATCAGGTATTGTTTGCTAATGTGAACGGTATGGATTATATTGACAATTGGTTATAGTCGGATAAGAAAGGACAAGCCTTGCACCTGTTAAATCTAAAAAACAACATATTTATGGCCCCAATGGCCGGTGTAACAGACCGGGCCTTTAGGGCCTTGGTACATGCCCATGGCGCTGGTCTAACCTTTTCGGAGATGGTCAGCGCCAAAAGTATAGTATACCGCAATAAAAACACTGGCCGCCTTTTGGAGAACGCCCCCAGTGTGCGCCCCTGGGCGGTGCAGTTTTTTGGTCATGAGCCTAACTTTTTGTATGAGGCCATACAGTTGCTAGAAGACTGTCCCTTTGATATAGTAGATATTAATATGGGTTGCCCAATGCCTAAAATTGTTAAAAACGGCGAAGGCGCAGCCCTAATGACCAACCCATCCCTTGCAGGGCGCATGATTGAAGCAGCGGTAAAGGCTTCCTCCCGTCCTGTTACATGTAAAATCCGCAAGGGCTTTACACCATCCAGTCTAAACGCAATAGAAATGGCAAAAATAGCAGAGGCAGCAGGGGCTGCCTTTATTACTGTACATGGCCGTACTCGGGATCAGTATTACACTGGGGAGGCAGACTGGGAGGCTATTTCTGCGGTAAAGCAGGCAGTTAAGATACCAGTTATAGGCAATGGGGATATCTTTACCCCGGAAATTGCTATCCACCACTTGGAAAATTCGGGCTGTGATGGCATAATGATAGCCCGGGGAGCCATGGGCAACCCATGGATATTTTCCAGAACCGTAGCATATCTTGAAACGGGTGTTCTGCCGCCAGAGCCTAGTTTTTCTGATATGATTAAAACTGCTATAGAACACCTTCACGATGTAGCACAGGAAAGGGCCATATTGGCCGAGGAAACCGGCAAAAACTTTACAGTTGTGGAGATGCGCAAGCATTTATGCTGGTATACCAAGGGTATGCCCGGCTCCGCAGAGCTTAGACGGAAAATAAACACCGCTCAAACCGCCGAAGAGATGGAAGGGCTTTTGCTTGGCCTGGATGTATAGATAAGTTCATGAAAATTTCTCACAGAGGCACAGAGAACACAGAGAAGGAATTAATATGACTGAACAAGAATTGAATAATTTAACAAGTCCTGCGGTTTATTAATAAAATTCAACTCAACACCCTTGAAACAAGGCATAAAACAAATCAAAAACGGCTTTCCTCTGTGAACTCTGTGCCTCTGTGAGAAAATTTTTTACAATGGACAGGAGAAAAATATGCCATATGCCATGATTCATCTTGGTATTGCTGAAAAATGAAAGTGATTAATATTTCTGATTTCTATATGGGATATGGTATCCATGTTATGACTTCCACCCTTCACAGCACACCCCTTACAAGATGAGGGGATTGCGGGTCAAGCCCGCAATGACGAAAAGCACTGATGCTGAAATTTTTGATACTTTTGCAGAACCTTTTTAGGCCTTTCCAAATATGGCTTGAAGAGGAATTTGCACCATCGAACAACACATACAAAGGAGAGCACAATGAGCGCAAGAAAAAACTCAAACAGAAGCTCAAAGAGAAGCATCATTTACCCAATCGTAATTGCTGTACTATCAGGCCTGTTGCTACTTTCATATCTATCCACCCCGGCCATAGCCGAACCCGGTAGCGCTATCGACCCTCTCGTTACCCAAAGCTATGTAGACGGGCGTATAGCAGAGCTGCAAGCTCAAATAAACGCCTTGCAAGCAGGTCAAGGCAGCGTACAACCTCCGGCAGGCCAAACCAACTTGTCCCAAGCAGACAGGATTGCCATAGCCAACGAAATCCTGCAAACACTGGGGGATAGTCAGGTAGTACCTTTTACACCCTTATTTATACCCGCAGGCAGCACCTTAACTGCCAATGCCGGGGCAGAGTTTATATTAAGAAGCGGTTCTGCCAATGTAATAGCGGGGCCAAATGGCCTTGTGGATATAACCGCAGGCCTTGATATAGCCAACGGCCATGCCGTAAGCCGTAATCACTTAATGCTAGTGCCTGCAACAGACGGCCGGGGCCTATATTTCACCAGCGACTCATGGTTAATGATTAAAGGTGGTTTTATTGTTGCCAACTAATAAGCTAAATTGGTTATTCCAAGGAATAATCCAGTGGATAGCCGGTAGCCTGTTTTTCCGTGGCATCAACGCCGGTATGGACTGGATAGTTAAAATAAGCCGGGGCAGCTTTATAGTAGGGCTGTTTGCCGGGGAAGATGAACCCCAAAAGGCAAGCCTGGAGCGAAGCATATTTGTGCGCCTTGGGGATAAGCTTTTAAATGGCCCAAAGCCCATACGCCTACCTGCCCGCTGGCCCCAGGCCCTTGCGTCCCTGTCTTCGGGTAGCTGGTTTATCCGCACCGCAACCGACCGTTTGGATACCCCAATCCCGCCGCCGGTGCCCAACACCGGGCCTGGTATGCTTGTGGCCTGGGGGGCTTATGCACTGCCTGTATGGGCCTTGCTTGCTGTTGTTATTGCGCTGCCTATTTTGCCTACTATGATACTTGCCGGTATTTTGGTGCCGGCGTTTATATTTGCGTTGCTTAGTCGCCGCTTTGTCCTGGATGGGACGGCGGTTTTTTTGCTGCTTTTTATTGTGATTACTATAGTTGCCGGGGCTATGTCTGTTGTACCTGCCTCTAGTGTGCCTATTGCTGGGCTTACCTCTGTGTTTATGTTGTCGGCGCTAATTATTATCGCCTGCTGCAAAACCCGGGACAGTGTGGACATGCTAATATGCGGCTTTGTTATTGCCTCTGCCATTGCGGGGGTTGTTGGGGTTTATCATATTTTAATCGGCCATACCACTAGGGTTTGGCTGGATATTGTGCTGTTTACGGATATTGGCCTGCGGCTTTATTCTACTTTTGATAACCCCAATGTTTATGGTACTTACTTGCTGCTGACGATTCCCGTTGCGGCAGCTTGTGTTGTTTATGCTAAGAAGGTTTTCTTTAAGCTATGTGCTTTTGGTATTACTGGGCTTTTGGTGGTTAACCTCCTTGCTACTTATTCCAGGGGTTGCTATGTATCTTTGGCAATTGGGGCATTTGTTTTTGTGTTGATTATTAATAAGAAGTTAATTGTTGCGTTTATACCGGCTATGTTTGGGGTGCTTTTGGTGCTGCCTACTACGGTGGTTAACCGTATTGTGGGGATACTTAATTTTGACGATACCTCTACTATTTTTAGGCTCAACATTTGGCGGGGCAGCCTGCGGATGCTTAGTGATTTCTGGCCTATGGGGGTAGGCCAAGGGGAGATGGCTTTTAATCGGGTTTATACCTATTACTCCCTTGGGGCCATTTTTACCCCTCATTCTCATAATCTTTTCCTGCAAATTTTTATCGAAACGGGGATTGTGGGGCTTCTGGTGTTTATTGGGGTGTTGGCTTGTTTTTATCGGGCACAGGTTAACTTCCTTCGGCGTGTAAAGGAGCTTCGCCTTCGGGTGTTTTCTGCTGCCTTGATTGCGGCTGTTACCGGCTTTTTGGCCCAGGGGGCTTTTGACTATAACTTCTATAATTATCGCGTTATGCTGACATTCTTCCTGTTTATTGGGATTGGCATAGCCTTTACACGGGTTGCGACACCTGGCTATGAAGCAGACACAGCACCCCGGGAAAGCGAATGGGTAACAGGCTATCATGACTAAAATTTTGCACATCGTTACAGACACAAATATCGGCGGAACAGGGGACTTATTGCTTCACTTATTAGATGCCTATGATAAGGCCGCCTTTAATATGGAGGTAGTATTACCAGAGAATGCCCGTCTTTCGCCTCTTTTGGCGGAGCGGGGTGTCACCTACTACGAAGTGCCGGATATTGCGGATAAGTCCTTTTCTTTTAAGGGGATTGGAACACTGCGCCGCAAGATACAGGAAATAAAGCCGGATATTGTCCATACCCACGGCTCCCTCTCTGGGCGGATTGGGGCAAGACTATGCCGTGCAAAGGTTGTGCATACAAGGCATTGCGCCTTCCCGGTGGCTTTGTGGAAGAAGATTTTCCCGGTAAAACAGGTATTGGGACTGATAAATAACTCCTTGAGTGATTTGATAATTGCGATTTCACCGGCTGCGGCGGAAAATCTAACGGATATGGGTACGAAAAAGAGCAAGATTAGGACGCTATTTAACGGAACCCCCCCTGCAAAAAGCTACACCCCTGAGGAAATTGAAGGGCTTAAGCAGAAATATGATATCCCTCCAGACACCTTCGTGCTGGCTATAATGGCAAGACTGGTTGAAATCAAAGGCCATGACGATATACTAGATGCGGCAAAGGAAGTCCCCGATGCCCTAATCTTAGTGGCAGGGGACGGCGAAAGACAAGCCCACCTTGAGGCGAGGATAACAAGCGAAGAAATAACCAATGTGAGGTTAATAGGCTTTGTAAAAGAGGTAGACGAAATAATTGCAATAGCTGACGCAACACTTAACGCCTCCTTTGGCACAGAGACATCCTCCTTGGTTTTAATCAAAGGCATGAGTGCCGGAAAGCCAGGGGTAGCCTCCGACTATGGCGGCAACCCGTATCTTATCCAGCATGGGGTTAGTGGGTTGGTGTATCCTACCCGCGATGGAACGGCAATGGCTAAGGCTATTGCTAGGCTTATGTCTGACACTGGGTTATACGAGCAAACATCTACAGGAGCGCGGCAGGTTTATGAGAAACGGTTTACTGATAAAAAAATGGCAGCGGATACTGAGGCTGTGTATCGGGAGGTAGTACCCGCATGAGAAGGGTAGTAGCCTATTCAACCCTTGCTACGGCTTATGCCAGGCAGCCTCAGGGGCGGAAAAATGCCATTTATTTGCGGATTATCATCCGCATAAATGGCGTTTTTCCAGCGCCTGAGGCTACCTGGCGCCTTCGCAGCCGGGTTGAATAGGCTACTACCCTTCTCATGCTGCTTCTACGGCTTGCCGGGGGTAGGGAAGGCGTTGAGTTTGTTTAAAAGCGTTGAGTTTGTTTAGAGGCATGATTGGATGTGAGGCAAAGGGTTTGCGAAAGTAAATTTTATAGTGTGTATGGAGTGTAATATCATGAACAAAGAGAAATTTATAGAAGCGTTAGAATCAAATTCACTGTCTAAACTTCAAAAGATACCCAAAAGTGATTTGCACAGTCATGCTGGGCGTGGAGGTACCCCATCATATATTGAAAGTATGCTGGATATTACACTCCCTAGACTAACCATGCCACTACATTCGATAGCCGAAATGGATGCTTGGTTTACTAGCAACATAAAGTGTCATTTCTCGAACATACACGGCTACATAGCAAGGGTGGGCGCCGCCTTCGTGCAAGCGCAGGCAGATAATATTGCTGTGTTGGCGATGAGTTATGGGATTGACGAAGCCTATTGCATGGGTAATCCAGAGATTTTTATTGCCGTTATGAATGGTTTGCACCATGCCTTTGCTCCAAACACAATATTTCTGCCAGACTTGTCGCTGTGGAGCGTTGATGACCGACTGGATGCAATATTGGATATGAACTGGTTCAAAGGCATTGATATTGGCAATTATTCTGGTGCAATGACAATGGGAGAAATGAAAGCCATGAGCCGAAAAGCACATAAATATGGATTAATAACAAAAGCGCATGTAGGCGAGTTTGGCGGTGCTGATGATATTATGCGTTACGCAGAAGAACTGGAACTTGACCAAATTCAACATGGCATAGCTGCGGTTGAGTCTCCGCAGATAATGAATTGGCTGGCAAAAAACAAAGTTCAGCTAAATGTATGTCCCACAAGCAATGTTTTGTTAAGTAATACAAAAAGCTACGAAACTCACCAGATAAGAACGCTGTTTGATTATAATGTGCCAGTAACAATTAATACGGATGACTTGCTAATATTTAACGCAACTGCATCCCAAGAATATTTGAACTTATACAATGCCGGACTCATGACTACCGAGGAGTTGAATATAATCCGTGAAACGGGTTTGCGTCTTGGTAATCTTATGAAAGGAGTGTCCTATGAAAACAATAACTATTCCTATTGATGACGAAATCCTATTTGCAGTCAAAAAAGATGTTAAACATGTGCAAGCTGATTTTATGCAAACACTCGCCATCCACTACTTTAAGGAAGGTATTTTAGGACTGGGGTTGGCATCACGGATGGCAGGGATGACAAAAAATGATTTTGTTTCCCTGTTGAGTAAGTATAATATCGAAATTTATCAATATAATGATGATGAATTAAAGGGTGAGTTTAATTTAGCTGACAAAATATCGGAGGGAACCTATTGAGTATCATTGTTAACTCCACACCATTAATCAGTTTGGCCATTATTCACCAATTGGATTTACTCCAAAAAATATTTAATGATGTGTATATACCGCTTACGGTCTATAACGAAGTCATCGTGAATGGCAAAGGCAAGGCGGGACATGCCGAGTTATCTATGATAAATTGGCTCCAAGTTGTTGTCCCAGTAAATGCACCGCTTAAGCAGAGTATAATGCTTCAACTTGACGAGGGTGAGGCAGATGTCATAACCATAGCAAAAGATAAAGATATTTCCTTGGTATGTATTGATGAGTTTGCTGGCCGTCAATACGCAAGCCTGCTGGGATTGGATGTCATTGGCACACTTGGTATTTTGCTGATAGCTAAGAAAAAAGGAATTATTCCTCTGCTGAAACCTTTATGTGACAAGCTTATCCTCAATGAGCGTTACATAAGCAGTGGCTTATATAATGAGGTATTAATAAAGGCAGGAGAAGGGTAAAAATTTGGCTCACGCTTTATATCACGCTTTCATGTATTCTGTTTTTTCAAGCCCTTTTCGGGCTGTTTGGAGGGTAATTTTATGAAGAAATATCGTTTGTTTGGAATCATCAACCCTGTGGATGTACTGCTGGTTGCGTTAGTAGTAGTGCTGGTATGGGGAGCGTATTTGCTGGCCCAACCTCAAACTGTAGTAGCAGAGGGTGGGCGATTGATTCGCTATACTTTTGAGCTTGGGGAGAGGCCTGAGGGCTTCCACGAGGGGATTGAGGTTGGCCTGCCTGCATATTGCGGGACAATGGGCTGGCGTATTGGTACTGTTGTGGAGGTTTATGCCTTGCCATTTCTTGCAGATGCACCAGACGAGAGTGCGGGTGTTATCCGCCGCGTACCGGTGGAGGGCTTGGAATTTACCTATATTGTCATAGAGGCCTGGGCTGAAATTAGTGACTATGCTACCAGCATCGGCAACTTTTGGGTGGCGGTTAACAGGCAAGTGGGTATTCGTGGGCGAGACTTTGGCGGCATCGGGTTTATTACTAATCTGGAATGGGTGGTGCAATAATGGTAGATAATCAGGGTCGGATAAAGGGCCGTGTTAGTATTGTTGATATTGTCATTGTTTTGGCGCTGTTGGCGCTTATTGCTGGGTTTGTGTACAGACATGCCGCTCCCCGTCTGGATGAAATACTGCGCCCAGACGATAGCTTTCAAATTACATTTGAGGTAAACAGGATGCGCAGTGTTATCGCTGAGGATGCTGTGGTTATTGGGGATTTAATTTTTAGGCAGCACGACCGCCAGGCTTTGGGTAGGATAATAGCTGTGGAGAAGCATCCTGCTACAGAGGTAATGCAGCGTACAGATGGGACTGCGGTGTTGGCGGTAATGGAAGACCGTTATTCCTTGCATATTACCATTGAGGCAACTGGTAGTGTCACCGAGTCGGGTTTTGTGGTTAATGGCAACGACCATATCTCACCTGGTGCTGAGATAGCGCTTATTAATAGCCGGTTTATCTTCCCCTTGGCCCGGGTTTTTTCTGTTGCCTTTGATGGAGTGGTGGATTATGAGGATGGTTATGGGGAGTAGTTTAAAATAAGGAGGGCTATTTATGGATTTCAAGCGGATAACGGATTTTATGGAGTCGTTGAAAAACATCGGTGTTGCAGGGGCTGACTTGGGTGTGTACCTAAAGGGGCGCGAGGTATATCGCAACCAGGTGGGCTATGCTGATATGGAAGCCCAAACACCCATTACAAAAAATACATTGTTCGCCATATGGTCTATGACAAAAGTGGTGACATGTGTTGCGGCACTGCGGTTGTTAGAGGAAGGCCGCTTTTTATTGACAGACCCCATTGGCGATTTTATGCCGGAGTTTCGTGAAATGGTGTACAAAAATGAAGCCGGTGAGGTTGTACCTTGCAAACGGCCTATTCGTGTTGTGGATTTATTTACTATGTCCACGGGGGTTTCCTATGAAATTGGGGCAGATTTAGCCCTATGTACTGATTTAACTTCTTTCGCCGCCGCCGCATCCAAGGAAACCCTTCACTTTGAGCCTGGTACCCGCTGGATGTACGGATACAGTCACGATATCCTTGGCGCGTTGATTGAACGCATAACAGGAAGAAAAGCCAGCGAGTATTTCCGGGATGAAATTTTTGTGCCACTAGGCATGAGCGACACCTTCTTCCACCAATATATATCTGCTGATAATACTGGACGACTTGCGAATGTATATAAATATAATGCCGAAACCCGCGCTCACACCAAAGACAACCACGCCAATTGGAGCTTCGAAAACTGTGGCGGCGGGTTGGTATCCAGCGTAGATGATTATGGGAAATTTGCCAATGCGCTGTGCAACCACGGGACGGCACTTGGCGGATACAGACTTCTAAGCAAGGCCACCATTGAGCTGATGCGTACCAACCACTTATGCGATACCCGCATGAAAGACTACTGGCAAGCCGGTTATGGCTATGGTTTGGGTGTACGTACTCACGTTGACAATGCAACAAGCGGAATGAACGCCAATATAGGCGAGTACGGCTGGGCGGGGTATTTGGGCACTTACTTTGCCATAGACCCGGCGGCTGAGCTGACCTATGTTTACGCCCACCAGCTTTCGCCAAGTATGGAGGACTATATTGCTCCAAGATTGAAAAATATTATATATGCTTGTGTAAATTGAACTGCCGTCCTTTAATGCTTTCGGCATCCATTGGGTTTTTAGTCCTTTGCCACAATAACCAGAAGCAGCCCGCTTTTAAGGGAGATGGTGGCGCTACGGTCATTCATAACATTGCTAACTCCCAGGCCTCTGCCCATAAATAAATCTGCCTCGTTTAGACGATATTCGAGGCCAATTGTACATACACCACTGCAATCAGACAGGGGCACCAGTGACAGGATTGCCCCAGGCTCCTCACGCAGATGCAGCTTGGAATCTGTTAGCATAATCTTGTTATGCTCGTCGATTATTGCGGCATTTTCGCCGCCCTCTAGGAAGCCTTTTAGTAGCAGAACATTGGTAAGGCTATGGTCTACCCGGCTACCGGTGGCGGCTAATAACAGAAAGTCCTTGAACCCTTTGTCTCGGGCGTATTCTATTGCGATTTCTGTATCTGTTTGGTCTTTTACTGATGGATAAGCCATAACCGGGACACCTGACGGCATATGTCCTATAGAATCAAAATCCCCTACAACTATGCTGGGGTTTAGGCCCATTTTTACAGCATGATTGTATCCGCTGTCGGCGCAGATTATTGTGTCGTTTTCTCTTATATGGGTTTTGATTTGGGCGT
>Ga0123355_10020888_pt1 | contig 10470 bp, 11 predicted proteins | sample TergutEmb28metaG_3_FD_89872 | JGI IMG/M metagenome (GOLD analysis project Ga0123355, IMG submission 89872) | Embiratermes neotenicus P1 segment gut microbial communities from Petit-Saut dam, French Guiana - Emb289 P1 | ecosystem: Host-associated > Arthropoda: Insects > Digestive system > Gut ... | reverse complement strand
CTTTTTCAGCTTGTATAGCCTGCAAGACCGCTAATGTGTCGTTGTCTTTTACCACAACGCCCCAACGCTTTATCAGATTTTTGAAACCAATGTAACGCCATACATGGTAAGTTAAAATGGCAAGTGCCACAGCCGCCCACGCTATCACCAAAACGTGTATCGTAGAAAGTGTTTGCCACATAGATTGAACGGCAGGCTCGTAAATGGTTATGCCTTGCCCCACATCACCAATTATCGTCGGCTCGATTGTAATGTTTCCGACTTCACTTGTTTGCCTTCCGCTTTCGGGAGTTGGAACATACGGAACATCAAATGTTATCAGTCCGTTGCCAAACATAGGTCGGAAAGGAATTATCAAACCAATGAGAATAACTATCCAAGCCGCATAGCGAAGTTTTGGAGAAAACGCTTTTGGTAACAATGCACTAAGGGTTATTATGGCGAGGATCATTAAGCCCATGAATAGTGATGTTGTTATAAATGAAAATATATACTGCGCCATATCACCCCCCCTTTTCTTTGAGCCATTTTTTAAGTTCGGTCAACTCTTCATCTGTTAAATCTTTTCCGTCATACATGGTTTTTACCAAGCTACCAATGGAGTTACCTCGATACCGAAACATAAACTCGCCTGTTTCTAAACTCATGTATTCCGATTCGGATATGATTGGAGTGTAATTGCGCTCCTTGCCCACACGCTCACTTGAAAGAAAGCCTTTTTCAATCAGTCGCACAAGCATGGTCAAAACCGTTTGCGGTTTCCAGTTCACGCTATCGCCCAACTCTTGAATTATCCTTGCAGTGGTTACAGGCGGCTCATGTTGCCATATAATCCGCATCAATTCAAACTCTGTGTCGGGCAATCTCTTGAAGTCAGCCATAGGCTCGCTCCTATCCAAAAGTCATTCTACTATTGTCTTGCAATATCATTCTACAATAGTCTTGGATGAATGTCAACTTTTTTTGAAGGACATTCAAATGCTTTAAGCATGTCGAGGGACAAGAAAGTGTCTCGATGACTCATATACTCTATGTAATGCTACCTTGCTAAAAAAAGTGGACAGAAAAGCGTATCGACATATTTACACTTTTATGTCACATCTACTACGTCGAGATGCTTTTTATTTCCTAAAACTACATTGAGACACATTTATGTCCCTCAATAAAGCAGTAGTACACAGAGCGGCAGAGCAAGCCCGCATCAGATAATTTCGCAAGAGCATTAAATCTCTCCGAAGTCGGCGACACGCTAGGTTCTATCAGTCAACAAGCTTCAGTCAGAACGTCCGTATCACTGGCAACAGTTGCCGACTTGGTGCAAAGCGAAGCCCCAAAGTTAAAGGCATTGATCGGTTTTGTCCGAAAACAATATCCCGTCAAGATGGTCTATTTCATGGCAGAATGTAGCGGCGAGAAAGTCAGCACCTTTGACCGTTATGTCATTTCCGTTGCGGTCAAAAGCCGATATAGTAATGCTTTTCGGGCGTATTACCTTACCTCTTGGCGCACCCGGAGCGATTGAACCTTCAGTGACTTCCTGAGTTTCTGCGCTTTCTTCGATTATCTGCGGGTTAATGAGTTCAATAACGCCGTACTTATCATTTACGACAACAACTCGCCGAAGTATGCCGACATGAACAGCCGCACAGCCATAGCCGCCCACTTTTTCAAGGGTTTCGTGCATATCATCAAGTAACGTCCAGAGCCGTTCGTCGTATTTCTCGACCGCACGGCTTTTCTTGCGGAAAATCGGGTCATTCCAGTTGGTTAGGTTACGTAATCCCATGTATGTTTCCCTCCGTGATTTCACATTTCTCGCTTGTATATTGAAGTGTAGGTCTTCTCTTATCTTAAATTCTGTACTGATACGAAGGCTTGAGTAGTCAACAAGATCATAAAAAAGAAGATGTGCTTCCGTTATTTAAAATAGGAAAAATAAAGCAGCTCACTCTTTTTTGAATGAGCCGCTTTATTCGGTGGTTCTGATTCAGTCGTAATGGCGTTTATATTATATTTCCGCATTTTTTTCTCGTTTGCTTTTCTTCCAGTTACGGGCGTAGGCGTTCATTTTATCACGGTTACGTTGACGATACCCACGCTCGTATTCCCTGCGGCTTTCTGCGCGCCGTGCATTTTCTTCTGCACGTTCTTCCGGGGTCATGGCGGCCTTTTTTGCCGCCTGTTTAGCTTTCATGCGTTCCTTATTATCCTGATACCATTTACGGTGATATTCTTTCAGCCGTTCCTTTTTCGCTGCTTCATCAGTGGCTATTTCTTCCGGGGTACGGGTATCGGGGCGCTGCCCTGTGAAATGCCCCAACGGTTTCCCGCCGTTCGCTGCCCTTCGCTTTTTATATTCGCGCTGGTACATCAGCTTTGCCATGCGATTCTCATGCGCTGCCACAGCTTCCGGGTCGGGCACTTCATCTGTATCCTCAATGGGTGGCGAGTATGTACCGATAAAGTTAAGGTACACATCCACTTTTTGCGTGGTGACGATTGCCCGCCTGTCGGCTCGTTCATGGACTTCTATGCGGTCAACAAACTCATGCAACATGGCAGGGGTCAGTTCCGCAAATTCCTTGTACCGTTTCGTCAGTTCAAGGAATTTCGCCGCCCTGTCGATGCTGTCATCGTAGCTATCCAAGTCGACGGCCAGTTGGGTGATTAGCTGTTCCAGTTCCGCCTGCTCTTGCTCGTATTGGCTGGATAGTACCTTGAAACGCTTGTCGCTGATTTTCTGTGCCACATTATCTTCATATATTCGCTGTATCAGCTTGTCCAGTTCGGCATGGCGGTTTTGGCTGGACTTTAATTTTTTGCGTTGGGATTTTACGGTATCAGTTTGTTGAGTTGAGTACATTTCGTTTATCTGCCGGGTAAATTCCTTCTCGTTAGTTGTGGCGTATGCGCTTACCCTTTGGAGGGTTTCCAGAACGATTTCTTCAATCACGCCGCCATTTATCCGATGCCCCGTGCAAAATTCTATTCCGTGCTTACTCTGCTTGCAGGTATAGTAATTTTTCGCCTTGCCCGTATCTTTTATAATACCCCGATTGTGGTGCATTTTTGATTTGCAAGTGGCGCAATATAACAGCCCTGTGAGCGGGTGGGGTTCACCCAAGCTGTCGGGTTTGTTCCGGCGTTTCTTCTGACGTATATCGTTGGCGGTCTGCCATGTGGTTTCGTCCACTATGGCTTCATGCTTGCCCTCGAACACAAGCCAATCTTCCCTCGGAACGTCCTTGCTTCGCTTGTCCTTGAAGGATTGCTTTTGGGTTTTGAGGTTCACCATGCAACCCTTGTATTCCATGCGGCTGATAATAATGTCAACCATGTTGCCCTGCCAGCGGTATGGGTCAACCCATTCCTTGTTTTTGCAAGCACCGATTCCATGCTGTGCCATATAGTAGCCGGGGGAATATATTTTGTCTTTGCGCAGCCTGCCAGCGATAGCGGTGACGCCGTAACCTTCGATTGTCATACAAAAGATTCGCCGCACAATCTCAGCTGCTTCGGTATCAACTTCCCACACGCTTTTGTCCGTTTCGGATTTTTTATATCCGTAGGGGCAGATGCTCGAAACGTATTTTCCGTTGCGTCCGTTTGACCGCTTCGCCGCCATAATTTTGCGGCTGATATCTTTTGCGTAAAATTCATTCAGAAGATTGACGAACGGGGCAAACTCCAAGGTTTCGGGATATGCGCTGTCTATGTTGTTGGTGACGGCAATGAAGCGGACTTCCTTGGTGCGAAAAAGTTCCATAATAACGCCGACTTGAACGTGGTCGCGGCCCAGCCTGCTCATGTCTTTGCATAAAACTTGGGATATTTTACCAGATTCAATATCGGCAATGAGTTCCTGCCATGCGTCACGCTCGAAGCGGACACCGCTTGTTCCGTCATCGGTGTAATGGCGGATATTTGTGAACCCTTGGCTCTTGGCGTAATCCGCCAAGAGCTGTTTCTGGGTTATGATAGAATTGGATTGCCCTTGAACATCATCGTCCTCGCGGCTCAAGCGTTCGTACAGGGCACAGATTTTGTTTTCCGATTTCCCCATTGGATTATCTCCTTTGAGGCTGTCGGCTTCATTTACGGCAACTTCATCATAGCATATTTCGCCGGGGTTCTCAATGGGAAAATCAACTTTTCCCGCTGAATTGCAGGGCTGGCTGGGAACACTCAAGACACAGCCCCCTTCCTGCAATTATCGGTTGGCGGCATGGTGGCGGGCGTATGTGCCATTTCATTTTTTATTAGGCGCAAGATTTTCTTGTCCATTGTTTCCGTTGCGCCTTTCTTAAAGTATACCCCAACCTCATACGTGACAGAGCCGATTCGCTTGGCAAATCGGCTCGTATCAGCAACTCGTTCTATATTTACGGGCTTACTTTTGCTGTGCATAATCGGCTCCCCTTTCTGGATTTAGATTTATAATTGATAATTCTTTTTTTGGACAGGTGCATTCGGTGTTAATGCCTATTGTTATAATCAGACCCCCTTACAATGGCTTCGGTGACATCGAGATACTCCCTCGTCTCCATTACATCATCCTTTCTCTATTTTGGTTATAGGAATTTGCAGATTATCAGAATAACCGGCGTTAAGATCCCACCAGCCATACCCGACCAAAAAAACAGTTCACGCCAACCGTTCAGCTTGAAAAGCCGTTGTATTGATGCGTTATAGGCTTTGATCCGTTTATCAAGGTTGTTTTTCAGTTTGCCTTCAAAATCAGACACGTTGGCGACAGTCTGCTCCATTCGCTTTACGGCTTTATCCATAGCTTGGATATTTGATTTCATGGCTGTATCAACGTCTTTTTTAACTTGGACGGTGAGTTCATCGCTCATCTGAATAAGAACGGCGTTTAAGCTTTTGCTGAACGCTTCGTTCGTGTTCTGGAGGTCGGCTATCTGCGACTGTTGCTTCTTTTCGATTTGTTGTAGCTGCTGGGTCATGTCCATGTTGAACTGGTTTTGTGATTCTATGAACTGCTTCATCAAGGTTTCGCAATTCTGCACTGACATCGCCAAAGCTTCTCGGAGCAGAGCGTTTTCCGTCTCCATCTTGGCCTGTCGGCTGGCTGTCGATAGTTGAGATATAGGGTTCTGGAATGGATTGTTCCTCGGCAATGAATAATCCGGCATTCGACTCGCTCCTTTCTTTGTTTGCTTGTAATGCTTGGTCGATGCTGTCGGCGGTATAGTCCGCACCTAACTTCGTACCACGGATGGCAAAACGCTCACCAACGGCAGGGTGGACAAAAGATATTGTTTTTTTGGTATTCCGGGGCATATTTACGTTATAATAATTCTTGAGGTACTGTTGAAACTCTATCCGGTCTGTACAATGGGCCTTAGCTTCATCAATGGCAATGCGGAGGGCTTCTTTCCAGCTTTCCTTGCTAAGATTGCCATGTTTATCAATATTTTGTTCGGCATGGGATAGGTTCTTTTTATCGGTGCTGATAGCATCGCCATTAGATAATCGGTCACGTTTCTCTGCGGTTTTAGTTCGCCAATTCAAGGGCGTGAAACCCATTTCCGTACCCAAGGTATCAGCTAAATCCTTGCTGACTTGATACGCTTTGTTGTTCATGTGCAGCTTTTTACCTGTTTCAAAACTAACAGCATTTACAATGATATGACTGTGAATTGTGCCGCTGTCAGTATGTGTGGCTATAACACACTCATGGACAGCGAATAACCGTGAAGCCATTTTTTCAGCTAATTCATGGGATTGTTGCGGTGTCGGATTATCTTCTGGGTCTATAGATAACTTAAAGTGATAATGTTTCCGTTCATCGTAGCCGGTTCCCTTACCATATAAAGCGCATGTTTCCCGGAATTGCTCAGCGTAACCCCTGTTATCATTCATGGAAAGGCTGGAAACAATAACAGCTTTATCGGGCCGGGTAATATAATCAATCGCTCTCTGGGGTTTTGCTTTCTCGATTTTCCTTTGAATAAGGGCATCGCGCACCACACTTTCCAATCCGGCTACGGTTTGGTAGGCTTTCCAGCATTCATTCATAACACAGGCGGCACTTTCACCAAAACTGTTTGATTCGTTCAGTTTCCGGGTTATCTGGTTGAGGTTGTTTCCTTGCCGTTTCAATTCCTGTAACAAGGGGCGTAAATCCTCAATGACGATTATGGGCTTCTTGTCAAGCAGAGCCAAAAAGAAATCGGTCTGATTTTTCTTATTGGCTATGGCTATTTTTTTATGAACTTTCTCATATTCCTGAGATGTCATACGCAGGGTCATGGCTTTATTTCGTTTAAGATTTGGCATAGCAGCTTCTCCTTTTACTTTTTAGATTTTTCTGCTGCGCTACCCATGGATATTACATAAGGCAGAGCGGCGGTTTTAGGGGGGCTTGGGGGGAATTCCCCACAACGAGGATGTAAAGTGCTTGCACTTTGCGTTCCTCGCTATGACATATCGACCGATGCTATGTGACAGCAGTTCGGACGGATGGTATTTGGATTGGATGTGTAAGCGGTATAAGGGGACGGTGTTATCATCGTTTTCTTCTAAGACTGTCTAATGAATTTAACGAATTGGCAATAATATTTAATTCCTGTGTTCCGAGTTCGGTGTCATCGTCGGATTCATCTACGATAAACGTCGTCGGCTTTGAAGGAGTGGCACTGGGCAGCGTGCCTACATTACCCTTATCCATCTCCAGCAATATTCGTTTTACTACTGCTTCAATATGTTTCTCATCAGTGGGTGCCATATGGTTATTTCCTGATATCCCACCAGAGCGTTCATAGTGTTGTACGGCATTAACGATATATTTAGCTTTTTCGCCCCGTGCTTTACTATTGAGTAATTCCGCAACTTGAAGGTGTGCGGGATCTATCTTGTTGAACTGTATATTGAACCTCAGCTTTTTGTCATGCATTTCGCTCATTCTTTCGAATTGGCCGCTCTGTGCAGAATCTCATACCCCTTAGCATTAGCCGATATACTCTCTATAAAGATGGGGGATAATATTTTATCTGACGTTTCGATCTGTTTTTTGAGGAGGATAGAGCCGCCGCCTACAAACAACGCTTTGCCAGTACGTAAATCGATTGACCGTTCCCTGAGTTTGCCGACCAGATCGGATACGAAAACTTGCGCTGTGTTGTTCACAATTAATCTTACATCCTCGCCATAATTAGCAGTATCGCCGTTGAGGATTGCATCGATATCCGACTCATCTAATAGAAGATTCAAGTCGGAATTAACTCTTGCTATTATCTGGTTATACAAAAGAATAACCCCGTTTTCCAGCGAATCACAGTCTGAAAAATCACCATCGCCATTTTTAATTAACAAATGATCGACCGTGAAACCGCCAAGATCGATAACTGCGACTTTAGGATATGAACTAATTCGGCTGAACGCAGTAACGGCTGCGGCGTATGCTTGAGGATAAACGGTCGTTTCATCAACAAATATTTTAAACATCTTATTGTGAAACTCGAATTCCTCAATTTCTCCGCTTATAAAATAATTCTGAAACTGTTCGTACTGTACGCCATAATGAGCCGGTGGAAGCCTTACTAGCAGCTTTATACGCATCAGATCGTCTGTATAGCGGCCTGTATCCTCGATTTCAGTGGCTATAGCAAACAGAGTAAGAATATAGAAACGGTTATCATCAGTCTTATTTCGCATATATGGGATACGTTTTCCTGAAAGCGTATAATACTTGCCCCTGTATTTCATGAAGTTGTCGCCGATTGGCGGACGGGCATCACTCTCACGAAGGCCGGATGTGAAAGAACGCTTACCTGTCAGTTTAATCTGTTTATTACCATGATCGATTGATATCAGCATTAATCAAGGCTCCTTTTTTATAATATTTTCTTTGTATACTCAGCGCATTAGAAGACTCACTAGCGATTGCACACATACGATACACATACAACGCTCACATAAACCATTTTTTCAGACTGAATACTCACATAGCACACACACAATACTCATAAAACCATGTTGTGAGTATTCAGTGTGCATAATATACTCACAACATAACCCCCCATAAAGTGGACACGCAGAAAACAAGAAACCCATGATGGTGGACAGTCAAGTTATTAGGGCAAACTAAAAACCCTTCAGAGGGGACATGTCATGTGTTGGCACGTAGCAGTGTGTCCAAGAAAAGGGGTTTCTAAATTCTAGCGTCACTAGCGTTGTTAGCGTCACTAGTAGCGACATGTCTTAAACCTCATTGAACGGGGATTCGTGACGATGTGTCGCTAGTGACGCTACATTTTGCGTTTGAGGTAAAGGTTACGCCCTGTATTTTTTCTTGAATCAGCTTCGGGCGGGAGCGAAACATTTTAACAATATATTGTTTCCTTGTGTACCAATGAGCGTAACTTTTGTTTTGGACATACTACCCCCCTTGTTTAGTGTCGGGAAACTTTCTGGCCGCCTCCCGATTTGCCCGGGCGGTTTAGGGAGCGTCTTAAATGTGACGCTCTAATATTTCTGGTTGAATCGTTGCCGAAAGAATTTACTTTCCGATATTACATGCCAACAGCTTATTCTGCTGTTGTAATCTCTTTCATGCCTTTGGTTACATATCCGATAAGCACTTGCTCATTTATCAGATATTTCTTCCCTGCCTTTAGGTGTGGCAGTTCTCCAGACAGGCACATTCCTCTAATGCGCCACTTGGACAGCCCTGGCACTAGCTTGGCAGCTTCGTTGATGGTCAGCATTCTGATTGATGTTGCTTGGGTCATTTCGATTCCTCCTTGATTTTTATTAGCAAACATGATAACATGATGTTGATGTATCGTGTTTATTGATAATCACGTCGAATATATGACGTGTATAGATCATTATAAACGACACATATATGACGTGTCAAGCAGATAAAGAAAATTTTTTTTGAGATTGAAAAGAGGGTTATATAATGGCTACATTTGGAGAACGGATAAAAGAATTGAGACAGCAGAAAGGCTTAACGCAACGCCAAATGGCTGATTCATTCGGAATTACAGAGCGGAATTATCAAAGATATGAAGCTACGGACAGCCCGAGTAACGATACTTTATTGAAACTGGCTGATTTTTTCGAGGTGACAACTGACTATTTGCTGGGGAGATCCGATTATAAATATCGAAATAATAGCGAAAAGAATATTACGTCCGATGCGCCCGGCGGCGTTCAAAGCATCTTAGACCTTGATACTGACAAACTGCAACGTGACCTGGATAGTTCTGATAAAGATGGGCAGTGGTTAAAATTTCTTTTTGATGAACCGTTACAGAGTTACGCCATGTGGCTTCGCAATGCCGGGATTTCTATTTCGGGTGGAGGTAATAGTGGGATGGTTGTTGTTGAAATAGAGGATGATGAGTTTTTTGATATTTCGGGTAACTTGGACGCTATTTTGCAAATGAGTAAGGAACACTTTAAACTGCTGGTTCGACAGCTTGGTAAGAGGTGGCCACAGAGTGACGAACAATCGAGTTAATAATAAATATCTAAATAAAAAGTTCCCGCAGCAGCGGTTGCGGCAAGAGCAAATGATATTTAATGAGGTGCATAATATAAATGAATTACAGGTTTATGATCGAGAAAGACCCAGAATTGTTTTATCTTGTTAGATCAGTGATTAACAATTGGGATCCTATCAATATACTGTTTACGGTTGATGAGTATGATCCCGAGGTTGGCAATATCGCCTATCTACTGAAAAAAAACCTGAGATGTCCGTCAACGATCTGGCGGAGGAAATTCATGAGGTTTTCACAAGGTGGTTCAACGACGGAATCTTTCAATACCCAAAAGAAAGCTGCCTGCCTATTGCGCGAAAAATACTTGAATCAATTAGCAAAGAAAAAAATATATAAAAATGCATTTAGGATGTCTGCCCTGTGATTCTTGACTTAGCATCGCGTGTTTACGAGCATAACGATGCAGTTTTTGCTGAGTATAGAGATGGGACGCTCATTGAATTTATTAGTCTTCAATCCACTTACGATAGTGAATCTACTCTGATTTTCGCAGGATAATACTGGGATTGCTATTTCGGGGGGGAAGTGTTTGAGGATCGCCGCATAAATCCATCCTTTGGTTAATGGCTCCGCATCGGGCGTGCCACGCAGGGTGATCGCCGGGATCAGATAATCCCCCGGCAAGTATGTAATCAATCTTCGGCTTGAATATACTCCTTTCAAACATGGCTGAAACGCCTTATTTATGCCGTAAATGAGCCGACAGCCATGTTATTTTAGTAGGCTTCTTTCTCAAGCCCCTTAATAACATAGCAAAGGATTATACTTCATGCTTTTGGAAAAGTTTATAGTGTTAAAAATCTTAATGCGGTATCCGAATTTTTTAAGCATATTCCCACATTCAATTACAAGGCTACCTTTTGGCTTCGTTTGTCAAGGACAAACTTTTTGGGTATACTCATAATAACTGACTGACTATACGTGTTTTTATAGCATT
>Ga0123355_10020887_pt1 | contig 10470 bp, 10 predicted proteins | sample TergutEmb28metaG_3_FD_89872 | JGI IMG/M metagenome (GOLD analysis project Ga0123355, IMG submission 89872) | Embiratermes neotenicus P1 segment gut microbial communities from Petit-Saut dam, French Guiana - Emb289 P1 | ecosystem: Host-associated > Arthropoda: Insects > Digestive system > Gut ... | reverse complement strand
TGTCGTAAGGATTTCTGTGACTTTGCCTGTTAGGGATTCGTCTAAAAAAGCTAGCGAGCCGCCTTTGAATAGGGTGAAACTTTCTTTTAATACTTTGTCCTGGTTATGGTGGGTTTCTATGGTTTGGGTTTGCATTTTTGGCCTCTTGGGGTTGGGGAGTTTGTGGGTATGTTATAGCATATGGGTGGGGGTTGGGCAAGGGTAGGAAAGCTTTCCCCAAATCATCAACGGCGATAGGGCAATAAAAACCCGCTTTGGCTTATAGCGACCTTGAGGGGTTTTGCAGATGTCCGTTTGCACAATGTAATAGCGAATTTGCTATTGCACTAGCATATCAAATTTGCTATTATAAACTTGACTCAAGGAGGAACAATAAAATGTACGATATCATTTTTTATAGCGACAGCAGAGGCAGAGAACTCACCGTTGAATTTATTAGTGAATTGCGGCAAAAGGCCCACACTGATAAAAATGCAAGGATAAATCTTAACAAGATTGTTGCGTATATCGACCTTCTTTGCGAAAAGGGTACGCGAGTGGGTGAACCTGTTGTTAAACATTTGGAAGATGACATATGGGAACTTAGACCTTTGGATAACAGGATCCTTTTCGCCCATTACGAAGGGAAGCTATATATTCTTCTGCACCACTTCACCAAGAAAACCAATAAAACCCCTACGGGCGAGATTAAGCAGGCAAAACGTAATCTTGCAGAGTATATTGAAAGGAATGATAAATAATGGCTACGAGCTGGAAAGACTTTAGGCAAACTCTAAACTTAACCCCCGAAGAAGAAGAAATTATTAATCTTGAGAAATCCGTTATTAATGCCATTGTAGATGCACGGGAAAAAAACGGCCTAACTCAAAAGCAGTTATCCGAAATGTGTGGGGTACAGCAACCTGTAATTGCACGAATCGAACGTGCAGTACATTCACCACAAATTAATAGCATCATCAAGATTTTAAAACCGTTGGGCTACACGTTAGCTGTTGTAAAAGAAGAAGCTACCACATAATTATGGCATGTTATACATGTGGGCAGGGCAAGGGTGGGGGAATCGCCTTTCCCCAAATCATCAACGGCGATAGGGCCGCCTTGTTAAGGAGAGTTTTCTTAACAAGGCGGCCCTTTTGAATACTTGCTTTAGGAGGTTTACTGCTTTAGTGATGTTTAATACAGTAAATGCTTACTGAGGCGTTATTATTTGCCCGCCTACAATTCCGCTACCGGGGCCTATTGAGAAATTGCCACTTTGGTTTACTTGTACGCCGCCGGCGTTGTCTCCACCGGTTAGTATGAAGATTGTTATTGGGAGGTTGGGTGGGGCGGCGTTTACTGCTGCTCGTAATTCTCTGCCCAGTTGGAGATGTTGAGTTCTTGCCCTAAACGACCGGTGAAGTTGATGTCGTAGTTGTTTAATGGGTTGCCCCAGATGCTGGCCTGTCTTGATGCGATGTTGGGTGGTGTGATGTCTGGTGGGGTTGACGCGCCGTTGCCTGCTGTGTTGCCGGAGAAGACTGCTGCTGGACCGATGTTTAGGTTGTCGTAGGCCCAGTCGGGGAGGATAGGGGAATTGTTAGCTCTAGTTGAATATATTCCGCCGCCACCGTCTGTAGCATGATTGTTTGTTATCGAGCCGCCTGTCATGTTGAATGCGCCCACAGCTGCTGCCGATACATATACACCGCCACCTCTTGTTGCGGTGTTGCCTGTGATCACTCCTGCTGAGATATTAACGGTACCACCAGACTGGAATATTCCACCGCCGCCGGAGCCTATTCCTGTGGCGATAAATTGATTGTTTTCTATTCGAGCATTATCACTTGTCATGTTAAATACACCACCTGTGATGTGTACTGCACCGCCGATGTTCGGGAACATGCTTGGCATGTTTCGGGAATGGTTGGAAATTGTCCCGCCTTCCATCGTAAATACTCCAGTAGTCAAATGCACTCCACCAAACCAATTATGATTTATTGAGCCACCCGACATTGTAAATGTCGGTGTATTACCAATTTGTGCATTTCCTAATAAATCGACACCATAATTACTACCGCTTATTGAGCCACCTGTCATTATAAACGATGTTCCAAAACCAGACATTCTCACACCTGTACCAGTATTATTGCTTATTGAACCGTTTGACATCATGAAGGTTGTTCCTGTTCCTTCTACTGCCACGCCAGTCGTGTGATTATAATTTATTGAACCGTCTGACATTGTGAAGGTTGTTCCTACCCCTACTACTAACACTCCTACGCCGCCAGAATTATTGTTTATTGAGCCATTATACATTGTCATCGTTCCACCACGTGCTGACACACCAAGACCCACATTACGATATATATTACCGCCATACATCGTGAATTTCGGATTGAAACTCTCTCCCAAAGATACGCCGCCACTATTGTTGCCACCACCGATTCTATTATGGGCAATATAACCATCATGCATTGTGAACGTTCCGTTTGTTATTCGAACACCCCCACCGGCATGACGAGTTGTGGTGATATTATGATTAATACTACCCCCATACATTGTAAATGCCCCATTAAGCACAAGTACGCCTCCAGCGTTTCCGGGGTCACCTACCCTAAAGGTGTGTGGGGAATTACTGCAGCGGTTAGAGTGTATTGACGCATTATCCCTCATCTCGAAAATTGAAGTATCTGTTAGCAACAGAACGCCACCGGCAATAGCTTGTGTGTATAATGTTGTGAGCGGATTATTGCTACTAATACTACTATCGCCTTGCATAATAAAGATAGAATTAGTGCCGACGCTTACGCCACCTACATTGAATCCGGTGTTATTATTTATTGACCCGCCTAACATCGTAAAACGTGCGCGAGTAGCTTCTTCTGTACCCGAGCCATTTAGCACTACAGCAGTTAACCCCAAGCAATTTTCTATTATGCTTCCTGGGTTCATGTTAAGCTCGCCACCGGCATTAACGAGTACGCCGCCAGATGAAACTTGGCCACCATTAAGTGTGATGTTTTGCCCTAGTGTTAAACTACTGTTAGCACTTAGCGTGAAATGTCGCTGATCTCTGTTTGCTTGCGTAAGTGCCCGCACATTAGCGGCTCCTTCCACTGTGTTAGAGCTTACCAGAGTTATATGGCGGTTTGCTGGTATAACAATAGCATTGCCCGGTACACCTCCAGGTGCCGCAAAGCTATTGTTTATAAGAATCGCAGTCGGTACACCTTCCGTCACTGCATTAACAGCAATCCGCAATTCCTCCCAAGAGCTAACATCCACGCTAACTGTCGGCATAACAAAAAGACTCACACGGATATCCGTCTGCCCAACCACAACACTACGTGTTATATCGGTGCTATCACCTGAAAGTGTACCGTCGCTAATCATCCAACCAGAAACTTCAAACCCAGCATTAGGCGTAGCTGTAAACACCACAGTAGAGCCTTCAATAACCTCATCTCCACTGGTTATCAAAGTTCCATTTACAGTAGCTACCATACCGGTATTAGCCCCGGCTGAGAAGTTAATAGTCTGAAAAGTTGGTGGCAGTGGCGTAAGGTCTACATTTATCGTAAAGGTAGCACTCGCACTTTGGCGTCTTGCAGTTACATTAAACGACCCGGTACCAGCCGACCCAAAAGGCGGGCGCGTTCCGGTTACCGTTATAACCTCGTCTGTTGCGGTGGCAGTAATCCAAGGTGGTAGGACACTAGTATCAAGGGTTACAGTGCCTTGAGCAGTACCTCCTACATCAACTGTGGTGCTTAGGTTTTCATTATTAATATAAACCGTGCTTTGACTAAGTGTGACCGTATGCCACGGTGTAACAGTGATTCCCCGCCAGTGTCTAGTAATTGTAGTATGGATATCATCCCGACATGGGATACACCAATTATCGAGTATGTGATGAATTCTTGGATTCATTGTACATACTGCACTGTTACAGTCTGGTGCGCCAAATACATGTGATATCTCATGAATGACTGCCCGACTATGCGTTATTGGAGGCTCTATCCCAGCAGTTGTTACAACCATTTCACCCATGTGCCATGTAATTGGTTCCCATCCTCCTCTCGTCCATGGCTGTCTAGCCATACCGGCAATTGGTGTGCATCTAGCACAAAGAAAGTAATCTACAAATTTAAAAACAGCAGTTGTTGCGTTGCTAGGGTATACATCCAATACGTTACGCCCCCACGCGCGCCAACACATTCCGCCCCACCCACATGTTAAATGTGCTCCATTGAGTGCAGGCTCATAGCGAGGAGAATCAGGATGTATAACCATATAAATCCCGAAATTTTCTAAAAAAAGATCTTTAAATTCGTTAACGCTGTCAACTGCGTGAGCGCGTGCTTCGTCAGTATCGACATTTACCAAAATCATGTATTCAACAGTGACAATGGAAGCCCATCTGGCCCAGAATACTGTATTTCCACTGTCAATAGTCGAATTAGCCGTAAGCCACTCACCACCAATTACCGCAGGGGAATTAATCCAGCCAATAAACACATACCCCTCCCGGGCTTGTGGTTGTGGCAACGTCCCCATTTGGGAGCCTGCCGTCCTTGTAAGTGTCTGCACAGCCGGTAAGCCGCCGTTACCGTGTAAAGTTAGTGTAACAATCTCATTAGACTCCTGGAGGCGTTCTGCCATTTGTAGTATGTCGGCATAGATTGGCGTCTCAGGCTTTTGCATTATATCTAAGTCATCACCTTGGAAATTATCTTCACTGTAGATAGTTTCATCATCCCTAGAGGTGAAATCCTCGTCATCTACATCATCTATGATATCTCTCTCATCATCGGCAACAACATCCTCTTCGTAAACGACTTCATAGATAGCCTCATAAACATAAACAACATCCTCATAAGGAGTAACAGCAAAAATCCCAGGCAAAGCCGCAATAACCTCAACCATACCCGCGGGCACCCACAAGGTTACCCCATTAAACTCATCATAGTAAGCACTAACAATCTCAAACCAATCGGCCTCTAATCTGCCAAGTTCATCATGTTTATACTCACCCAACTGGGTCAACTGAGCATAAAAATTTTCATGAGCGGCAAGGGCATGTGATTCAAGAGGAGCATACAATTCACGTGTATAAGGATGCCGGGCCTCTAACATAAGCAATAAGCCTGCAACCGGCGGCGTAGTAAACTGAATGCTAATTTTGGTTGCGGCACTAGGGTCACTATCAAACCCATACTCAAATCCTACTGCCCCAAGCGGAGCTTCCAGTGTTCTAAGCCAGTAATATAAATGGTCATCGTAGGGACTATACGCATCCCATTCATCTGGCATTACATCTGCTTCCGATAGATACTCGTCCCAAGCGGTCTCATAGCTAACTGGATCTACTGCCTGCAATCTAATTGGCAAGCCGCCAATAATCATTGCAACAACAAGGAAGATGCACATAAACCTTTTTGTTTTTTTCATGATTTTCTCCTTTTTTTGCGCATTGCGCAGTCAATATTAAATGATGCTTGTCTACAAAAAAGCCTGTGTATTTCGTCAGAAGCAATAATTATAAATCAAGCACAATCATAAAATCCCTCCTTTTGCATCATCCGGGTGTGGTGCTTTTCATAGTGTTAACAGCGATACAAACAAACCTTTGCTTGAGCGCGAAATACGTCGCTTTTTTGTACTTCTTGTCATCATATTATCGAACGTTATTTTTACTGTCAATACGTTTCGCTTTTCGTGATAAAATATAAAACTATTGTTCGATACGTGTTCTGCTTTTGAATTATGTATGCCGCGTTAATTTTACAGCAGGAATAACAAAAGCCTGTAGAATGTTGATTCTACAGGCTTTTTAGTACGGAGGGTAAGGGATTCGAACCCTTGCGGGGTTGCCCCCAAATGGTTTTCAAGACCACCGCGTTATGACCACTTCGCTAACCCTCCATAAACGCAAGCCCGTTGGTCCACTATGGATTACGGGCTTTGTCTTGTACGAGAAAGGATTTGAACCCTCGACCTTCTGATCCGTAGTCAGACGCTCTATCCAGCTGAGCTACTCGTACAGTTTTTTGCAGGGGGGAGTATAGCATAGGCTTTACGTGGATGCAAGTAAATGCATAAATTTTTATAGCTTGTCATATATTTTCATGTAAGCGAGGTGTGGTTATGGATATAAGGGAGTTATTACGGGCATTTCTGGGGGCACAGTTGGCTGAGAGAATCATGCCGCTAAGCGCAAATGATTTTGAAACGATAACGGAGCTTAGGCTTAGGGCGGACAAGCCGGTGTTCATTAGGTTAGCGGGGGTAGATTATGTGCTTACCGAGAGTGGAAAATCACTTGAAGACCTAAAAAACGCCTACCGGCCCACCGCCGCTGATATTGCCGAAACCATTGAGCGTATCAGCCAATACTCATTTTATGCCTTTGAGCCGGAGCTATGCATGGGGTATATCACTTTACCCGGCGGGCATAGGGTGGGGATTGCCGGACAGGCTGTTATAGAAAATGGTGCTGTGCGGGCATGGAGGCATATCAGCAGTATTAATTTTAGGATAGCCCATGCTGTTAAAGGCTGCGCCGATGGAGTGCTGCCCCATATTTATGAAGGAAGTAAAATCTGCCATACCATGGTAATCTCCCCGCCGGGCTGTGGTAAGACCACTATGTTAAGGGACATGCTTAGGCAGATTTCAGATGATGGGTTAACCGTGGGCTTAGTGGACGAGCGGTCGGAGGTAGCAGGCTCTTATAGGGGCATCCCGCAAAATGATATCGGCTTGCGCACAGATGTACTTGACGGTTGCCCTAAAGCGGAGGGTATGGTGATGCTTTTAAGGGCGATGTCGCCGGATGTTATTGCTGTAGACGAGTTAGGCGGCAAAGACGATGCCGCTGCCGTTCATGCGGTGCTAACAGCGGGGGTTAAGCTGCTGTGCACTGCCCATGGCAACGACCTTGAGGATGTTAGGAAAAATCCTGCCCTTGCGGGGCTTGTAAACGGTGGGATATTTGAGCGGTATATCATATTAGATGCACCCGGACAGGTTGCTAAAATACTGGATGAGGGAGGGGTAGAATGTTCCCAAGTATTGTAGGTGCTGTGGTTATATTAGTAAGCTGTACGGCTTTGGGGTTTTATTTTGCCGCTCAAGAAAAATTTAGAGTACATGATTTACAGGAATTTAAAAAAGCTTTGATGATTTTGTCATCGGAGATTGAGCATATGCGTACGCCGCTTCCCCTTGCTTGCGCAAATATCGCTAAGCGGACAAATGACCCCGTTAGTGCCTTATTTGGGCAATTTTCTGACTTATTGTCTAATGAAACCGGGGAAACAGCATATCAGTTGTGGCTTCAAACTTTGAATGGCCAAAAAAAACGCTCTTACTTGGCGGCTGAGGATTGGGATGCTTTAGAGGGCTTTGGCAAGACTTTGGGTTACTTGGACAAGCAAATGCAGCAGAGTGCGATAGCTTGCACTGTGGACTATATTGATGAAAAAGTCACAGGATTGCAGACCCAATCGGATAAGAATAGCCGTATGTATCGTAGTTTAGGGGTTATTGGTGGGTTATTGCTTGTGGTAGTGCTGTGGTAGGGGGTGCATTATGCAAAATATGGATATTAGTGTAGTCTTTCAGATAGCAGCGGTTGGCATTTTGGTTGCTGTGCTTAACCAGGTGCTTAACCGTGCCGGCCGGGAGGAGCAGGCCACAATGACCACTCTGGCGGGGCTTTTGGTGGTACTGTTTTGGGTTATTCATTATGTTAGTCAGTTATTTTCTGAGGTGCAGACTATATTTAATTTGTGAGATGGAGGGGGCTATGGGTATTTTTCAGGTTGTAGCTACGGGCGTTCTTGGGGCGGTGCTGGCTATTACTATTAAAAAGCAAAGCCCTGAAATTGCGCTGATTATTACTATTGCGTCATCTGTATTAATTTTTCTTATGGTCTTGCCCATGCTTACCGAGGTTGTTGGGGTCTTATCCAGGGTAGGGGAGATGCTGGATGGGGGGATGCAGTATGTTTCGTTGGCATTTAGGGTTATTGGTGTGGCCTATATTGCGGAGCTGGGTGCGTCTGTGTGTGCTGACGCCGGGGAAACCGCCATTGCGGCTAAAATCGATTTGGGGGGCAGGGTGATTATTATGGTACTTGCTATGCCGGTTGTTATTGATATCGTAAGTACTGTGCTGGCCATTTTGCCATGATGGGGATGCATAACCCTGCATTGGATATTGCCGAGATTATTCCATTTGATAGCTATGATATCGGTGTGCTTGACATGCCTAGTTTGCCTGGGTTTAGAGATTTGGTGGGACAGGCTATCAGTGGGGAGCTTGATCTCTCTCTTAGCGGTATCCTTTCTGGCGGGCTGTCAATTATTTTTGGTGAATTTTCTGCCAGTACGCATCTTTTGCGTCAGCTACTTATTATTGCCATATTGGGGGCTTTGATGAGCTGCCTTACCGAGGCGTTTACTCATAAATCCGCCGGGGAGCTTGGGTTTTATGTTACCTTTCTTATGGCGGTTCTTTTGGCTGTTTCTTCTTTTTATCTGTCTGTGCAGATTCTTAATGGGGTGGTTGGGCTGGTTAATAATATTATGCTGGCCGCTATCCCTCTTCTTATCGCCATTATGGCTATTAGCGGTAACGTGGTGGGGGCGGCGTCTTTTCATCCTATGATGTTTTTTGCGTTGCAGCTGGTTACCTGGTTTGTTTCCCTTGTGTATATACCGCTAATCCTAATGTCGGCGGGGCTTGATTTGGTCAATCATCTTTCTGAGACGGTTAAGCTAACTAAGCTTGCCGAGCTTTTGCGTAAAATCGCCGATTGGGCTCTTAAGGGGATTGTTGGGGTGTTTGCATTGCTTTTGACGCTTCAGCGGTTTTCTGCACCTATCCTTTCTAATGTGGCCTTGCGCACTACCCATAGTGCCGTTGGGGCGATACCTGTTGTTGGTAGTGCCTTTACTGCTGCTGTGGATACTGTGCTTCATTTTGGGCAGGCGGCCAGGCATGGGGTGCTGGTGGCACTTGTAATCGTACTTTGTGTCGCCTTGGCCGCGCCGCTTGTTAAGCTGTTTGTGCTTTCGCTTGTCTATCGGTTTACGGCTGGGATTATTCAGCCTGTGGCTGATAGGCGGTTGGTTAGTTGTATGGATAGTGCGGCTAAGCATATGGGGCAGCTATTTTATGCGGCGGCTATTATTGGGGTTATGTGTGTTTATGCCGTGGTGATTTTGCTTTCGTTTTAGGGGGGGGTGTGACCGTGCCTGCATTTTTTGATTACATTCGGAATATAACATATTATCTGCTGTTTGCCGCCCTTGTTGGCTTGATTGCGCCATCGGGTAAATATAAGAAGTTTGTGTCGCTGGTTATGGGTTTTATATTACTGGTGCTGCTTTTGCAGCCTATCCGCAGCATTATTGGCACACAGATTCCTATAACCGAATGGTTTCAAGGCATTTTGCCAACCCAGGCTAAAAATGCGGTAAGCCTTGATGATACCTACTCCATATGGCGTGACACATATTTAGCGGCTGCTTTTGAGGCACAGCTTAGCGCACAGCTTAAAGGGCTTCTTGCGCAAAGTGGAATTAACTTGCACGATGCTAACTTTGAATACACAGAGGATTTTGGCCGATTAACTATGATACGAGTACAGGTAAGTCGTGAAGAAGAAGAGAGCCGCCGTGTCCCATTTATCCGAATCGAGCCTGTAAGAATACAGCCAGAAGAGCCACCTGACGATCCACTAGTAAACGAGGTAAAAAATCTGATATCCGGATTCTATAACCTGCAAAAGACACATATACATGTAGAGATACTCGAGTGAGTGTATCAAGAGGTGAACCCCAGATGAAATATCTGCGTAAATACGTGGAAGCCAAGGACAAGAAAACAATTATCTACTTGGTGATGATTGCTGCCGCTGGAATATTAATAATGCTATGGGGCCGTACATCAAGAGATACCGTCCCGCCTGCGTCGTCAGAAGAACCCCAGCTGGTATCCACAAGTGACCAAACCCCGGCACCATACAATCCTCACGCCCGATCAGAGCGGGCCTTAGAGGAGGAGCTTGAGGCATTCTTTTCCTTAGCCGAAGGGGCGGGCCGGGTGCGTGTAATGCTAAGTGCACCTACAAACAGGGAAACGGTTTTTGCTATAGATTCCACAGCTAGCCGTTCCTATACCCTGGAAGAGGACGCACAGGGGGGTACTCGCGACCATCGCCAAAGCACTACCCAAGATCAAACCGTAATAATTTCCGACAGAAACGGCGTAGACCAGCCACTAGTGCTACGGGAGATAGCCCCCCGGATAGAAGGCATAGTGATTATCGCCGAAGGAGGGGATAATCCATTTGTAAGAGATGCCTTAACCAGAGCGGCTATGGCAGTGTTAGGCGTAGAGGCCCATAAGGTTCAGGTTCTGACTATGCATACAGAGTAGAAAATGGAGAATGGTGTACCGTGCAAAGCACGGCCCCA
>Ga0123355_10020885_pt1 | contig 10470 bp, 3 predicted proteins | sample TergutEmb28metaG_3_FD_89872 | JGI IMG/M metagenome (GOLD analysis project Ga0123355, IMG submission 89872) | Embiratermes neotenicus P1 segment gut microbial communities from Petit-Saut dam, French Guiana - Emb289 P1 | ecosystem: Host-associated > Arthropoda: Insects > Digestive system > Gut ... | reverse complement strand
GTCCTATACACACGGATCTACCATTTAATGTCCTATACACACAGATCTACCTTCAATTTCCTATACACACACAGATGTAACTCTTGATGTCCTACGCTCATAGATCTACCTCTTAATGTCCTATACACACAGATCTACCACTTAATGTCCTATACACATAGACCTACCTCTTAATGTCCTATACAAACAGATCTACCACTTAATGTCCTATACACACAGATCTACCTCCAATGCCCTATGCACACAGATGTAACTCTTTAATGTCCTATAAACATTGATCTACCTCCAATGACCTATATACAAATCTACCTCTTAGTATCCTATAAACACAGATCTACCTCCAGTGTCCTATTCACACAAATTATTAACGTCTTACGAATATAGATCTACCTCTTAATATCCTATACATATAGATCTACCTCCAATGTCCTATACACACAGATGTAACTCTTAATGTCCTATTCACAATGATCTACTTCTTAATGTCCTATACACATAGATCTAACTCCTTCGTCCTATAAACACTGATGTAACTCTTAATGTCCTACGCACACAGATCTACTTCTTAATGCCCTACAAGTTCAAGTTTACGATGTGGTGTATTGCGCACTATGGTCTACCCGTTATGGTCCTACATACATTGCTCCACCTACTGATACCTTCTGAGTAGTTAAATTTTTCTTTTTTCATTTAGCAAGAATCTGAGTTGAATTGTAGACCTGAAACGCCGAAGAAAATTTTGGTAGTTATTTGAGTTATGATAAATTTTGCAGAAAGCAAGAGTTGGGACCAACTTTAAAGTACTATACGGGTACCTGTCTATAAATATTTAAGTCAACGGCAGCTTATGAAATATGGCCAGTTTACAAGTTCGTGCTGTGTATGTGTGTGTGTGAGAGAGAGAGAGAGAGAGAGAGAGTGTGTGTATGAGAGAGAGAGAGGGAAATTTGTTTTCGCAAATTAAAAGAGAATAATATACGTAAGGTTTCAGAGAAGAGGGTGTGAAGCAAAATACTGGGTCTAAGTGGGGCCTCCATAATTTACAATATCCGTCAAATGTTATTATGTAGGTAGCATTGATGCTGGAGACTGTAGGTGTTGAAGTCACATTTAGGATACGAGAAACTCTAGAGAATTTTGGTCAGGAAAGCTGAAAAGAGACTGCTTGAAGACCTAGACCTAGACGGTAGGGAAAAGAAGAATGGATCTTCCGTACACAGGAAGTAGGTGCACGCAAATTGCATTCAAGTAGTTTAGGGTAGCGTCCAGTAGGTTTCTGTGGACACTGAAATGTGTGTTCCTCTTAATAAAATGCGGGGAATATTTTGATCGACTCAGGAACCAGTAGATTCAGAAGGAGAATTCTGACTTCAAAAGCACATTTAATGTGCTCTGATATTAGAATGGACAGGTGAAAATGACACAGACTAAATGATCTGGATCTACTCTTATTCATTTGTGCAGTGTTGCTTTTCCTTAGTTATGGGAAATGTCTCTAGTGACATTCATGTGCTAAATCTTTAAACAAGGTTTCGTCAGATACAACTCTATATGAAATGTTTTCATAATATGAGATTGCTGGACACGAAATACGTGTTGGTTCTGCACACAAACACAATTATCTGTTAATATGTGTACCAGAACTTTTATGGAACTTAATAAGCGCTGGCATTAAAATTTCCTTTTATTTAAAAAAAACACGTCCTAATTAAATAGCTTGAAAAACTAATTTGTCTTACAGACGCAAATTAGATACCACAGTCACTTCAACTAATAAACAACAAATGCACCTATATAATTTTCAATTAAAACACTTTAAAACACTTAAAACCACTCCGACGTGTTTCGATCTTTTCATATCATCATCAGGGAATTTCGTCGTTCCTTGCTAAAGTTATTACATATTCATGATTTAGTTCGTTTTTGTAAAAAGGTGTTGTGGCAGCATATCGTGTTGCGTAGGAATCTGTTGTAGAGAGTGCAGTTGGCTGGGTGTGTGTCTTGCGAACTAAATCGTGAATATGTAATAACTTTAGCAAGGAACGACGAAACTCCCTGATGATGATATGAAAAGATCGAAACATGTCGGAGTGGTTTTAAGTGTTTTAAGTGAAAGTTATATAGGTGCATTTGTTGGTTAGTAGTTGAACTGATTTTACGAAATGCATGGTGCAACGATGAGATTCATAGATACCACAAGTATTTCTGGTAGTAATGCGTTGTCATATAGCTGATATTTCATGATTACGTTCCAGAAATCGCAGAGATAACCACTACTGCGTGTGTTGCACGGAAAGTCTTTAACACAACAGCAAGGATTCAAAACAAAATATCACTCTAATCGTGAAAACGTTAAGGTGTATGCGGCTAAGAAATTCAAACTCCTAAGGAAATTCAAGAACAATATGTCAGTTACAAGTGTCCGTATTGGAGAAATTTATTTCTTTGAAATCAGCAATTACGACATTAAAAATAGATATTTATAATGGACGCCCTGTAGCTGTCAAAATTATTCTGCATTTTTTTGACATCGGGAGTACGAGTGGGGCAAATGAACGTAAAAGGAATGTGTAAGAAGTAGTTTTGGTCGGCAGAGAATGAAGAAAGTCACGCAAGTTGCAGTCTTGAATATTACAGTGTATTTAGAATTAAAAATGTAAAAATTCTGATTAACAAATTACTGCAGTTAGGGAAACCCAAAATATTTTCCATTATACTAAAACTCCTACCGGTCTCGGCTCTCAAAGACTTATTGCAACGAGTCAAATTAGTGTCAGAGAAGAGCGTACATAAATACATATATGAAATATAATTAGAAAAATATAATGCAAAATTATACAAAAAAATGTTGACGCAAGAGACGGAAATATATTATTCGTTCCAGGCAAAGTTGAAAGTTTTTTTAAGTATATACAAGCTCATTGTATCTGTTTACAAGTGTGCTAACTGGACTTCTATTTTTGCGATGTCTATAATTTTTTTAAATATCTGGATGAAATAAATCATAATTATTTCATTCCACTTCTTTCCAATTCATTCATAAGCATCCAGCTAATATACAGTTTCTAAGCTAAGAATGTCATAGAGCGATGTTGGGGAAACGAAGGCTTAAGCAACAAACTTTTTGTATGATACAGTAGAACGAAATTTTTATTGTCAAGGATGGGTGGAAACTTTGTAAATACGTGATTAAAACAGCAATCTGCATCTGATTGGTCACTTAGTTTAAAACAGACTAAACTGTTCATTCTGGGTAAATGACCAACTTGATGCACAATTGCGTTATATAAAACGCTTGTTATTATAATCCTCTACATGTTTCGAGCAACGCTGTGCTCATCATCAGGGGGTCGAATTGTGTTAATACAGCATTTGGTATAGTATTCTCTGTAAGTTGTTTAATATACCACCATCATTGACAACTTTTAAACGAAAATAATTTTTATGTCATCTTTTATACGCAGTGCTTTTCATACACTATCACATCTGATAATTATCTAATTTTTAAGTTTAAAACCGTCACACAACAAGTTCAATTTATACAAGCCTATTCGCTAATGAAACTTGTAAGCATTTGGGATCCTACTATGCAAAAACACTGAACAACGTTCAGATCTGTGTTCTTGGAGGGCCTGAGGATGCCTACGAGGTCGAAACACGTCGCCCTGACATATATACCACTGTATATAAAATAAATGTTGTGTTATTGACTGACGTGTAATATTTTTATTTGTATGTTATAACACTTCGGGATGAAAAACTTAAAAAAAAATCTTAAGATTTGAAACCTGTAATAATTTTACAAATAAACAAATTGCGTTTTATAACAAATAGCTGTGCTCACTGTTTTATTCTTGGTGCTTAATTTTCCTAAACGGTGCTGTCATCTGAATCTTGAAAACTAATGCTTTAACTGATTGCTATATGACGATATAGCTCTTTCTAATCGCACAGTTCTCGTGTCACAATTCTGACTGAAATATACTGATGGCATCTCTTCATTATTCTTTGGCACCAACTCCAATGTAACTTTCATACTGCCTGCTTTCACCGATCAAGACGCTTGATATGGAAAATTCTGTAGAACAGGAACTGTCTAATTAAAGATTGCGTGCCTCTTATGGGAAGAAATATTTCAAAGCAATTACTGTCAAAAATTCAGTTCTATTACTGCAATTTCGCGTTATAAGTTTCCATTAAAAATATTAAGCAAATTCAGCCCCACCCAAATACAATAATAGATTGACTATAGAGTACTGCGCTTCATTATGTTCCACCTTGCATTACTCTAAACTGGAATGCATGGACCGCTAGCATAACCACGGTTTCACTCCGTTATACTGTATTTAAATGAAAAAAAGGGAAATTCATTTTAGCAAACGGCTGCTTATCCTTTTCTGCCTTTGTTGATTATTAAGTTATATCACGACCCTGCTATAAACTAGGGAGTTTATCTGTCGTTGATAAAGAAAAATACACATATTATAAATGATGAATGAGGAGAAATGTGGAAGGAAACGTTTGTATTTTGTTGTATGCTGCAGAATTACTATGGAAATTCTCTGCGAATTTACACTTTATGGATATCAGATGCCCTTCACCGGGGTAAAATGAGCAGTGCGTGTCACCGGCCACTTACTAACATTTACTGTTGAGTTTAAGAATGAGGAGAGATATAATGCTACTTAAATATTAGTTTAGTATTTTGTTGGGCGTATTATACGATTACTTTCAACCCAGTTGCAAAGCGAAATTTCTACTCGCCAAAAAGTAAAATAATATCTAAGGATATACAGACACATACTGAGAGAGGAACGTAGGCTGAGGTTGTTTGAGAATAGGGTGCTGATGAAGATATTTGGGTCTAAGGGGGCAGAAGTTACTGGCGAGTGGAGAAAATTACATAACGAAAATTTACTGCACTGTACTCCTCACCAAATTTTACTGGGATGATAAAATCGAAAAGAATAAGAAGGGCGGAGTATGTAGCATGTATGGGGAAAGGAGAGGTGCACACAGGAACTTGGTGGGTTAACCTGAGGGAAAGACAACACTTGGAAGACCCAGGCGTAGATGGAAAGATAATTTGGAGATGTATCTTCAGGAAGTGGGATGGCGGAGGAGGGGGGAGGGAGGCATAGACTGAATTGATCTGGCTGACGATAGGAACAGTTGGTGGGATCCTGCAAAAGCGATTATTGACCATCAGGTTCCATAAAACGCGGGGAATTTCTTGACTAGCTGAGGAACGGTTAGCTTCTGAAGACGGACTCTGATCCATGGATTGAGTAATAAGTATATAGACTTTGAACAGAGAGTAACAAGATAGACAATGTAAGTATAACGTAGCATTGAGGCGACTTGGGCAACCATTGTTGCAGTGCACAAGCAATGAGTATTATACAATCTGAGTATCTCATAAAAGGCACGATTTTTGAAAAAAAAATGTTATTGAACATAAAATGTGTGTGTCGAGTTTCTCTATAACTTTTGTCTGAAACACTTTTTATTCTAAGAAGAATTGAGCGAGATATGATCAAAAATGTATATTGGTCTCCATGTAAAGTATCCGTCATTATTGTCCGAGTATAATGAAACTGGAATTTTAAAGACGGATGTTCGAAAAATACTCAAATATCAAATTCCGTGAAAATCCGTCCAGTGGGAGCCGAGTTGTTTCACGCGGAGAGACGGACGGACGGAAAGACAAGACGAAGCTAATAGCAACTTTCGAAATTTTGCGAATGCGCCTAAAAAGGTAGTTACTGATAAAATTAATTGAGGTCCAATAAAATTTATTCAAGTTTACTGACTTGCTAAAGAGCAACTTCTTTATATGTTTCAAAACTGACATTTAACCAACCATGGTACAATTCTTATAATGAAACTAACTAGATGCACTAATTTCTCAAATTTATCAATATGGCTCAGGTGTACATGTTTCGGACAGTTAATCTCTCCATCATAAGGAGTTTTTCATTGTTCACACAGCAATGGTATATGTTCTACAGGTTTGCTGACAGCTTGCGAGCAGGATCAGGACGGAAGGAGTTCTGTTTTATTATAAGAATTTATCACGATGCTCGGTCACCTGAGCGTCAAATTCGTACCTACAATACATCGTCTCCATTATAAAAAACGTCATTCAATGTCGTTTAGGAACAAAGACTGCTGTTTGCTGTGAGGGTAATTCTACGCAACATAATTGCATGGAAAAGTGCATAATTTATCTGCGTCACAGCGGGTGATACAAATCGTTATCACTAGGGCCTAAGGATTCGATTAATTGCTACATTTACTCTTGGAAGAAAAAATTATGTTTTTCAAAAGACACATAAGAGGAAACCTAAAATTTTAATCTCGTATTGAACGCTTCCCGCTGGGAAATCTGGCCAAACGTTTGTTAGATTTCTCTTGGGATAATCCAAATTTGTGTATTGTCACGTAACTAGAACCAATGTTTCGTGAGTGAAATACTGCATTGTCATTTCAATATTCAATCTTTTTCCTTTAAATTCAATGCCTAATTGTAAATGTAGGAGGAGCGGATTCAGCAGCATGCAACAGATTTGTCACTACTGTCAATGCAGAAATTCTGTTGTTTGATGCGGATAAACAAAAAGAGGAATTCATGCGAAGAGCAATAACGAAATGTAGTGCCGGTTCGTAGCACTTGGGCCACGAAATTGTGAAGATTGCGCTAAGAAGCTGGCATTACGAACAGCGGTATGAAACTGGGTTTCAAGCCCAAAACAAGTATTAGAGCTCAGGTAACTAAGAAGAGAATTTGACTCAAGGAAAATAATAGGAGAATGGAGAAAACGACGCATTGAGGACGTTCCAAATTTTTTTCTTTACGAAATTGACTGGGGTAATAAAATAAGGGATGGAATGGACGAAGCATGCCGCATATGAGAGGGGATGGGAAATAATGGGCCTACTATTAGATTTAAAATCGTAGAAGAGAGATAAAATGGGGGACGAATGCATAGGTCGGAGAATAATATTAAAATAGATCATACAAAATATAAAATGTGATCTCTTCAGTGCTGTTGAACTAAGGTGTTCATGTTTCATCTGTGGGATGTTTGAACACAACAGTTTCATTAACACGTGGTCTGCTATCATTTGTCAGTAACTTTAAATAGTAATGCTAGGTAGGGACCTTCTGTCAGGACTGTACAAAAAGCAGTTTTCTGTTGTGGCCTCGAGGAATAATTTGTATTCAGCTGCAGTCCTGAAAAGTGAACATAGACTAGAAGTGCAAACGGAGTGGTGGGTGAATATAAATGATATCTCTTAATTCCGTGGAAAATAATCTACGTTTTAATATTGTTCTTCATTATTTTTTCCTTCCTACTCTTTGTCCCGTCTTGTCTACCTATATCAATATAAATGACTCCCATTGGTTACAGTAATAACGAAACTGCGGGACCACTTTGTATTCCGGCCAACTATCCAGCCAGTAGCTGAAATGTATAACATTATACCGGCGTGGCTCTAGGGTACCGCGTGGAACCACATATTCTCGTGGACACCCGGGGATTCATTACTGTTCCTGGCTCATTATGAAATATCTACCCTGCTCCAAGCGGCGGACTGCGTCATTGAAGCGATACTATGAAGTGACGTGAGAGCTATTTTGGGTAACAATAATAACTTTCATTTAAAACTTGGCGGGTTAAAGAGTGTAGGGTTGTTAAGGTAAACTCTCAAGTCTTCAAATGCTCGGACCCATTTTTCCACGGCTCGACAGCCTTAGCGGGCCTTATCCTCCTCATTCTTGAGGTTTCGAGATCACACCCAGACACACCACACTTGTTAGGACTCCTCTGGACGAGTAATCAGCTCGAAGCAGAGACCTGTACCTCAAAACACACAACAATGAATGGAGACAGATATCAATGCCACCGGCGGGATTCGAAACCGAAATCCCAGCAAGCCAGTGCCCGCAAACCCACATCTTAGACCGCGCGGCCATCGGAATTGGCTTTTAGAACATTACTTCTGAGAAATTTCCTGACTTGTTATGAGGATGGGCTAGTCTACGTCTCTTACGGAGTAGCAGCGGTAATATCATGTCGATCCATTTATCAGGAATCAAACCCATTTAGTCCAAGTCATAATTAGTTTTTCACCCACGGCATTGTTCCGATTAAGTGTCATAAGAAAATGATCTATGGGGTCATTTCTTATGTGGCATACAGACACACGGATATATAACATCACACTAAATATTGTCCTCTGAAGAGTTTAACATAAATGTTTCTGCCCGGTCCGTTTATCCCAAGGTCAACATTCTCAGGTACATTATGAGGGAAGATTCAGTATTCTTCAGAGGCGTTCTGCAAGTGATGTCGCAGCAGTTATAATGTTCATTTTGTTTGATAGGAACCAGCCCGTTGTGTTGTAGTAATAACTAATATAACGTTCAGTCAAAACACAATATAGTCAATAATGTAATGTTGCTACATGTTTCGGTTACAAGTAACCATCATCAGGCAGACATTTCAGTACGTGGACATGAGCATGAGCATGACATTGAGCAGTTTATCATCATAATGTCTGCAATTCTACACAGCAAATGTAAACAATATGGGATCCCATAATGTAAGCACTGAACATGTCATGTCCATGTAAAGAAATGTCTGCCTGATGATGGTTACTTGTAACCGAAACATGTAGCAACAACGATATTTTAGTTAATTATAATGTTCAGCCCACATCTTAGGGCTCGAATCCTGTAACACAGCTCATAAACTCCTCTTAGCAATGGTACTAGTAAATAATGACATGGAAGCTTCGTTGATCTTCACTGACATTCAGATCGCGATGTCCCATTATATATAAACTCAGTCCACACCTTACAGGCCGAATCTTTGTAATGTAACTCGCAAATAATTATTCTCGTTAGCCACACGCTTCAACCACTTTATCCCTGGCCAAATATTCCCTAGTATACCTTGTAGAATGCGGGTAAAGTTCGTTGATATTCATAAGCATCCTGGATGTGATTTCGGAGAATGTAGTTACATTCCACGTATTAGGGACCGAAACCTGTGATTCAGCTCGTAGACAATCCCTAGTACTTCCTACAAGCTTCCAGTACCGTTTTACGGCCGAGTGCTCTAGATTTTGTGTCTAAAGCACGCAGACGTTTCAACGTGAAAGGGAGACCTTGTAATCCACCACTGTGCCAAACGTGTGTCGCCAAACCGGAAATTCTAATTACGAACTTCCCTTTAACACAAAAGCGCGTGCTGCAGTACCGCTATGTTGTCAAGACAATGAAGGTGTTCAGGGACAAAGACTGGGGCAAGAAGCGCAGGCATCAATTTAAAATCTCCAAGTGTTTAAATCTAAAAACGTGAAAGGTACTTCGGAATAGGACTCCCGTCAGGCGTAACGATTGCCTCAAAATTTGTAATACAAATGTAAAATTTAAAACCTGACTTATAATTCGGGCCTTGAAGCACACAAAACAAAATATTATGAAGATTTTTGTTCTGGGTTTGGACTCCCTGTGGATTGTTATAGACTATAGAGACTGAGGCTCGACTGAAACTTGAAATCTCCATCTTTAGGGTATTATAAGATGAGTGACTTCTTTAGCAATGTTGGTACCTCTGTGTCTGTCCAGATGGAGTCATAAGCCAGAAGTGAAAATTTTGAACAGCACTGCTGCAAGAAACTCAGTCATCACGAACAGAATATGTTTTATGTCGCCGTTAATACTGTTACTACTTCTAATACAAAACAACATGGTCAACATGACTTGCAGAGGAGAAAATGGAGGCTAACACAATCACGAAATTTCATAGCTTCTTGTGGAACACAAAAACTCATTTCCAAACGCAAAAATGATGGTCAACACTCCAGACTCTAAACTATTTTAATCCATTTAAGATAAGAGGTTCTTTAAGAAGATGGCATAATATTCAGTCTAATGTTGTCCAGAACCTCACAGCTTGTTTTACTTCATGTTAATTTCACTAGCAAAATCCTGTCTCTTTCTGGCCTACGAATTTTCCTACTTTTATTCGCTTATCGGGGCTAAAATATATTACATGCATTTCTCTTTATTATCATGCGTGCTAAAACACCCATCCAACTCAACTCCTTTAGTTGAAGAATAGAAGACCAACTTGACGTCACTTACTATTTTATTTCAGTTCTTACGTGTTCAACATGTTTCAGACATTAATATATCCATCATCAGGAGCTTGCGACTATTCTGTTGAATTACCACATTGGTCGTATTGTTCTTGGTTCGATGCGTTTTGGAGTTTCGGTGTGGTTGGGTTGGAGTGGTATCCGTGTTGCAGGCTTTAGCCTGCAACACGGATACCACTCCGACCCAACCACACCGAAACTCCAAAACGCATCGAACCAAGAACAATACGACCAATGTGGTAATTCAACAGAATAGTCGCAAGCTCCTGATGATGGATATATTAATGTCCGAAACAT
>Ga0123355_10020884_pt1 | contig 10471 bp, 10 predicted proteins | sample TergutEmb28metaG_3_FD_89872 | JGI IMG/M metagenome (GOLD analysis project Ga0123355, IMG submission 89872) | Embiratermes neotenicus P1 segment gut microbial communities from Petit-Saut dam, French Guiana - Emb289 P1 | ecosystem: Host-associated > Arthropoda: Insects > Digestive system > Gut ... | reverse complement strand
TTTTTTTATTATTATTATTTTTGTTATTAATTGTTTTTGTCTTTTTTGTGGTATTGATTTTGTGTGGGTGTGGTGGTGTTGTTGGTTTTTGGGGGGGGGGGGGGGGGGGGGGGGGCAGTATGTTTCTCCAAAATGATCATAGTGACTTGCCAGAATGTAAGCTATTGTAACTTTGAAGACCACAGCATGCTTGTGTGTAATATTGTGCCTATTTCTGGCTTTACAGTAATACTGAAATGAACTGCAGGGTGACTCCATCATATATGGGAGTATACATAATTTAGCATTATAAAATTTTGAAAACTTTGTAATTTTGTCCCCCTTGAAAGTACGAGAAGCACATGAAACTGAGTCATTACCATATACACTTGAATTCATGACCCATTGAAATCCATTCCATGTCCCCACATCCAATTCTTGAGGATCAGTTCTAATATTACAAGTGGAAATTGTTGAAATTTAACAGACCATTATTTCTGGCATATGTTTATCTCTCAGCCCATTTTTCCTGTCCTTTATCCCATTTTTACCTCTCCCTTCTTCCTGACTTTGATCTGTGATACATATTAACATTAAATTATGATACATCTTAACCTTACATGGTACAGTTTTGAACATACAGCCACCACCTGTGCTTAGTATGTGAAAGGTACATGTTTCCAAGTTGTCTGCATCAGATGAACACTCAGTTGTAATCCATCACACACACACACACATGCATGTGTGTGTGTGTGAGCACATGCATGTGTTTATCCCATGTATGCTTAGGCATCCCAAGTCTTCTACCTTTGGGTTTTGTGATCAAAATTTTGTATGCACATATCGTTTCTCCTATGCATGCTATGTGCCACACATATCTTATCTTTCCTAACTGATGGAAAAGTTTCTTTCATGAATAGTGTATTCAGATGAGGGGAATGTCATACTTCAGAAACTCATGGTCCCAAATCATTGAATATATAAGAAAGTTTTAAAAAACCTTTCCACTTCATGCAAAATTTCTGAATGATTAATACAAGATGCACTGTGTGTCATACACAATTTTTGAGATCTTGCTGTTGGAAGCCGTGATCAGATGCACGTACCAGGCTATCAGCGTTACCTAGATTAACATGATGCAGCTTCCAGTGTCATTAGTTTCAAACTTTCAGACTTTGATTATGAAAATTGGTCATTTGGCTAGTAGGCTGTTAAAGGTGCTAGCATCCACAGAGACGTGATGACATATATTTTGTGTCTTTCCATACAAAATTCAGTTTCATATAATACAGAGTCTTTCCATTATCACCACCCTGAGCATGTTAGCTTTGTCATGTAGAAAGTCTGCATCTACTTGGACAGTTCATGACACCTGTGGTGTTAGGATAGCAATTAAAGGAGATGTACTGTTGATTATTCTGTATTTGAGTGATTACTTAATAATTATATGTTGTTACTATAGTTGAGAAAGTAATATTAATTAACATTTATTGCTTTTTTTAAAGGTTCTGTTCTCAAGTTGGTGCACACATCAGGTAGTAGTGAAATCACTGATGATAATGCAGAATTACAACATTTCTGTCAAAATTTGGAGAGAGTGTTCCAGAAAGGACTGTTACGGAGCACTTCTTTGGGATTCGCAAAAGTATCAGAGAGCTGGTATTGGTTAGAGCAGTTAGCCAGTCAACATAGTGGGTGTGTGATGTTTGAGTTTTCTGTTTAGGTGACCTTGAATATGACTGTTTTCTTGGATGTGGTACCATGTAGTCTCATTGTCCGCTGATGTTTTAGAAGAACTGGCTCCCATCATCATCACGGTGGTTTTCATATCTAGATGACTATTTCATGCCACATCCCTGAAGACAGTAATGTTTACAATGGGAAAAATTCAATAAGTTATATAATGTATCTCATAAACATTCTGGTTTCAGTACTTTTAACATCAGATTTCATATTGAATAGGGAAAACAAATCTGAGACTGCATATGGATTTTTTGAGTGATAGGACTGAATTTTTTCTTACCTTCATTATAGATTTACTTTCAGGTACTGATAATGTTTATTGATTATCTGATAATGTAGGTGGGGTTCCTGCTGTTGGCAGTGTACAATAACAGACTTAAATACTGGACCTACACCTGGGTGCTTATTTTAGGTGCTTGTGTTACTTTATGTGCTAGTGAACACACTGAACTGGTGCAGTGACTCATTATGGCAGAGTAACCATTACATTACTCATGATGAAACACTAGCAGACAAAATTGCTTATGCACTTATACTAAGAATGGTTATAGATACCACACAGGTCTGAGCTAGAGAAATGGAGGGACAAAAGGGTTTATTATATCAAATTTTTGTGTATGAGTTATTGAAATTTGTTTGAAACAGTTTCTTACTGTTGTAGTGTAGCGTTTAACTATATCTCATCAGTCAATGCAGTGAAAACTTCACAGAAAGTGGTAACCCCTACAGGAAAGCTGCGCCTCCTCATACGAACCTGTCTTGTCAACAGGTGTTTGCATGTCCCTGTAGAGATTCTGGTAAGTTTGTACTGCATTTATATGCGACTCTATGTTAGGCTGATCAAGTGGTAACTCATTTCGTCATGTATAGCACAAGTAGAATGACATCATTTTCTGCGTGCCATTTATGTTTTTTGGTTCTGAAAGCATTATGTTCTTTCTTTAATTTAATGTTAACAAGTTGTATCACCTGATTCAACTGTAAATGTCAGTAGTATAGGTAGTAATTGATTGATATTTTGAAATGGTTTTGACTTTATGGTACCAAAGACCCATCAGGCTTGGTTTATTGACTTTTTGGCATCAAAAGTACCTAGACGGATGGCTGTATGACCTCATAATATGTGAATAAAAGTAATGACATGCTTATTGTAGTCACTGCTACAATATTTCTGGCAATTTAATTTCAAATATGTTCCACTTCACTTTATGGTTTTCATAGTAGCTTGCATTTCCATCAGGTAAGGAACAGACAGCCAGGGAGCATCTATGATGAAAATCTCTCAATCTTGGGAGATGAAATATTAGGAGAGATTTTCCTGTCGGTGCTTTTACAATGCAGCCGTTTGCAGTTCAGGCTTTGTCTGTATAATGCTTCCTTCCTTGATGATACATGGTTGTTACCACAGTACATGCAGCTTGAATTAGTTCCTTGTAAAGTGCTTGGAGTTTGTGCCTGGTATGTATACACATTTGTTTGTTGCAGTGTGTTAAAACTTTTTATTTATTACACATGCCTAACCAATGTCACATTTCTCTCTAAACTGATAAATTGATTCATTCTGGATATTTTTTAAATCTCACATTACTCAAAGTAAAGACATTTTATTGTATCTACTGTTGATGTTTTTATAAAAATTAAGGCAAGTCATGAAGTATCTTATTATGTAACTTTCTCAATTCTTTCATTCTTTGTTCTTTTTTAATAAGTGTTGTATAATCTGAGAAATATTTTGTTTTTCCTGTATGTGCTGTTGGTTACAAAATTTCTGTTATTAATTATATTTATCTTGTTTGCAGTTTTGTCAGTGGAAAAGCTGTGATTGTAGGAATGAAGAGTGACGGTGTTGCAGCTGAAGATGTAAGAGTTATTGCTATTCGAATAGTTGTTTTCTGCACTTTAAAACAATGAAGTGAAATTCCAATGCAGATGGAATGTATAACAACAAAGTTTATGGGTATTCTGCTTTTAATTTGTTTTAAAAGATTTGTTTTGTTCAAAACTATTTGTTGGTTTAATGATATATCATTAGCTTTTAAAAATTTCAGCCAGCTTGATCCTTGAAGAATGATCAGATGTTAATATTGATGTGCCGTATCAGTCTTGATGTTCAGCTGCATGCTGAAGGTTATGTTATTCGTCTGCTTAATTTAAGTGTTGTGTCATGAAGGCGTGTGGTGGCATGGAGGTATAGTTCTTACTGACAGTCCACACAGTCACAACACTTTAACTTTTGTACATTCAGTTTATTGTTTCCTGCTACATGTTTCGGTCAATCATTTGAACGTCATCAGATACAAAAAAATTCTGATACAAAAAGGAAAAACGTTGTGGTTGTGTGGACTAGACTGTTAGTGACTGGTTAAGACAACAGGATGATGTTGCCCAAATTTGTGTAATTTCTTGCTATGTTAATCTCAGCACTAGCAGCCACAGCAACTTAATCCCTAGTAGCCATTGCCTGAGAAGTTGAGTAGGTCCCAGAGTGAGGGGGAGGTGGCTGGATTCTTTTGAGAACAAAATTACCTGGCCCTGCTAGCAGTTGACTTCCAGTCCCTTGTTTGTCTGGACCTTAGCCTCCTCACTGTACCAGCAGGGCTATTCAGCTCACTGCTTGGCTGCAGGTAGTTTTTAAAAATTTTAGTTTGATTCATCCCATTGTGTTGTGTAATATTGAATACAAATGAAGTATTGCAAACACAATACTTTAATATTTGTCATCTAGTGCTACGTGTTTCGGTTCAATGAACCAACATCAGGCATTCCATAAGAAAAGCCTTACACAGGCTGTCATAATTATCTGAATAAAAACACAACAGTGATGATACTTTACATGGAACAAAGACTTGGTTTTTTTATAATGCTACAAATATGTGGTATATTGTAATATTTATAAACTGGTTAAATTCGCTAACGAACAATGCATGTTGCAAGAGTACTTTTTTTTTTAATTTTTATAATGCAGTGCCTGATGATGTTTCAGTGAACTGAAACATGCAGCACTTGATGATGGATATCAGAGTGTTATGTTTGATTGTAATAATTAATTTATATTCAAGATAGTTTTTAGTTTGTTCAGACCATAAGATTGTGACGGAGGCAGTACAGGTGCAGGAACTGAATTGCATATATTTGTGTAATGTTGGTCTTATACTCAGGTGAGACAGAGCGATGTGGTGATATTTTTTAAAGTCGTTGACAAAAATGAACCTTCTTTGTACCATAAACTGCAGTCTTTGGTCTTACGTGTGACAACCATCAGAAGGTCTGAATTTTAATCAAGACAGTTTTACTTCAGGCAGAAGTTTGAGAACATGTGAGATTTTGATTGTGAAATGGTCCAGGATTTTTTTGGAAGCAGAATGGTTTAGAAAAGTACATGATATCATTAAGAGCTTTGTTGAATTATGGCTTTTAAATTATGTGATTTTTATTGATCTATGCTGTAATAATGTAAACAGATTTTCTACCATTAGTTCTGGATTTTCTGTCTACTTGTCTGCTGTGTGAAAACATGTCTTAACACTTTGCTTTTACCAAATGTTTTATACGGATGTGAAACTTTGTCATACCGAAGGGTTAACACAGGCAGAATTTATTCAAAAACAGGTTTGTGATGGAGATATATGGGTCTAGGAGGAGGTATGAGGAGGTTGGAGAAAATCACACTCTTGAGTTTTCACTAAACATTAGGGTGATAAAATCAAGGGTGAGAGGGATAGAGCATGTGGCACACATGGGGGAGAAGAGAAATGCATATGGAATTTTGGTGAGGAAACCTAAAGGACAGAAAGAGAGAAAAAGTGTTCTATTGAATGATGCTTTCGGTTAGTAAGTACTGTTGATAGAAGACAAATGGAATCTAAAGTTGGAGCACTGGTGGAATGAGACTGATTGGCGGCCTGGTCTGCATGGTAAGAGGCTGGTGACTTACTGCCTGAGACATGGCACAGCCCCTGAAGGAAGGGGACCACTTGGAAGATCCTCAGAAGTAGATGGGAAAATATTAGAGCAATGGGATGTGAGTGTGTGGACTGTATTTGTTGGGCTTAGGACAGGGACAGGCGGCGTACTTTTGTTAACATGGTAATGGACCTTTTAAGTTATGTGAAGTGCAAGGAATTTCTTGACTAGCTATGAACCTATTGTTTACTTACTTAGTTACTTACTCCATGGAGCAGAGTCCTTCTTGAGAAGCTAACCGGTTTTCAGCTAGTCAAGAAATTCACCGCACATTACAGAACCTGAAGGTTCATTACCACATTCACAAATGCCCACCACTTGTCCCTATCCTGAGCCAGCTAGATCCAGTCCATACCCCCACATCCCACTTCTTGAACACCCCAAGTGGTCTCTCTTCCTCAGATTTCCCCACCAGAACCCTGTATACGCCTCTCCTCTCCCCCATATGTGCTACATGCCCCACCCATCTCATTGTTCTCGATTTTATCACCCGAACAATATTGGGTAAGGAGAACAGATCATTCAGCTCCTCATTATGTAGTTTTCTCCACTCCCCTGTTTCCTCGTCCCCCTTAGGCCCAATATTCTCCTCAACACCCTATTCTCAAACACCCTCAGCCTATGTTCCTACCTCAATGTGAGCGACCAAGTTTCACACCTGTACAAAACAACAGGCAGAATTATAGTTCTGTTTATCTTGATCTTTCAATTTTTGGATAGCAAACTGTAAGACAAAAGATTATGCACTGAAAGATAACAAGCATTCCCTGACTTCAGTCTGCTCTTAATTTCTTCCTGAATAGAATTTTGAATTGTTAAGGTTGTTCCCAAATATTTGAACTCCCATCCACCCTTTCAAAGGAACTATTATCATATTTATGCTGTGTCTTCTTACTGCATTCTGATCTCAAGTCATGACCAACTGCTTAGTGTTATCAGCATTTACTTCTAGTCCAGTCTCCTTATTAGCCAGTATCAAAGCGTCTGCATTTTCCTTTATAGTATGTATGGTTCCTCCCAATATATTAACATCATCAGCATAAACCAGAAGTTGATGTGTACCATTTAATTTCAAGCCATCCCGATTTACCAGACCTCTTCTAATGGAGTACTCTAAAGCAGAGTTGAACAGCAATGGCGATAGAGCATCTCCTTGTTTTAAACCATTCCTAATAGGAAACATGTCAGACAAATTCTTGAGCTGTGAACCTGTTAGCTTCTCACAATGCAGTCTGCTTCAGAAAGTTAACTGAATTTATTGAAATGTTCTGAGGGAAGTTTCTGTGCTTTGGCAGGACAAGATTGAAGTTGGTGATGTATTGGATGAGCTCAATGGTATCCATATTACAACCAGCCAACGAGGAAAGCTTTCTTCTATCATGAGGAAGGCTTCTGGCCAGCCAATTGTTGTGAACATAATTAAAGTATGTATCTTGATTTCCTTTAGCCATATTATCAAGTTTAATTTCCTTAAATCAGTGAATTTGAGCACCTCATACAGGGAGAGCAGACTTGTTTAAACTGCATTTCTGCTTCCAGTTTGCATACTTATAACTTAGCAATCTTTTTAGGCATGTTCACATAGTCGTGGAAAACACCTATTGCCTTTGTGATGCCGGTATGCCTGTACGTCCATCTTCATGTATCATTTTGGTTCCAACTGGATAGATAACTGTGAAATTTGATGTTGAGGACTTATATGAAAGTCTGTTAAGAAAATCAAAATATGATTAAAATCAGGAAAAAATGCCAGGCACTTTACGTGAAGTCGTAAGCATACTTTATTGTTGCTGATGACATTAAATTGTCATAAAGCTCTCTCTTCAACTGAAATGGTATCAGGCTGTTAGTCCATTTGTCCGTGTGTCTGCTCATAGGAGTGTGGCTCTTATTGGGTGGATTTGCATGAAATTTGATACTGGGGACTAGTGTGAAAAGTTATTGAGAAATTCCCGATGTGGTTAAAAATTGGGTAAAAGTACAGGGCATGTTGACCTAAGTACATTTTGTTGTTGGTGCAACATTATCTCACCCTAAAAGCACTCGCCATTTTGGAATGAAATGGTATCAGCTCTTAGGTTAGCCAAGGATTTATTGTGTGTTAACATGACACAGTGTTACCTTATATGCACCTTTTCTGTCGTGTTAAAATTGTTGCATCTGTGCCGTGATGGTGTGTTTGAAATAAGTTGTTACTTACTAAGTTAGTGAGAAATTTGTCTTGAATCATTGCTACTAGTGCTGTTTATGTAAGGTTTATAATTGGTTGTTGAGTAAAGAGAGACCAGCTTGATGTCACTTGCTTTATTTCTTTACTTAATGCTGAGCATTAAGTAAAGAAATAAAGCAAGTGACATCAAGTTGGTCTGTCTTTACTCAACAACCAATTATAAACCTTACATAAACAGCCAACACACCAACACACATCGAACCAGAGCAATACAATCCATGAAATAACTCAGCACATAAGTCGCAAGCTCCTGAGGATGGATGTATTAACATCCGAAACATGCTGAGCATTAAGTAAAGAAACAAAGCAAGTGACATCAAGTTGGTCTATCTTTACTCAACTATCAAGATGATGCACGGTCCAATAAACATAAGATTATAATTGGTTCTCTTAAAAGTTGTGCAAGCTTTCATTGCTTCCATTAGTAAGGCAAATCTAAAGGTAGATTTGTCCATATTATTGCTGTAAATGCACCCAGGGGAGCAGAGCTAATTTCATCCATTCATAACATTTGTACATATGTTTTATTCATTTTTTGATGTAATACAATGGATGAAGCCCATAAAGTGAATGATTTAGGATGTGATATACCATTGTTAGAATCCTATAGTATTGTGTCTGATGCTCTTGTTTCATACTTTTGTTGTATTAAACATCTTACAGGCTCACCTACCTGTGACAGGGGACTTGTTCCCTTCTGTAATAGGTCTTTTAAGACAAGCACAAATAGATCCAGATGAACTACATATGCAATACAGGGACAAACATAAACAAACACCGAGAGATGTACGTGAGAAAATGAAGAGTGTACCTGCAGCTGCTAGGTGAGTTCTACTCAGATGTGTAGATTGCATGTGCTGTATTGTATTGTCATCTTTGGCCAGTCCAGCTCTAACATATTTCTCTACATTAACTAATAAATGACATGATTTTGTTGAAAAAGTTATTTAACATAAAATGGGTTTTGATTTTCTCTAATTTTGTCTAAAACATTTCTGATTCTAAGGGGAATTTTGAAAGATATGACCATAAATGTACATAGGTCAACATGTAAAGTACCCATTATTCGTGCCAAATTTTAATGAAACTTGAATTTTCTTGACAGATTTTGAAAAAAATACTAGAATAGCAAATTTAATTAAATATGTTCAATGGGGGGCCAAGTTGTTCCATGCAGACAGACGGACGTGATGACGCAAATGGTTGCTTGTCACAATTTTGTGAACATGCTTAAAAATCTCTTGCCCCTGCCAGGAACTGAATCATGTTTCCTGAGTCTTCCAGCTCACAGCGTAGTCACACAAAACTTTATTTCATGGTGTCACGGCATGGAATTGTTTAGGAACTTTCCTTATGTAAGGTTGATCTGCATGATTTATTCTATCATAGTTGAATGTTGTTCTAAACATGTCAGTGAAATATGTTTGAAATGGAGTAAAATTTTCCTGGGCTGACAGCTGTGTCAGGTAGTTTAAGTGTGCTGCTGTTTCAAGAGACTGACTTCATTTTCATTGTCAAGGTTCTGACACATTTTAAAACCTGGTGATGGAGACAGCGTCCATATCTGAGATGCTGGTGTATTTGAACCATCTGATCTGGCTGTTGCCTGAGAACATTTGATTGTATTTTGTTATCATGCAAGCTTCAAGACATGTGTAGTGGAAGTGCATTTATAGAAATGAAGGAGAGGATCACAACAGTCAAACACAACAGATTGTTGTGTTTGACTGTTGTGATCCTTTCCTTTACTTCTATACTTCAGACACTTTGGGATGGTAAACATTAAGTTTAAAAAGGAAGTGCATTTACTTTTTTCAGACCTGGCTTTGGTGTAACATATGTGGGTAGCATTGATACAGGGAAGTTTGGTGATGTGAAGCAGATAGATGATGCAATGAAACGAATCCTGTTAAAATCTCATGGAGGATCACATCACCCAGCACAGATTGAGATTCAGGAGATTGGAATTAAAGTCACAGAATGTTCTACAGGCAAGGTATGTGATCCATTTATAAGAGAGGTCACATTTAGTTAGTATAGATGTTCTAAGGAGCATGAGATTTTGGCTAATTGTAGGTGATTGCAGGCTGCTACAGCTAGTAGCTGATTTATTGTGACTGTTAGTAGTGTGTCTTTAATACATATTTGAGAGTGTTTCAACTTTTCTTATGAATTTGTATATATTGTAACAGTTATTGAAACTTTGCTGATATAAACAGTTTTATTAACATTGAACATCCCTGTAGGTATGTCTATTGAATACTCAGAATTGATGATAGTTAAAAGCTAATATGATCAATAAAACATTTCCCCTGTTTGTGACATTGGGAGCAAATTAAAGTTTATTCATGTAATTCAAGAAATAACCATTGGGATATAATATAAAAATGGGAGGGAGTTATCCTTACATACTTACTTACTTACTTACTTACTCCATGGTGCAGAGTCCTTCTTGAGAAGCTAACTGGTCTGCAGCTAGTCAAGAAATTCCCCGCATTTCACGGAACCTGAAGGTTCATTACCGCAGTCACAAGCGTCCGCCACCTGTCTCTATCC
>Ga0123355_10020883_pt1 | contig 10471 bp, 2 predicted proteins | sample TergutEmb28metaG_3_FD_89872 | JGI IMG/M metagenome (GOLD analysis project Ga0123355, IMG submission 89872) | Embiratermes neotenicus P1 segment gut microbial communities from Petit-Saut dam, French Guiana - Emb289 P1 | ecosystem: Host-associated > Arthropoda: Insects > Digestive system > Gut ... | reverse complement strand
TCTTAGAGCAAGGGAGTTTGATGCACCAGTTTATCGAGGGAATAAACCAGCAGGTTACATTTTGAGTAGTGGAAATGATATAGCAATCTGGATGATGACGCAACTAGGTTTCAATGAGGAAAGCTCGCTTGATCAAAGTTTGATAGAAAGATCTCATGAGTTTGGTGCACCCCTTGAGCAAGGCAGTGATATTTCCTATGCAGCAGGCTGGTTTGTAAATAGGTTAACAGGTGAAGTTTACCACTCTGGTAGTAACCCTAATTTTTCATCAAGTATTATTTTAGATACTGAAAATGATATTGGTATTGCAGTATTAGCGAATTTGAATAGCTCATTTACAGAAGAAATAATAATAAATATAAGAGATATTATTTTAGGTGCAGAACCAACAATATTCGAGATATCTGATATGAATCTAGAACTTGATAGGATCGCAGTAGTGATCATTTTTGTTTCGATCGCTGTTACGCTCCTGATAATTTTTTTAGTTATTAGACTAATCATGCAAATTAAGAAAAAGCAACGCGCTTTTGTTGCGCCTAATTTAAAAGGTTTCATCGTCTTGTTCTTGACGATCGTGTTACTAGCAATACTAGCCTTCCTTGTATACCAATTACCGAGAATGTTTTTTGACGGAATTGGATGGAGGACAGCAGCTGTATGGGCTCCGGGGACTCTTTTGATGGCAGTTGCTTTTGCAGGTGGTGCAACTGCACTAATATGTCTATACTTAACTGCTGATTTTCTTTATAAGAAAAAGGAGAGTATTCCTTTTTTCTTTACGATTTTTGTGAGTATGATAGCAGGAATAGGTAATGCGATGATCGTTTTCATGATTAATGAAGCTCTAAGAGGAGATATTGGATTGCAATTTAATCTACTTCTCTTTTTTGTGCTGGGTCTTACACTTTATGTAGGGGGTTCTAGAATTGTTAGAGCAAAACTAATAAAGGTAACTAACCGTATGATTTATAAATTGAGGATGGAGTTAGTTGGTAAAATACTAAACACACCTCTTGAGAGTGTGGAAAAATTGGATGATGGAGTCATCCAATCGACACTTAATAATGATACACAAGTAGTGTCAGCTTTTCCGAATTTAATTGTAAGTTTGATAACCGCCACTACTACAATTCTTGCTTGTTTTGTTTATTTAGGGTTTATTAATATCTTTATACTATTAATATGTATAATTACGATAGTTGTCATTTCAGGTATCTATTTTATCGTTGTGCAGTCATCAAACAAATTATTGGAGGAAGCTAGAACGACACAGGATAGGTTTTTTAAATTTATCAACGATATCACAAATGGATTTAAAGAGTTGCGCTTAAACATCAAGCGTCGCAGTGCTTTTGAAGCAGATGTGGATGAATTAAGCGATTTCTTCAATAAAAAGGTAAGTAAAGCGCTTTTGAGTTTCGCAGATGCATTTGTAGTAGGGGAATTAATGTTTACACTTGCGATTGGGCTAATTGTGTTTATTTTTCCAATATTATTCGTGAGTTTACGTCCTGTGGACTTAAGAAGCTATGTGTTTATACTTTTGTTTTTGGTTGGTCCAGTAAATGGAATATTAAATACTATTCCAAACCTCGTTCAGATCAGAGTAGCTTGGGGGAGAATCAATAAATTGCTTGAAGATATTTCGAAACTATCAGAAAAAGCAGTTTCTATCGAAGAAAACGAGAAACAGAATCCTGTAAAAATTAATTTAATGCTCAAAGATGTTGAATATGAATACTCATTAGAAAATGTTGAAGAGTTTAAAGTTGGTCCAATCAGTTGTAGTTTTAATTCAGGAGAGGTTACTTTCATCACGGGTGGAAATGGAAGTGGGAAGTCAACATTAGCTAAAATTATCACAGGGTTATATCGTTTTGAGAAGGGTGTGATTTTGTTGAATGGTCAATCAATCTCCGCTGGTGATCTTGAACAGAAATGCGCTGCAATATTTGGAGATTTTCACTTATTTGATAAATTATATGGTATTGATTTTGAAACGAAAAAAGCGGAGTTTGAAAACTACATGCAAACCATGCAGCTGAGCGGCAAAACTAAATTTGAAGATGGCAGTTTTAGTACAACAGAACTCTCTACTGGTCAAAGGAAGCGTCTGGCTTTGATTGTTAACTATCTAGAGGATCGACCGATTTGTCTGTTTGATGAATGGGCAGCTGATCAAGATCCAGAATTCAGAGAATTCTTCTATAAGGAGTTGCTTCCAGAGTTAAAGGAAAGAGGGAAGTGTGTGATTGTTATTTCACATGACGATAGGTACTTTGATTGTGCTGATAAATTAATTAAGATGGAATGGGGGCAGATAGTGAAACATTAAATAGTTTGATTTAAATCTGAGGAGGATTCAATATGCAGGCAAAACTGGATAGCAGTAACATTGAAGATATCATACCTTTAACCTCTATGCAGGAAGGGATGTTGTTTCACTACATGATGGAGTCAGATAGTTTGGAATATCATGAGCAGATAAGCTTAGGTCTTGTAGGCAAGATAAATTCGGATTTATTACAAAAAGCTTGGAATTTTGTGATTGAAGAAAACGAGATGTTGAGAACAATTTATAGATGGAAGGATATTAATAAACCGGTGCAGGTGATTTTAAAAAACCATCAAATTGAGGTGGATTACTATGATATATCTGAAGAGGAATGTTTATTAAAAGAAAAAAAATTAGACGAAATAAGGCAGGAAGATTTTCGTAACAGGATTGATATTGAAAAGGAAACATTGAGAATTGCTTTGTGTAAATGTTCTGAAAACGAATATACCATGATCATTAGCAATCATCACATTTTATTCGATGGTTGGAGTAGTGCGATAATGATTAAAGAGTTAATAAATGCTTATCATGCTTTATATAGAGGCTTGAAGCCTAAGGCTGCATCTAAAAGTAAATTCAGTGAATATGTGAGCTGGATCGGGTCTCAGGATCAGGCAAAGCAAAAAGTTTATTGGGAGAATTATTTGAGCGATGTAGAAAATAGTGATACTTTCTTTAGCAAAGCTGCTCTATCCGAAGTGAAAAGTTATGAATATTCTCTGTGCAAGGATATTAGCAATCAGATAAAAGTATTTGCAAAAGAGAATAGTATTTCTGTTGCATCTTTCTTTTACGGTGTTTGGGGGATTTTAGCACAAAAGCTTAATAACACTCGTGATATTGTTATTGGGACAACTATTTCCGGTAGGGATCACCCAATCAATGGAATAGAGAATATGATAGGTCTATTTATCAATACAATTCCCTTGAGAATTCAAACTGCTGAAAAAGAGACGATTATCCAATTACTAAAAAAGATAAACGAAACTACAAAAAGGCAGAACGAGTTTGGCAGTACGCCTTTAGTAGATATTAATGCATATTCTGGGATAAGTAATCAGTCGCAACTTTTTAACTCTCTGGTGGTTATTGAGAATTACCCATTGAATATGAATGACTATCAAGATGAAATTCTGAGAGTCAATCAATATTCAGCTATTGAAAGAACGAATTACAATTTGACACTAGGAATAACTATCCAAGAGATCGTTAAGGTTAATTTTCGATATAATTGTTTTTCAGGGGAGGATATGATAGTTCGAATAGGTCAATATTTCGAATCAATTATATCTGCTATGATAGCTGATAAGAATAGCAAAATTATTGATATTGATATTATGTCAACGGAAGAACGAGAGAAAGTCCTATATAAATTCAACGATACATATTTTGAATATCCACGCGATAAGATGATCCATCAATTATTTGAGGAACAGGTGGTAAAAACACCTGATAATGTAGCATTGGAATTTGATGGAGTTGGTATGACATACGCTGACCTAAACGTAAAATCGAATCAATTAGCGCGTACTTTACAACGCAATGGCGTGAGGGTTGGTGAAATCATTGGGATTATGATGGAACGCTCGTTTGAGATGATCATTGGGATAATGGGGATTTTGAAATCAGGTGGTGCATATTTGCCAATTGATCCAGATTATCCGAAAGATCGAATAACATTTATGTTAGAGGACAGTGGGGTAGAAAAACTGCTGACGCAAAGCTGGCTAAATGAAAAAATTGAATTTAAGGGTGAAAAGATAAATCTTGATGAATGTAAGATATATGAAGATGAAGCAGATGAAATAGAAATAGTCAATAATTCGAGTGACCTAGCGTATGTAATATATACATCAGGATCTACAGGCAAGCCGAAAGGTGTGATGATAGAACATCGAAATGTGGTGAATCTGGCTTTTGGACAAAAGAGCAGGTTTGATATAAGTGAGATTGATAGAATTCTTCAATTTTCGTCAATTAGCTTTGATGCATCGGTTGAACAAATATTCATAGCACTTTTCAGTGGTGCTACTTTGTATCTTGTTGACGATCAGACATTATTGGATAATTCCAAATTTCGCGTTTTTTTATACAACAATGCTATCACACATATACATGCTATCCCATCTTTTTTAGAGGGGCATGATTTAAGCGAATTAGGTCACGTAAAAAGAGTGATAGGTGGTGGGGAAGTATTTTCGATTAACCTGATGAAGAAATTAAGTATCAAGTCAAAAATTTACAATGAATATGGACCGACAGAAGCCACGGTTACATCTATTATGTATCAAGTAAAATCATCAATGGATATTCACAGCATACCAATAGGAAAACCGATATCGAATTATCAAGCATATATATTGAATGCTGATAATAAGCCGTTGCCTATAGGAGTAGTTGGAGAACTATTTATTGGTGGAGATGGCGTGGCACGTGGCTATTTAAACCGTCCGGAGCTAACTACAGATAAATTTGTAGTTAATCCGTTCGTAAAAGGTGAGCGGATGTATCGCACAGGAGACCAAGCCCGCTGGTTGTCTGATGGAAATATAGAGTTTTTAGGAAGAATTGATCACCAGATAAAAATCCGAGGTTTTAGAATCGAATTAGGTGAAATTGAGAATCGCTTATTAGAGTTAGAAGCAGTGAAGGAAGCTGCGGTCATTGCTAAAGAAGATAAAGCAAGAGGCAAATACTTATGTGCCTATGTAGTAACGTATGATGAAATCCCCTTAGATGATCTTCGGAGAAGATTATCAAAAGTGCTACCTGACTATATGATTCCTTCATACTTTGTTGGGCTCGGCGAGATGCCACTAACATCAAATGGAAAAGTGGACAGAAAAGCACTACCAGAGCCAAAGAGTGAAGTAGAAAAGGATTATGTAGAACCGAAAAATGATAAAGAAAAAATTTTGGCGAAGGTGTTTGAAGAAATATTAAGTGTAGGCAAGGTAGGGGCGAAGGATGATTTTTTTACCTTGGGAGGGGATTCAATCAAATCTATTCGGATTATTTCTAAATTACGTGAAGCAGGGTATGAATTGTCTGTTCAAGATTTAATGAAAATTGGTATTGTAGATTTAATAAGTAAAAAAATTAGGAAGCGAGAAGAAAAAATTTCGTATGAACAAGAAGAAGTGGCAGGAGGGTTGCCATTGACCCCGATCCAAAGATATTTCTTTACTTCAGATTTAATTAAACCAAATCATTTTAATCAATCAATCATGTTAAAAGCTAGCGAAAGAATGAGTAGAAGTGCAATATTAACTGTACTTGATGCTATCGTAAAGCATCATGATATATTAAGGGCGGTATATCGGGATGGCAAGCAGGAGATACTGCGAAGTGATAAAAGTATTGGCTATGAGATGAGCGTATATGATTATCGAGAAAATAAATTGAGTGAAATAGAATTAGCGAAGAAAATAGAAGATAAAAATAATGAACTACAGGCGAGTATTGATATTGAATCAGGTCCCTTGATGAAAGTTGGATTATTCAAAACAGCAGTAGCGGATCATCTTATGATATGTATTCACCATTTAGTAGTAGATGGGGTCTCTTGGCGAATATTTATCGAAGATTTAGAGATAGGATATAAACAGTATTTAGCAGCGACTAAGATTAAATTTCCTGAAAAGACAGCATCATTTAAAATTTGGTCCGAATCATTAAATGATTATAGCAAAAGTGATGAGTTGAAGCAGGAAATGAGATATTGGCGGCAAATAGCAGAAGGAATGTTAGAGGGAAGCCTTCAGATAGCAACTGTCGGTGAGAGAGGTGTTGATCAAATTAGTGATACACTTAGCGATGAAGTAACAAGTAAACTCCTCTACCAATCAGGAAAGGCTTTTGGAACAGAGATTAATGACATTTTACTCAGTAGCCTTGGAATTGCGATTCAAGCATTGACTGGGCAGAAGAAAGTAACTGTGAGTCTAGAAGGTCATGGTCGAGAACCGATTCATTGAAAAATAGATATTGATCGAACAATGGGGTGGTTTACGAGTATTTTCCCTATAATTATTGAAGTTACTGATGATGTGAAGGAAACAATCATTAAAACAAAAGAGATGATGCGTAAGATTCCAAATAAAGGGTTGGGATATGGTGTATTAAAATATTTATCAGGAATGGAGTTTGATCATGGAGATGTTCAGATATTGTTCAATTATTTTGGTGATATTGATGCGGATTTAAGGTCACAGGAAGCGGTATTTCGAATATCTGAATATAGCCGTGGCAAGTCCATATCATCTGAAAATCAAAAAGAGGTGCTGGATATAAATTGTGCTGTTTTAAAAGGTAAATTAAATATCAACATAAATTATAGGAAGGATAAATTAACAGATAATGATGCGAATCTATTTGGTATATTTTTCATAGAAGCGTTAGAAGATGTCATTAATGTTTGTGTAGAACAAGAAGAAGTGATAAAAACTTCTTCCGATTTCAAGCTATCTGATGATGAAATATCGCAAGCTGAGCTAGAAGAAGTATTGGAATCATTTTGATCTTTTAATAACTGGAGGTAAAAGATAGTGGAAAAATCAAATATTGAGAGGATTTATGGACTGACACCTTTGCAAGAAGGCATTTTGTTTCAGAACTTATTAAATGTGAATACAAATGAATATATTGTTCAAGCAGTATTTCTACATACTGGTGAATTAGATATAGGTTTAATAAAGAAAAGCTTATGTTTGTTATCAGTAAAACATGAGGTATTACGCACAGCCTTTATTACTACCCAAACAGGAAAGACATGGCAGGTTATACTACGAGATAGGGAATTAGAGCTCAATGTAAATCAAGTTTTAAACAACACTGAGGTTGAGCAACTTAAGAAATTAGATGTGTCAAGAGGCTTTAGTTTAAAAGACGATAGTCTGTTGCGTCTAAATATTATTCGAAATAAAAATGGAGAAAATACTATTTTATTAACAACACACCATATTATAACGGATGGTTGGAGCACTGCAATAGTATTTAAAGAGATTCTTGAGAATTATGAGAAATTACTCTCTGGTAAGAATTTTGATACACTTAGGCAAGAAGTTGAAATTGCAAAAAGTGAAATGGGGAGTTATCAAGAATATGTTCAATTGCTTGAGTTGAAAGATAAAGAAGCAGGACTACAGTATTGGGAGTCATTACTAACTGATTATGATGAACCTGCAGTAATTTTACCTATAAAAACTGAAGATAAAGGTATAGGTATTGAGGTAGAGCGTCTCGAAGTGAAGCTTAATAAAGAGGTTAGTTTAAGGTTACAGGAATTTGCACAGCAAGAAAAGATAACGTTGAGCAATATAGCAGAATTGGCATGGGGTATCGTTCTGCAAAAGTATAGCCAAACAGAAGATGTAGTGTTTGGTAAAGTTGTATCGGGTAGAGATCTTCCCATTAAAGGAATTGAGAAATTAGTTGGATTATTTATTAATACTATACCTATTCGTATTCAAAGTGGTGAAAATATCACTATTAGGGAGTTATTAAAAGATGTCTATAATCAAGGAATAGAAAGTACTAAATATGACTATAGTTCTTTGGCAGAGGTACAAAATAAGAGTGAATTAGGTAGGTATTTGTTCAATACTTTATTTGTATTTGAGAATTATTATGTTGATGAACGTCTTGTCGAAGAGGTAGGAGAGGATAGTCATTTTACAGCGGTCGATGGTAGAGAACAGACAAATTATAGCTTAAGCATAGGAGCTTATTATAGAAATGATCATCTCCATTTTAATTTATTTTATGATCCTTGTGTGTACGGAGAAGTAGAAGCGAAATTGATTCTAAAACGTTTAGAGCTAGTCATTATGGTTTTTTTAGAGAATCCAGATAAAAAAATATCTAGTATTAGTCTCATTGATGATCCGGAAAAAGATCAATTGTTATATGAGTTCAACGATACTTATGCAGAATATCCAAGAGATAAGACGATTCATCAATTGTTTGAAGAGCAAGTAGAGAAAACTCCTGATAATATTGCACTGGTATTCAATGGAGAGAGTATGACATATAGAAAACTGAACGCAAAAGCGAATCAATTAGCTAGATTATTGAGAGAAAAGGGTGTGAAGCCTGAGGAGATAATTGGGATCATGATGGAGCGTTCGTTTGAGATGATAATTGGAATATTGGGGATACTCAAGGCTGGTGGGGCTTATTTACCTATTGATCCGAGCTATCCTGAATACCGTATAAGTTTTATGCTTGAAGACGGTGATGTAGATATAATTCTAATACAAAATCGGTTAGATGAGAAAATTGAATTTAATGGTGAAAAGATTAACCTCAATGAAAGTAAGGTATGCGAGGGTGAAGCAGGTGAAATAGAAACAGTCAACAATTCGAGTGATTTGGCGTATGTAATGTACACTTCTGGCTCTACAGGAAATCCTAAGGGTGTTATGGTGGAACATCGAAATGTGGTAAATCTAGCTGCTGGACAAATGGGGAGATACCAAATCAATGAAAGCGATCGCATTTTACAACTTTCTTCATTATACTTTGATCCGTCTGTAGAACAGATATTTTTATCACTCTTTAGTGGTGCTGTTTTATATCTAATAGATGATGGAGTATTATCAGATCGTTTTAAATTCAATATGTTTGTGCGTAACAACATGATTACCCATTTGAATGGTGTTCCATCTTTTTTGGAGTGGGCTGACTTAAAAGGAATGGATTATTTGAGACGAATAGTTAGTGGCGGTGAAATACTTTCAACTAGGTTAGCAAAAAAACTAAGCTCTATATCACAAATCTATAATGCATATGGTCCAACAGAGACTACGATTACATCCCTCCTGTATTCAGTGAAATCAGATGAGATAGGCTTCAGAATACCAGTTGGCAAACCAATAGCTAATTATCAGATCTATATCTTGAATGCGACCAGTCAATTGTCCCCGATAGGTATTTCTGGTGAGCTTTGTGTAAGTGGAGAAGGATTGACCCAAGGCTATTTGAATCGCCCAGAATTAACCGCAGAAAAATTCATTGAAAATCCATTTATAAAAGGAGAGCGAATGTATCGTACAGGGGATTTGGCTCGTTGGTTGCCAGATGGGAACATTGAATTCTTAGGAAGGATAGACCATCAGGTGAAAATTCGAGGTTTTAGAATCGAATTAGGTGAAATTGAGAGTCGTTTATTGGAGTTAGAAACAGTGAAGGAAGTAGTAGTTATCGCTAAAGAAGACGAAGCAAGAGATAAGTATCTATGTGGCTATGTAGTAACAGATGGTGAAATAACTTCGGGTGATTTACAGAGGAGTTTGTCAGAAACACTCCCTGATTATATGATTCCATCATACTTTGTACAGCTTAGTGAGATGCCATTAACACCAAATGGAAAAGTGAATCGAAAAGCACTACCCGAACCAGACAGCTCATCAAACCAATTGGAATACGAGGCACCCCGAAACAAAACGGAAGTAGTAATTGCCGCAATATGGGGAGAAGTTCTAGGAAAGTTTGGTGTTGGAATTAATGATAACTTCTTCGAGTTAGGAGGACATTCACTAAAAGCAACAGTGGTGATTTCAAGGATACATAAGGAGTTAAATGTAGAATTGCCATTGAAGGAATTATTTAAAGCACCAACTATATCAGGTATAAGTGAATATTTATCAAACGTAACAGAGAGTGTGTACTCATCAATTGAACCTATTACAGAAAAAGATTTTTACGAAACATCATCAGTGCAAAAACGGATGTGGTTACTTCAACAGTTTGATCATGAAAGCACAGGCTATAATATGCTAGGTTTCTTAAAAATAGATGGAGAATTGGATAAAGACCGCTTGGAATCGGTATTTTCAGAATTGATTATACGTCATGAAACGCTGAGAACGACCTTTGTTATGATCAATGATGAACTAGTCCAAAGGGTTTCAGAAGAAGTTGATTTTGAGATAGTATACTCTGAAATCTTTGAAGAAGGTATAGATGATATTATAAAAGATTTTATCCTTCCATTTAATTTGAGCCAAGCACCGCTACTTCGTGCTTCTCTAGTGAAAACATCTGAACACAGGCATTACCTGTTGTTTGATATGCACCATATAATTTCTGATGGTACATCAATGGCGATATTGATGCGAGAGTTCACAG
>Ga0123355_10020882_pt1 | contig 10471 bp, 11 predicted proteins | sample TergutEmb28metaG_3_FD_89872 | JGI IMG/M metagenome (GOLD analysis project Ga0123355, IMG submission 89872) | Embiratermes neotenicus P1 segment gut microbial communities from Petit-Saut dam, French Guiana - Emb289 P1 | ecosystem: Host-associated > Arthropoda: Insects > Digestive system > Gut ... | reverse complement strand
GCTACCGGATTTGTACTCCGCAAGTATGGGTGATATGTTCCGCAAAAAATCCGCGGAAGACCCTTCGCTGAAAGAGTTTACCGAAAAAGGCGTACTGGTTGGAGACGACAAAGCATGCGCCCTGTTCCGGGAATTTGCCTTAGCAAACGCACCGGGGCTTATAGACGGTTTCCCGCGCAACCGCGAGCAGGCAATCGACCTTATTCGCTTTGCCAAAGACAATAACTGGCGCGTGCTTGTTGTAAACATATCCGCAGATATAGAAACCATTATCAAGCGCTTACTAGCCCGCAGACGCGAAGACGATAACCTTTCGATAGTTTACAAACGCCATACCGACCACAAGCATCTGCACCCATCTGTTATGGCAGAGCTAAAAACCCGCCCAGACCTTTTTGATATTATCAACCTAGACGGCAATAACGATAGTGAGATTGTGTTTACATCTTTCCTATTAGACGTATTGCGTTTGGTAGACATGATTTACTTCTACGACATGATAGATATTAAGACTATGTTTGCCGTACAAAATAACGAAACTACAATTAACCCCGCAATAAACCGCTGGATATGCGGCTTTTTGCAAAGCATACAAAAAAAGTTAAACCTAACACATAAATAATGGACTTGTTTGAATCCAACCGGCAGAAGCATAAACAAGAGGCCCCCTTGGCCTCTCGTTTGCGTCCCCAAAACTTGGACGAATGGGTTGGGCAGAAGCATATAATTGGCGGCAATACGCTACTAACCCGAGCCATCAAAGCCGATAAGTTATCCTCGCTGGTGCTCTATGGCCCGCCGGGCACAGGCAAAACTTCCTTGGCAAAAATAATTGCGAATACAACCCGCAGTGTATTTAGTCAAATTAATGCAACTTCTGCCGGGGTAAAGGATATTCAGCGTGCTGTGGAGAATGCCAAGGCGGCCATAGAACTCTATGGGCAACGCTCTATTTTATTTATAGACGAAATCCACCGCTTTAACAAAGCCCAGCAGGATGCGCTTCTGCCATATGTAGAAGACGGCACAATTATTTTAATTGGCGCAACGACGGAAAACCCTTACTTCGAGGTAAACAAAGCACTGCTGTCCCGTAGTATGATTTTTGAATTAAGACCGCTAACGGTTGAAGATATAGTAACGCTCTTACGCCGCGCCATTACCGATAAAGAACGGGGCTTAGGTTTCCTGCCCCTTCAAGCAGAAGATGATGCGCTGGAATTTCTGGCAGACATATCCGGCGGAGACGCAAGAAGTGCACTAAACGCCTTGGAGCTTGCTGCACTAACCACCGAACCTGACCCCACAACCAACAAAATAATCATCACCCTAGACGTTGCCGCCTCCTGCATACAAAAACGCGCCCTCCGTTATGAAAAAGATGGTGACAACCACTACGACACGATCTCCGCCTTTATAAAAAGCATGCGCGGCAGCGACCCAAACGCCGCCGTATACTACCTTGCCCGCATGTTATACGCCGGCGAAGACCCCAAGTTTATAGCCCGCCGCATAGTCATTTGTGCATCGGAAGATGTGGGCAATGCAGACCCTCATGCGCTGCAAGTGGCAGTTTCTGCAATGCATGCCGTGCAATTTTTGGGTATGCCGGAGGGCAAGTTTGCGCTTAGCCAAGCAACCATATATGTAGCATGCGCACCCAAAAGCAACGCCGCATGCACAGCAGTAGATGCCGCACTGGCAGATGTTGCAAGCGTACAAATAAAAAGCATCCCACAGCATTTGCAGGATGCCCATTATAAAGGTGCAAAGGATTTGAATAGGGGTACGGGTTACAAATATCCGCACAATTTCGCAGGCAATTACATCCCTCAACAATACTTGCCGGATGAATTGGAAAATAAAATTTATTACACCCCAACTGAAAACGGTGTAGAAAAACGAATAAAAGAAAGTTTAAAAAATATAGGCAAAGCATGATCACCCTACCGCGGCGGTGGATTATCTATTCTAAAATAAGTCGGGCCTTTAAGCGGAATGCCATCTTTTTCGGCTTTGAGAAAGCCCCATACAATGCCCTCATAATTCATAAGCAAATCAAAAAGAATCAGCCCGAATAACTTTCCGGATTCTTCTATATTGCCGTTACAGGCATTATGTATCGGCTCATACACCGTACCCGTCCAATCGTTGCCCGGAATCCAACTTGATGTGTCTACTTCCTTGTCTTGAAAATGCTGTATAAGCGCATCGCAAATTGCATCATACTCAGCAGAACTTAAACGCGTCATCAATGCATCAAACTGCCTTTTCCTCTGTGGTGAAAGAGATTCGACGTATGAGCCTGTACTTACAGAGTACAACATAATCCGTCACACCCCTTCCTTTATGTACCACTGAGTTTTGTCGTTGCCCTTTTCCGTATCCCTTACATTAACAACTTTACCGGCAACAACATAATTGTAAAAAATCCTGCCCAGCCTAAGGCGGATGTCTCTTGGTATTTCTACCCAGCAGGTACCCATTACCGCACGGATATTGAACCTAGTCGTACTTGAAAGAGCTTCAACCCTGCTCAACAGTTCAGCAAACCATTTGCTAAAATCGCTGTTTGGAAACAACACATCTTTAATAAACTGAGCATCTGTATTGCCCTCTGCACCGGCTTTGATTTTCTCTTCAAGAAATTTTGCGTACTCCTCGCCAGAAAATGGAACTTGGATAACTTTCGCCATTTTAAAACCTCCTGATAATTTTAATCTCTGGTTGTTATTATATACCAAGGATTATCACTCGCCAAGAGTTTTTATTAATAATCAAATATTTATTTCACAAACCTAAACTACCTACCCTTACAAAAGGGGAAGTAAGTGTGCACGCTCAGCCTTGCCGAAGGGGCTTCTACTCCGGGCGCTTGCCGGGTGCACGCCCGATAACGCCAAGCGTGCGGTTTACCCGCCGCTTGGCGTTATCGGGTGGGCGCACGGTACTAGCCCGGAGTAGAAGCCCCTTCAGCAAGGCGTCCGGCGGCGCACTTACTCACGCACCTTTAAAACCACTCTTTAAATATCCGCTCCATCATCACATTAACTCCGGCCTTATCCACATCTTCCGGTACAACAAGCGCACTACGGCCCACTTCTGCACCTTCCCATGTGTAAATAACCTCACCAACATGCTGTCCGGCTTTTACAGGCGCAGTCAAATTTTCCGTTATAACCACTTCACCAGTTAATTCCACATGTTTACCCTTTGGAGCAACCATATTGGTTTGCTCCTTTATTACTATGGGCGAAACCTCTTGCACGCCTTTAGCAATAGGTATTTCCCCCATTACCGTACCGGTTTCTTCTTTCGCAATAAGCGTGTAATTCGCATATCCATAGTCCAGCAATTTCATCGCATTATCAAAACGTATAACCGGGCTTGGCGCACCCAAAATAACAGAAATAAGCTGCATGCCTTCCTTTTCTGCCGTGGCAGAAATACAGTACAACGCCTCGGAAGTAGAGCCCGTTTTTAGCCCAGTCGCTCCCGTATAGTTGCGTATCAATTTATTTGTATTTGTAAGCCCAAACTCTTCTTCGCCGCGGGCTGTTTTGTGTGTAATTATATCCAGCCTGGTTGTAGCATACTTGAAAACATCCGGGTATTTTAAAATCAAATCGCGGCTCATAAGCGCAATATCATATGCTGTGGTTAAATGTCCCGGCGCATCCAACCCGCAAGAATTAGCAAAGTGCGTGTTCTGCATACCAAGTTCTGCTGCCTTTTTATTCATTTGAGAAACAAATGCATCTTCACTGCCGGCAATAAACTCTGCCATTGCAACAGCTGCATCGTTGGCAGAAGCAATGACGATGGCCTTGGTTAAATCCCGCACCGTTTGCTTCTCGCCCACTTCCAAAAATATCTGGCTGCCACCCATGCTTGCTGCATGCGCACTTACCGTTACAATGTCATCCCATTTAATTTTCTCTTGGTCTAGCGCCTCGTAAATTAATAGCATGGTCATAACCTTTGTAACACTTGCGGGCGCAAGTTTTTCATGCGGGTTAGATTCGTGCAGTATTTTACCCGTTTCTGCTTCCATTAATAGGCTTGCTTTCGCTTCCAAAGAAATGCCCTGGGCATACGCTAAACTGCTTACGGCTATCGCAAAAACAAGCAAGCCGGATATAATCTGTGCAAATTTTTTCATAAAAATAGTCCTTCCTAAATCAAATCTAAACTTAGGTTGGACTATTTTTTTTGTTTTATACCTGTTTCAAGTGGAAACCTATGCAGATTTGCGAGAATCTTTGCCACGGGCTTTGCCCGCATGGTTTTGTGCGAATGCAAGCAATTGACGACGCGGCGTGCTAAGCAGCACGCAAGGAGGAAATTGCGTAGCAGCCGTGTTCACACAAGCGAAGCCAGTGCAAAAATTGCGCAAAGATGCGTAAATTTTCGCTTGGAATAGGTATTATGCGGGTATTTTCAAAACCTGCCCAATTTGTATAACATTTGTTGTTAAATAATTTAATGATGTGAGTGCATTAACCGTGGTGCCAAACCTAGCGGCAATGGCGGGCAAACTGTCACCTGCCACTACTGTGTAAAAGGAAAATCCACTCGGGTTATTTGGGCTGTTTAACGCCTCGATTATGCCCCGCGCTATTGCAGCGGCGTATGCGTCGAAGTTGCGGTCGAAAAGCCTGTTGTCTTCGGCGTTTGTTATGAAGCCAACTTCCAAAAGCATGCCGGGCGCATTTGTATTGCGCAAAACCGAGAAGTTTGCCCTTAAAACACCACGGTTGTTTTGCACACCTGCCGTTGCAAGTTCGTCCAATACGTCAAAGGCTCTAAGCAAAGTAGCATTAGATGCAGTTGTAAACACAAAATTTTCTACCCCGTTCGCATTTGTATTTGTGCTGGCATTCCGGTGAATAGAAACAAACAAATCCGGATTATTACGGTTCGCAATTGCGCTGCGTTCTGCCAAGGAAAGGGTTATGTCGGCATCCCGTGTCATTATTACTTCCACACCCTGCGCAACTAGAATCTGCCGTACCGCACGGGTTAGGCGCAAGTTATCGTCCTTCTCTCGTCTACCATGCGCAACCGCACCCGAATCTGCCCCGCCATGCCCGGCATCAAGTACCACCCGCCTACGGGGCGTGATTGGAGGTGGAACAGGCGGTAATACCACCGGAGGCTCCACCGGCGGCGGACATGGGCATGGTGGTGCTATACCGCCACCGCTTCCGCCACAAAATTCTCTTAACCGCCCCCATGTAATTGGCCCCACAACACCATCCGGGTTTATCCCCACATACCGCTGGAATGCTATAACTGCCGCTTCGGTTCTTGGCCCAAACACGCCATCCGTAACCAATTGCCCAATGGAGGCATTGTTCATAGAATTTAAGCATTCCTGCAAATAGCGGACGTATGCGCCGCTGCTGCCGCGCCTTAGCGCCGTGCCAGGGTAATCCGGCAGATTTACTTGCGTGGTTACTTCCATAAGTTTTGCCCAAGTAATTGGCCCAACAACACCGTCGGCAGTTAGTCCAAATTGCTGTTGGAATGCGATAACTGCCGCCTGTGTTCTTGGGCCAAAAATGCCGTCTGTAGTAAGCTGTCCAATTCCCAGCCTGCCGGAAATTGTATTTATATGCTCTTGCACAATGCGCACATTCGCACCTGTAGAACCTACTCTCAGTGCTGTGCCGGGGTATGGTATTGCCATATCGCGCTCTTTCAAACAAAGGTTGTTATAGTGTATGCCTACTGTCTATTATGGTTCTCATTTCATCTACAATCTGCTCTACTGTTTTGCCGTCCGTATCTATCACATAATCACCGGGATATGACGGCATTCGCAACCAATCAAACATCACTTCGCTTTCATCGCCCCGCTGTTTATGGCGCGCAGCAAGCGTTTCTTCCGAGCACTTTAATGTGAATGCGATAACCTCGTAATCCGTCGCTGTAATATCTGCAAGAATGTTTTCGCGAATGTCTCCGCCTATAACAACAACGGAAGAAAAGAACACATAATCAAAATTTGAATTTAGATATATGGACAAAGCAAACGACATAGTTTTATCGCCATTTCGCAACCTAGGGTCTTCTATCGAAAACGGATTAACACGCCATGCCCAATCACCATCGAAATGTGCGCTGTTTTCGTACAACTCAAACAGCCTCTCTGTAACGGTGGTTTTACCAACACAGGGCGAGCCGGTTATTATTATCAACTTAGGCATTTTTACAGTCTCCCCGCCTTTATTAAATTTCTCCACTTAAAAGTTCAATCAATGCATTCTCATCTACATCATCGGTAATATTAAAACGTCTAAGCCCAAGCAACGACTCCGGCTCGCCTTTTACAATTGTATTAACACCTTCAATAGTTGAAAAAGTTATTCTAACGCCCGCAGACACCAAAATCGACCGACTTAACTCATCATAAATTCCGTGCGGGTAAGCAACGGCAAAAACTTCTTCACCCGTTCCCTCATATATCAGTGCGGAAATTTTTTCATGGTCGTTTCGCAAAATTTCTTCGTACTCTGCCGGGTCTTCATCCGGCCAAATAAGGATATTTTCTCTTGCGCGGTCTGTTTCAAAAGGTGCCCATTGGTGCATATCATATGTGTGGCTTTGGATTTCCATTACCCCCGTCATTTCTCTGGCCTGCTCAAACGAAAATCTTGGGGTCATGGGGTTGCCTGTATCCTTATATGTGTCCATACCAACAAAATGCCCCATTATAAAAGAAACACCCGTCATACCGTAGTGTTGCATTATTGGGAAAGCATAGTTGAACACACTCAAATACCCATCGTCGAAGGTTATTAACACAGGGTTAGCAGGCAACGCAACACCGTCATCCACATAGTCAAGCAACTGCTGCAAAGTTATAGGATTAAAATTGTTGTCTCGGAGCGCGCGCATTTGTAGTGCAAAACTTTCCGGTGTCACCGTCCATGGGTTTATAGCCTCTGCTGCTAGGTGGTGGTACATAAGCACAGGTAAATTTACAGTTGCAGGCACAGATTTTTCACCTTCTATTAACGAGCAGGCAACAAAAAAAGCCGCTAAAAAACAAGCAGCTATTATTTTAATTATCTTCATTATTATCCTCATTTTCTTCCTGCGCTGCCATGCTTCTTTGCCGCCGCTCTTCAGCTTTTTGCGCTTCTATTTCCTGTAATTCCAAAACAGGATCCTTATCCATTTCGGGCCTATATCGTTTGAATATGCGCATAATCATATAGCTCGACATCATTGCGTAAATACCCGGCACTAAAAATAATATCAGCGGGTGAATAAAATGAGACGCAGCAAGCAACGCAACAAGCAGCACAACAGAAGTAATAGATGTTAACAAATGTCTGTTTGCCATCAAAAAACTGCTTTTTATTGTTTGTCTAATGGTCATATCAAACCTTGCTGTCATGGGGAAAAGAAACGTACTCATAAACGCTATCTGTATAAGGACAATAATCTGTGCCCCAAAAACAACGGTGGCCAGCCGCCCGACAGCATGTAAGTTTAAGAGGTTTAGCACTACAACCGTAAAAAGCACAAGAATAATAAGCCACAGTATAGTCGCTCGCTTAAAACTGGACGTAAAACCCTTCCAAAAATCGCTGGTTATATAACCTTCCCGGCCGGCAATACGCCTTGTGGTTACGTAAAACAAGGCAGACGTTGCCGCTCCGGCAGTTATTATGGGGATACTAAAAAGGAACCATAACAAACTTAGTATAATAATGTCTGCTACATAAGAGCCGATTTTGTAAAACTGCCCATCCAAGCTAAAAAAATCACGCATAAAATCACCTTTGCAAAGTTCTTAAATAAATTTATACATAGCATTGTACCACAATGGGTAATAACAAATCAAAAAAAGGGGAAAAATGCATATATAAAATTTAGATAGGGAGACCACACCATGACAAACTGCAAAAAGTACAAAACAAATAATACACTGCACCACAATAATCCAAAGGGCAATTGCATCGGCTGTGTATATTTTTCCACGCAAAATTGCGGTACGCATTTAATGCAAAACAACAATTCTTCTTTTAGTTGACTAAATACTACCCGTATGTCACTCTAAGACAAAATCTTAGAAAAGAGGAACCCAAATGAAGTTTCCAAACATGTCCTACACCCGCCCATCGTTTGAAGAAATGAGCGAAAAACTCACCGCAATATTGCAAGAGTTTAAATCCGCCGCTTCCGCAAGTGACTGTTTTGCTGCATACAAGCAGTATGACGACTACTTAAAGCACATCGACTCTATGTTCTCCATTGCCCGCATACGCAACAGCCTGGACACTACCAATGCAGAATACAATGCAGAAAAACAATACATGGACGAAGTTGGCCCAAAAGTACAAGCCCTTTTGCAACCGTTTAGCCAAGCATTGCTGGATTCTCCTTTCCGTAAAGAAATGGAAGCCGAGTGGGGCAGCCTAATGTTTGTAAACGAAGAAATTGAATTAAAAACCTTCGACGAAAAAATCGTACCCGAACTGCAAGAAGAAAATAGACTTGGCAGCGAGTACACAAACCTTATCGCTTCTGCTCAAATTGAATTTGACGGCAAAACCCTAACGCTTGCGCAAATGACACCATATTTCCAAGACCCAAAACGCGAAGTGCGCAAAGCCGCAACTAAAGCCTATGCCGCATGGTTCCTAGAGCGCAAAGACGAGTTTGACCAAATTTTTGACCAACTGGTAAAGCTACGCGCAACCATTGCAGAAAAACTAGGGCATAAGAACTTTGTAGAAACCGGCTATTACCGCATGCAACGCAATTGTTACGACACCAAAATGGTAGCCGAGTTCCGCGCCGGCGTAAAAAAATACATTGTGCCAATAGCCGCAAGGCTAAAAAAAGAGCAAGCCGCCCGTATTGGCGTACCTGCCCTAAAAATGTATGATGACCAGTTTGAATACCCTGATGGCAACGCAAAACCCAAAGGCACACCGGATGAAATTTTTGCACACGGCAAAAAAATGTACCATGAGCTATCCGGCGAAACTGCTGAGTTTATAGACTTTATGTTAGAAAATGAATTATTCGACGTACTAACTCGCCCGGGCAAAGCCGCAGGTGGTTATTGTGCACATATTCCTATTTACAAAGCTCCGTTTATTTTTGCAAACTTTAACGGCACATCCGGAGATATTGACGTACTAACCCACGAAGCAGGCCATGCATATGCCGGCTATAAATCAAGAGATATTTATCCATCTGCGCTGCGGTACTACTCTTTAGAAACAGCCGAAGTACATTCTATGGCAATGGAATATTTCACATGGCCGTGGATGGAAGGATTTTTTGGCGATGAAACAGACAAATACTACTACAGCCACCTTGCAAGCGCGCTCATTTTCATTCCATATGGCACTATGGTAGATGAATTCCAGCACCATATTTACGAAAACCCCAATATGACACCAGCAGAACGCAACAATCTGTGGCTAAAACTAGAATCCGAATACCGCCCATGGCTTGACCTAACAGAAACACCATTCTTTGAAGAAGGCCGCCGCTGGCAAGCACAGATGCACATATACCGCCGCCCGTTTTATTATATAGACTACTGCTTGGCGCAAATTATGGCACTAAGTTTCTGGAGCGAAAGCCAAGCAAACTTTAAAGACGCTTGGGAAAAATACGTGCGCTTCACAGGCTTTGCGGGCACAAAAACCTTTGTAGATTTGGTAGTTGATGCAGGATTACCCACACCTTTTGTAGCAGAAAATCTAAAATCAATTGCGGATACAGCGGCTAAGTGGTTAGACTCAAGAGGATAAAACTACACTTTAAACACTATAACAACGCCGGATAATATCTTTTACCATGCAAAACTCTATTGATATAAACATTATTTCCTTCCACACGATAAAACACTAAGTAGGGCTTCACCACAAGCATCCGATAATCTTTTTCTGCCCCAAGTTTATCCCGCACGGGCGCACCACTAAATGGAAATAGAGCAAGCCGCTCAATAGAAGACAAAATACGGTCTATCATATCTTTTGCCGCCTTTATATTATCTTGCGAAATATGAAGGTGTAATTCATCCAAGTCATCCAATGCCTTTTGCAGGTAGATAAGCTTATACATTTAAGGCAAACCTCTCTTTAACTTGCTCATGCGTATAGGTTGGTGCACCATTTGCCCAAAGTTCCTCAGACTCCAAAAGTTTTTCTCTTATCTCTAACAGCGTTTTTTGTTTCTCAAATGCCGCTAGAGACATCACAACTAAATCGCCTTCTCCATTCTTCGTTAGATAAATAGGGTCGCCACTTTCTTTTGCAAGCTTTGATATTTCTGTGTACTCGTTTCGTAATGCTGTAGATGGCTTTATAATCATACACATCAACTCCTACTATAGTATTTGGTCAAAGGCACGGTAGCCAGCCGTGTCTTTTTCCATCTCGTGCTTAACTGTTTAGAATGAGCGAGGGCATGGCCTGGCGAAAATCAACGAGAACCG
>Ga0123355_10020881_pt1 | contig 10471 bp, 10 predicted proteins | sample TergutEmb28metaG_3_FD_89872 | JGI IMG/M metagenome (GOLD analysis project Ga0123355, IMG submission 89872) | Embiratermes neotenicus P1 segment gut microbial communities from Petit-Saut dam, French Guiana - Emb289 P1 | ecosystem: Host-associated > Arthropoda: Insects > Digestive system > Gut ... | reverse complement strand
TTTTGCACGCTTGCTACGTCAGCACCTCCTAGCTTGCCTACAGCAAGCGTCGTTGGTACTTCCTTGCAATCGCACAAAAATCCTCACATTGTATTTTCAATTTGTTCCCTCAAGTAGTATAACAGAAAATATATAGGGGGATTTTTCGTGAGTGGTGCAATAAATCCAACCAGGGTGTTGCCTTCAGCAAAGCTGGTTGTTGATGATGGCTCATTGGTGATTATCAATACAATTGGTGATTCTGCTCTGAATAGAATAATTTATGGATTTGTTAACAGAATATGGTCTTTTTTCAAAGGCTATAAAAAACAATGTGCAAGTACAGAAAATTCAATCTACATACCATTTTCAAGTATTTCTAGCGTAGGTAAAAAACGTTGCTCTAAAATGCGAGCAACGCTAATAAGTCTTGCTGTACCTGCTGGAATGTTCCTTTTTGGATGGTTAGAAGTGATTGGAATAGGATTTGTAATTTTGTTGCTTCTTCTAGGCGTTATTTTGGCGGCAACATTTTATGTTCTTATTGGCAATAGCTACGCGCTTACTATCGAAATTAATTCAGGTTTTGAGTATATGCTTACCACAAGTGACCCTAATTTTGTTGAAAGCGTTTATCAAGTGGTTAAAAGTATAGTAGATGCTCCTGAATGCCCAGTAGTCAACAACGTCACATATGATTTTAGAAAGGCTTCGGTTATTGATTCTGTGGTTGTTGCTAAGACACTTGGCTCTTAGATCACAAATCAGCAAACAGTAAATAAATCTTCATACAATAAAAAGCCGATAGTTTAGAGGACTATTCCACTTTCTATCGGCTTTTTTGTGAGGATTGGAACAGTACATCATATCCGATCAAAGATATTAGACAGGCTCTAAGCACTACTCTAACTATTAGTATATGCGTCTATCAGTGTTATATCGGTATGCTTGACTTCCAATTACAGAATAGCGTCCTGACCGGGAATACTTGCGAATATATCGTATCCGCAGGATAATAAATACTGTTGCCACGCCAACAAATCCTGTTAATGGAAGTATAAATGTCAAATAATAATTGCTAACCAAGTATGACAGATTAAATTCACCATAAGCCGGATTTGCCTCAAAAGTTGCGGGGGCATGTTCGGCATTTTCTATGGTTGAAACAATTTCTGGTATTGGTACTGCATGAGCCGCCCGCAGTTCAATTTCGCCTAAACGGGTGCCTCGAGTATCCATCATATAGAATATTAGTCTTCCAGCCAAATCACCTTGCTGTATAGGCGCGCGTAGTTCTCCAGGTGCAATTAATCTTGAACCTACTTGTGACATATCAAAACCAGTTGGCATACTTACAAACAAATCATGCAAAGCTGATAAGCGTACTTCGCCTGCCGACACACGGTTTCGGCCTTCCGTATGATAAACTGGAATTGAAATATCAAGCGTATTTTTGTCAAATACTGTTGTACGTACATAAGGTATTGAAAAACCATAATCAAGCAATGTGTGGGTATCTGTAAATGGTCTTGAGCAACGTAATGTTACTACAATTAATTCGCGGCCTCCATAAACAGCATAAGTTGCTAAGGTATGTTGAGCTTCATTGGTAAATCCTGTCTTACCGCCTACTACCCTCTCATTATAATGTTGGTGTGCCGGTTGAATCATTCGGTTATCATTTAGCAATTCTCTTACAAGTGGCTGTCTTTCGGTTGGAGAAATATCGTGTCTTCGCGTGGAAATTAAATCCACAAACAGAGGATGTCTAAGTGCCGCACTCAATATTAAAGCCATATCATAAGCCGTTGTTTGCTGATATGGAGAATGTAGTCCAGTGGGATTTTCAAAATGGGTATTTTCTGCTCCTAGCCCTTGGGCGCGACGGTTCATTAAGTCTACAAAGGTTGCAATATCACCGCTTATATGCTCGGCTATGGCATGTGCTACTTCATTGGCCGACGCTAACATTAGTCCATAAAGCGCGTCCATCATAGTTAACGTTTCGCCTTCGTCCATGGCTATATGGCTGGAATTGCGTGGAATCGAAAATACTGCATTGCGGGAAAAATAAATAGGCTCGTCCAATCGTCCGCCATATAATTCTATTGCTAACAAGGCGGTCATTATTTTAGCCAGGCTAGCTGGATAATGTAGCTCGTGGCTATTTTTTTCGTACAAAATAAATCCGTTTTGTACATCTATGATTATTGCGGCACCAGCAGTAATATCTGGTGTGGGCGGACGAGTCGATTGAATTTCTGATGCGTAAAGGGTGGAAATGTTAGCTAATACAAGGTATAATGCAAGTATCATGTGAACGGTTCGTTTCATTTGTTCCTCCTGTTTTTTGTCAGCTCTATATCAGCTCTTTGTCAATTGTTTGTCGTTTATTGTCTTTGTTAACTAGTTGTTATTTCAAAATATATTTACTAAATTATTAACATTATTAAGGTAGGTGGGATATGCAATACATTCGAAGATATTGGCATTTTATAGTGGGGGTTGTTTGTATAGCGGTTCTGGGAACGGTGTATTTTAGGGATAATTTTTCTAATGCCCACACACCACCGCCAGCCGCCGAGGCACCAAGAACGCCTTTAATAGGTGCCACTGCAACGCCAACACCTACGTCAATCCCTATCGTTACAGAAATTGTGGCAGAAACAATATATATTCAAGTACACATAGAGGGCGAAGTGCTAAGACCAGGGGTTTATTCAATAGCATATGGCTCAAGGGTTAATGATTTACTGGTTATGGCAGGTGGCTCTACAGAAAACGCATATTTAAGAGGCATAAATTTGGCCGCGTTTTTATTTGATGCCCAACAAATAATTATTCCGTCTACTCCTGAAGAGGGTTATTATTCAACTTATTCGACTGTGGCAATATCAGCTCCAGTGCAAGACACTGGTATCATAGATGGCAGAGTAAATATCAATACAGCAAGCGAAAGTCAACTGACTACCCTGCCTGGCGTAGGGCCAGCAATCGCAGGCAATATAATTGCACATCGCGAACTCAACGGCCCTTTTTCCACTGTAGAAGAATTGCGGAATGTAAACCGCATAGGTGAAGTTACTATGAACCGACTTAGAGATTTAGTGACAGTAGGGTAGGAGGTCAAAATATATGGCATATCGTATCTTGGTAGTTGATGATGAAAAATTAATTGTTAAGGGAATCAAATTTAGCTTGGAGCAAGATGGCATGTTGGTGGACGCGGCTTATGATGGTGAGGAAGCTTTGCATCTTGCGCGTGAAAATAGCTATGACCTTATTATGCTGGATGTAATGCTTCCAAAAGTAGATGGGACGCAAGTTTGTCAGCAGATACGGGAATTTAGTGCAGTGCCTGTGGTTATGGTAACAGCCAAGGGCGACGATATGGATAAAATTATGGGGTTGGAATATGGTGCAGATGATTATGTGACCAAACCCTTTAATATACTGGAACTAAAAGCCAGAATCAAAGCAATATTACGGCGGAGCAAATCAGCGGCGGTGGCAGCACCACCTCCCAGCCAACATTTAACGTTACGGGATATTAAACTGGATACACAATCCCGACGCGTTTTTGTAAACTCCAAGGAAGTTGGGCTTACAGCCAAGGAATTTGATTTGCTTGCATTTTTCATGAAGCATATAGGCAGAGTTTATGCCCGTGAAAAATTACTTAGCGAAATCTGGGGTTCAGATAATGTTGGAGATGCCCGCACCGTTGATGTTCATGTCCGTCGCTTACGAGAAAAAATAGAGGAAAATCCTAGCGAACCCAAATATATTTTTACTAAATGGGGAGTAGGTTACTATTTTGGGTAAAATGCGCTGGTTCCATAGTATTAGGTGGAAACTGGCGTTAAGTTATATTGTTGTGAGTTTGGCACCACTAGCGTTTTTCTATAACATGGTAATGGCACCCATAGAAAACCATTATATCAACGACCGCAAGCATAGATTACAAAATTCGGCTGACCATGTGGCTACAATGTTGGAAAGAAACAATTATATTGGCCTTATCAACGAAGTTGCAACACAGGTACGTAACCAATATATTGACGGATGGAGCCGAGAAAGCGGTCATCGTATTGTAGTGTTCGACGACCGACTCACTGTTTTGTATGATACAAACCGTTCGCAAGACCGCCGTGTTTGGGTTCGCCCTGAAGTAATTATGGCACTAACATCCCAGACTGAAAGTGCCATTAGCACTGTTGACCGTGAAGACCACATAATAGTTATGGCAATGGCTATCCACAATGGGTATGGACAGAGGGTAGGTGCGGTACTGCTGTCTGAATCTGTGGAGGATGTTTTTGCTTCGCTTGATGTTATAACGCAAACGCTTCTATTATTCATACTTTTGGCAATGGTGCTTGTGTGTGTGCTTGTTTTTTTCGCCTCCCAATTATTGATTGGCCCGCTTAAAGGGGTTTTGCGGGTCGTACAAAAAATGGCAGACGGGCATCTTAATCAGCGGATTGAGATTAAGGGCTATGATGAATATTCTCAATTAGGGTTAGCATTTAACAACATGAGTGAAAAATTGGAGCAGGTAGATAAAGCCCGCGAAGAATTTGTTTCAAACGTTTCTCATGAATTAAAAACGCCTTTAAGTGCTGTCAAGGTGCTATGTGAATCGGTACTATCTCAGGAAGAAGTTCCAATAGAAATTTATCGCGAATTTTTAGCTGATATCACCTCTGAAGTAGACCGTATGACATATATGGTCAACGATTTATTGGAGCTAGTTAAAATTGACAGGCGCGAACACGGATTCCACCTAACGGTTACGGAGCTTAACAATTTGGTAGAAGATATTTTGAAGCGTCTTTCGCCTTTGGCCGAACAAAAGCGAATAGTGCTTCTATATGAGGATGTACGCCAAGTCACTTTGGATGCTGACGAGATGAAATTAGGACTCGCTATTTCAAATATTGTCGAGAATGGCATAAAATATACCCCTAGCGGCGGAACTGTTAAAGTAATTGTTGATGCAGACCATCAAAATGCCATAATAACCGTACATGATACAGGCATTGGCATACCGGAAGAAGAACAAAGTAAAATTTACAACCGCTTTTATCGGGTTGATAAAACACGAGACAGAGGAACTGGGGGAACTGGGTTGGGGCTTGCGATTTCCCATGCGGCTGTACGTATGCACAATGGCAGTTTGCGGCTTAACAGCAAGCTAGACACAGGTTCGGTTTTTACAATCCGGGTACCTTTGAGGCGGACTAGTGTTTGATTTTAGGACCGTGGGGCGTTGCCCCACACCCCACAAGGGGACATTGCCCCCTTGACCCCCATTATTAAGAGCGTAGGATGTTAAAGCTATTGTTATATTGAGGTGTTTTTTATGTTGAAGAGAGTAATTGCTATAGTGAGTTGTGTGATTTTAGTCGCTAGTGGGGTGATGGTAGGTTTTTGGGGATTTTTAAGGGCTACTGAGGGGCTGGATTTCTATGTTTTTTATTTTAATCCGCAAACTCATCGGTTGGAGCCTGAAAGGCGGCGTATACCTGAAGGTGAACCAGCAGAAATGGCTAGGGCGGCACTCCAGAATTTTGTTGATGAGCCGCGTAGCAGTGCATTAAGAAGGACTATACCAGATGATTTGACTTTTAATAATAATTTGCGGCTAAACGGTAAGACGTTGGAGGTTTGCTTTCCTGCAAACTATTTTTATATGCAGCCGCTGGAAGAAGCGTTATTTCGTGCGGCATTAGTGTATACGATGGTGAATCTTCCCTTTATTGACGGTGTTCGTGTGCAGGTGGATGGTGAGGAGTTGCTGAGTATTTTTGGTGAACCTTTTGGTACGGCACTGGTTAATGCAGATGGTGAAACTTTGTTGTATCGCGAAACAGGGGAAACAGTACGTGTAGGACCATTATTAAACCCCTCGCTTCCTATGTACCGGAATGTTACTCTCTACTTCCCAAGCTCGTATATGGATGGCCTTATTTCAGTGGAGCGTACACTTAGAGTTAACCCAGAGCTTCCACCCGAGCGTTTTATACTTGAATATCTGATTACTGCTGAGCCGCCAGAAGGGGCAGAAAATCATATTCCAGAAGGCACAGTTATTCGTAGTGTACGTACCGATAATCGTATTGCTTTTATCAATCTAAGTGATGAGTTTTCTTCACAGTTTAGTGGAAGTGCTACTTTGGCCGAACTAACACTTCAGTCAATAATTCATTCAATAGCGGCAAATTCAAGCAATGTAGATAGTGTGCGTTTTTTGATTGATTCTGCACGCCGTGAAAGTTTTAATGGCGTGCCACATTTTAACACCTTATTTGAGCCGGACGAAACTCTTATACCAAGATTACCAGAGGACGAGGAAGACGAGTGAAAAGGCCAATTTTATGGGCTTTAATGTTTTTAATAGCCGGGATTTTGTTTGGATGGTATCAAGAAGTAGTTGACACCATCCAATTTGTGTTGTTTATGGGTGTATGTGTTTCAGCTTGCGTAACGTTATACAAATGGCTGAGATATGCACCTATTTTTTTATGCGTTTTAGCGGCGGCGGCTGGGGTTTTAGGAATTCAACAAAGTCTTCGAGATGATGTGGTATCCCAACAGGATGTAAGGCTATATGGAATTATTCATGATTTAAGATATACACAGGCCGGATGGCAACGTTTGGTTGTTGCAGAGGAAGGCTCTGGATATTATGTTTTGGCATATTTGAACCCTGAATTTCGTGTAGAAATTGGACAAATGGTGATATTAACAGGGGATTTGCATCCGTTGGCGCGGGCACAAAATCCAGGCGGTTATGATGAATTTTTGGTACAACGTGCCCGCGGGATTAGAGCAAAATTTTATGCGCGGGATGTTGAAACATTTGAAGTACATATGAACCTAGCACGAATAACACATTTAGTACGTAATCGTTTGGCAGAAATTTATGATACTGTGTTACCCCATAGGGAAGCTTCCCTAATAAAATCCATTACACTAGGAGACCAAGCGGGGTTAGATGCTCCAGTACGGGAAATGTATGCCGTAGCGGGTGTTTATCATTTGCTGGTTGTTTCAGGTCTGCATATTTCCATTTTAATGCTTGCAATATTAGCAGTGCTTGAAAGAATAGTAAATAGGCGTGTTGCCTCAATGGTGGCTTTGATTGTAATGATAGGTTATTGCTTATTGGTGGGAAGCGGTATTTCTGCTGTGCGTGCAGTGACAATGGCCGGGGTTAGGGTTTTTGGACGAATGTTCTATTTGGATACGGATTCTTTGGCTTCAGTGGCATTTGCTTGTATTGCTTTATTGTTGTTTGAGCCGTTATATTTGTTTAATCTTGGCTTTCAATTGTCATTTGGAACGGTTTTTGGCTTGATTATTTTGTCAGAGCCAATTGAACGATTGCTGGCTTGGTGTCGTGTACCTAAATTTGGTAAGTTTCGATCGTTTTTGGCTTATAATACAGCGGCATTTTTGGTGACAACACCGATTTTGGCCTATTATTTTTTCTATATTCCTACATATAGCCTTTTAATCAATCTTATCATAATGCCTACGGCAACATTCTTGGTTGTGGTAGGAATGCTGGTGGGAGTGGTTGGGTTATTTTCGTTAAATGCGGCGACTTTTCTGGCAGGTGCAGTCTTTTACTTATTGCAGTTTTACGATACGGTAATGGCAATTTTCCTATCACTTCCATTTGCAAGGTTAAATACGGGAAGTCCCGGTTTTTGGGTGACAATAATGGCATTAGGAATAATGCTTGCTTTTGCTCACACCATGGGTGGTTTTGGAGAAGAATTACGAAAACGAGCGCGAGTTTTGGCAGTATCAGTAATGCTATTTGTAACAGCCGTTATAGCAACAAACTTTGCCGAAAGAGGATTTCATGTCACCGAGTTGGATATGGGACAGGGTTATGCTTATGTACTGCGTGCCAATGGGTATACTTTTGTGATTAACGGCGGTGGAAATAATCGTATTCTAGGTACAAATGCAGGAGAAAGGATATTAATGCCATATTTGAATCGAGTTGGAGTTGGACAAGTGGATGCCGCTTTTGTTACTGATATATCGCGACATCGTATCACTGGTATTATAGAATTGGCAATGAGTAATCGAGTAGCCGTAGTGTATGTTCCTGTGGATATGAATATGGATTCAGGTCTAGGAATGCGTCTAACTGTGGCGGCAGAACGTAATAATATTCCAATATATGTACTGGAGACAGGAGACATAATTTATGCTGGTGGGCTGGTTCTAACAGTGGTATCAGCTACACAGCGGCTTCAGTTGCTAGCGGAATATGGAGATATTCGGCTGGAATTTGTAAATGGTGAAATGATTTATATTTACGATTATGTGGAATAGGGATTGGTAAACGCCTATTCCATATTAGAGTGTTTTTTCTAATGCAATTGAAATAAAAGCCCACTCCAATTTGGAGCAGGCCTATTGGTGTAATGTTATTACACCCAAATTAACGATTGTAACCATAATAAAGGGAATCGCTAACGGATTAATCATATGATGTGTGCTGCGAAGGGTGTAAATAACGAAGAAAACGCCTATAATGCGAAGTCGTAAAACTTTTTGCATACAACGTCATATTCCAATTTCGCTATTTCAGTAAAAGAATAACTTTTCACCAGCCATTTTACAAATTCGCAGCCGATGTAATAACCTATATCAGAATATCCTTGATAATTGCACCAATCGCCAAAGAAATCCTGTGTGCTTTCATTTTCATTTACTCTCCGTAAAAATTCAGACTTGAGTGCCGTTTTATTTGTTTTGCACCAGTCTAGCCAGTCGTTTTTATTTTGATGATAATGTTCAAAGTCGCCAATAATCAACTGTTCAAAATACATTGCAACTCCTTCACAAAACAATTGAGCAATTGGTAGGTTATATTGTTTTGATATATCGTGTAGATCAAAATGCCATATATGACCTAATTCGTGATAAATGAGCGCGGTCATATTTTCATAGCCGCACCAATCAAGCTCAATAATTTTCTCTACCCCAAGCAATACTGCGGGTTTTCCATTCAGCATTGTAACCCACCCAGCACCATTACATAGCCCAAGGTAGAAAATTATATCTGCTTGCAATCCAGTGCCAAGCACTTCTTCTATTCTCGCATATATGTTTTCGGTTGCCCGCACAAATGAATCATAAGCCCTGTCTAATTTAATGACATTCTTCATCGTATGTGCAATAACAGGAACTACCTGAGTATCAAAATTATAAGCTCTACTGTCATGTTTGCATTTCTCTGGTAATTCGTTCGATATACCGTTTGCGTACTTTTCCCACAGACCTATATTAAAAACGCCATCCATATCATTAAACAAAGTTATAATTTCGGGATATGTGTCAACAACCACAAGTACATTCACCTCGCACTCTATGAATTATCCGCACGTACCACACTTTACAAATGGTACATAAGTGCGCCCTTTGTACCATTTGTGGTTTCCTCCTTGCTTCCAGTTCAATTACATTGGCAAAAAAGCAAGGATTTATCATCAGATTGTCGGGAATCTTGTATATCGTCAATAAATACGATATTGTCAACGATTTGATAAACAATAAGATACTTTTCGCACGATACCATATATCGATATTTTCCACTTTTCAAATAGGGTCGATTAAAAACAGGATTGCGATATGGTAAACGTTCTAAAGATTGCATATCGTCAGCAAGTTGATCTAAAAGCCTTTCGGCAGCTACTTCATTTACCCCTGCAAGAAATTCAAAGTGGTCGTACATTTTATCATTAACGGCAGGGTCTACAATTACTTTGTACTTTTTGTCTACTTCATACATCTTTGCCAATTCCTCGTTTGATAGCCTGTTTCATATTCGTTTTGAATTGGTCTACGGTGTAACCTTGTGTACCCATAAACCGTGACATTTCAGCTGCCATAAGGCGTTCTGCCGTTGCTAAATTTTCTTCCCTGCGTCCGTAAGAATCAATATCCATGAGAACCATATCGCCCTCACCGTTACGAGTAAGAAATACAGGTACTTTATTAGTACGGCATATTTCCGCTACGCTATTATAGTTTTTCCGCAATTCACTTGACGGCTTAATAATTGGATGCATTTGCTCAACTCCTAGCTTTGTAATTTTATACCCTTATTATACCCCATATAAGGGACATAAATCTACCATTGCTTTTCAAAACCTGTAACCTGCTTCTTGAAATCAGTCAATAGACAATGACTTATTCATCAAGATACGTGACTGTGATACATAAGTATCACAGTCATATTGCATCCGATTTTTTCTTTTTGTCAAGCTTTATTTCAAATATCTCGGTGTGCTTCAAATTGTAGGCGTTTCTGTTGACATGCTCCGTAGGGGCATGTCAACACCAGCGTTAACCGAACATAACATAAGCCTATGCAAAGCCAGGGTTCTCCGCCGTTTCTGCAAAGTCATAGGCAAGAAGGAGGCAAGGTCATCCGGTGTTTTAATGTTATGTAGAAAATCCC
>Ga0123355_10020880_pt1 | contig 10472 bp, 5 predicted proteins | sample TergutEmb28metaG_3_FD_89872 | JGI IMG/M metagenome (GOLD analysis project Ga0123355, IMG submission 89872) | Embiratermes neotenicus P1 segment gut microbial communities from Petit-Saut dam, French Guiana - Emb289 P1 | ecosystem: Host-associated > Arthropoda: Insects > Digestive system > Gut ... | reverse complement strand
TAGTAGTTACAAATACCAAAGTGTTTTTCATGCATTATTTTCTACTGACATAAGAAGGAATGTTGTAATTTATTCAAGACATGCATTGTTGCTGGAGTGCTGAGATTTATGAGACTGCATTATGCTGAGCAGATGTATGTGATGGAGAAGAAAGGAACCAGTTTGAATGTGACTATTTGGAACACAGAGGGGGAGATGTGGTGAAAATATGCAGACAAACCTTGGGGAGACATTCATGTTTTGTTGACTGTGCATCCCTGCATAATCTTGTAAATAAAGCCAAATTGTCGCACAGTTTTTCTTAGTATGTTTATTTCTTTTCTCCACATGTTTTGGGTGACTATCATCATCCATCCATACAGAATAACAAGTACCAAGTGTCACATAAATACAGTTGTTTCTCCTGATGATGGGCACATAGTCGCCCAAAACATTTAGAGAAAAGAAATAAATGTACTAAAAAAAATTGTGCACCAATTTGGCTTTATTTACAAGACTTGGGGAGACATTGTGCAGCAAGATTGTGTCTGATGGTAGCCTTTCATGTCCACTGTGATTTACATTTGTATTGCACCACCACAGTGTTGAAGAGATGTTGTAGGCCAACAGTACCAATTTTGCCATTTCTAATCTTACACTGTTTGAGTTACTAAATGTATCTAATGTTTTCCCCAAACATACCTAATTGTTAAGGCAGTGATGAGTATGTGCCAGAGCACAGCTGCAGCCATAGCACTGCAAAATTATATGAGTAGTAACTTCCTTACAGAAACTGCATCCTTCTCTTGGATAACCTTGTTGTTCAATATGACTTCTTCAATTTCAGCTGGATAGTGAAGAGGCAGATTCAGAGTTGCTGGAAGATGAACCAGATTTCTATACAGAAGCACCACTTCCAGGTTAATTGGCCTTCTGCTGACAACAAAGCATCCATCCTGGTACGACAGTGAAGAAGAAATAAAGAATTGTGTGTGCTATATAACAGAAGTAACAGAAGTAACACTTTTAACTTTAGCACAATTCCTGTTTTATTGTTTGAATGAGAGTGAAGATGGTTAACACACTTTGAATCTAAGGAGGTGGAAACTGTGTGGAAAACTTTTCATATTTTCAATAAAAGTGCCTTTGAAGTATTACTGCTGAACTCTTTGGCTGGAAACTACAAGTTTTCATTATGCAAGAATGATATTATTATTTTTGAAACTTGTATATAACAAATTGTTGGATTAAGATGTTAACAAGTATGTTGCAGTTAGTATTACTCATACAGCTCAATATTCTCAGTCTGCATGCCTTGCTATTTGAGTGCCAAAAGTATTGTCATGAGAGCACGGTTGCAGACTGCTGACCATCATTATTATACCAAGATCGTATCTGCTTAAAGTCAGTGTCAGATGAGGACACATCTATGTCTGTGGTTTGCTCATTACTACTGGTAAAGTCTCTGGGTTGTGAGAATGCTGAGAAGAGTTTTAGAATTGTCTATGTGTGTGCTATATTTTCCACAAATCTGCACATAAAAAATATAGAATGGAAGCAGAGGACTATTTTTATCATATAAAATAGTAACATGACACTATAGTACCTGTTATAGTTATTATATGTAAATAGGACTTCTTTTTCAAAGAGACAGTGATCCACTATACAACTACATAATTATACACCAAGGTATTACTGTGTGATATTAAGAGCAACAGAGGTGCATTTATTCTGTAAACAAAGGCTGACATAGGAGTGGTTGTTTGTCCAGTATTAGGGTAGCATTATAATACATGCAGGAAAATAATGCACAAGCAAAGAAAGCTCCATGTGTATGCAAAAAATAGTAAACACTTGTACTTATCCTCTGCACAATTGGAGAAGTGTAGACCAATATATACTCTTTTAGTAAGGCAATATTCCTGAAAAATCCTAATTTAGAACAGCCAAATGTTTCCTTTCCACCAGTATATGAAGCAGTTACTGTCTTTTTTTCAGAAGTTTCAGGAATGTGTTCTTTTCATTGTTATTCCACAGCAGAGTGAATTATCATACATGATAGTTTTGACGTGTTCAGACTTGATGAAACTTGGCTAGGTATTTCCTGTGTTTTAGATCTGTGGTCCACGTCTCTGTTAAAGTTAAATATCAGTAGGCCAGAGTATAAAATTATTTCAATTGGTTTTGTAGAATTTAGTACCATCAATTATATCAAGTGGTAAAATGTGTCTTTGATGGTTCTAATGAATCCATTAGTTACAGTCAGTATTTTGCCTTCAGTGGCTTTAGCAGAGAAGTTTAATGCCTATGTCTGAAAAATAATATACATCATATTCAAAGTAAAATTAAAGATTTTCCCACTGTCAGATACATCTGTGATTCTTCAGTATGAAGCATGAGGCATAAAATGATTTTGTGGCAAAGAGTAAACATATTAGTGTGAAGTCCTTTCAGTTTTCATTCCAAGTAATACAACAGAATCCAGTAGATAAAGAGCCAGAATTTTATGTCCAAAGGCTTTAGCAATGAGATTGAAAAATCTTTGTAGCTTATGTCCAAAACATATTTTAGAGTATTTTCAAAACAGAATTGAATATTTTATTGGTACTTCTATCTGTGATTCTTAAGCATCCAGCATAATGTGTAAAATTATTCTGTGGCAGGGAGTAAAATTAGAAGTATGGAGTTAGTGCAAATTTTGTCAGTATTGATTCCAAGTATTAGCACCACAATGTACCATAAACCCCCTGTTAATGTTATCTGTAGCAGCAAATAGTGAGATTGTGAAGAAATGTTGAAACCTTTGTTTGAAGGCCTGAGGAATGTGACATTCACTCAGAGTATATTTTCTGCTTGATCTACTTGTTGAATATAGAAATATATTTTCAAGTGAATGATAATAGGGTATATTTAACTTGTGATTAATACTTTTTAGCACAAGGCACTAGAAGCAGTGGGTCCACAGGTGTTGAAATATATGTGTTATTTCCAATCTTAACATCTACACTTCAGGTCTTTCTAAGAGGAGGTAGAAGCACATTTAAGGATGAGGAAAGAGACAGTGCATGTTGATGTAAGAGCCCAAACAGTAATCATTACATAAAGATGTACAGTTTAGCTTACTAATGGAAAGATAGTAGGAGCTTCCATATGGGAGGGATATGCTGTGAAAAAGTAGAAGGTTGTCAGTGGAGAAACAAGTACAAGCAGTCCCCTTTTAATGTTGGGGTTATTTTCCTGAAAATCACAGTACAGAATGAAACAAGTTAGGCAAGGTGTGTATAACGTACCATTTTGGCACATTTTAGTAACCACTATTGCCATGCACTGATGTGCATTCTTTATATGTTGTTGAGCTTCATAAATCACTTTCAACAATGTAAGATACTGAAGATGTTACCTTACAAAACAATAATGCATTCCCTTTGTGTTGCTGAGCCATATGTTGCTGTCAGCATTATAAAATAGTGTCAGCATAGCAACAAAACAATTGGTTAAGTTTGCATTGTTGTCGTGCTACAAAACATTTTATGTATACTGCTGTGAATAATATAAACACACTTGGCTGATGTTTCTGTGTGTTTTAACCAAATTGTATTTTCTTGACATATCTTTATAAAAGTCTACAATATGAAATGTAATGAAAGTCTGTAGAGTGGGAGCTGAGTTAATACATGCGGAGGGATGGATGGGCAGACAGATAAATAGATATGGCGCTTTTCGGGACTTACACAAAAGCACCTACAATGGTGAAGGGAGCAAAAACACACAACAGATGAGTCCTTGAGCCTAGGTGTTGACCTACCCACCAACTTCCAGTCAAAGGGGGGTAATCCATGTTCATCAACTCCTTCTTCTCTAAAATTTGTCAGTTGTAAAGCAAAAGAGTTTTGTTTGAGGCAATATTAAACGAGGACTGCCTATAGCTTCTTTTAGCATTAGGGGACATAAGTAATACATTCTCTTGTTGTAATGGTGTAAGGTAACAGAAAGTGTGCTTGCTCACAAGGGATTGAATATTGCAAAAAAAGGTGCTGAAAATTATGCAGTTGGTAACAGTCTTATTCTGTATATATTTACACCTTCTACTTCTGTATTACTCCTATATAAAAGGACTTTCAGACAGCATTTCACCTTAAGATTTTATTAAAGAAGTAGATATTGCTGATGAAAATCATTTGTTTGTAAATTGTGTTCTGTTTCTGGAAAGTAATTTATGGTCAGAACAGTCCTACTGTGTAAAACTAGCTGAAAGTTGTGTCAACAAAGCTTCATTGTTAGTAATTGACTTCATAAAGGTTACAATTTAAATATCTCAAAATATAGATCACATCAAGTTCTGAAACTATTATTTGAAGTGCGTTTAGATATACAAGTAAGGTAAATTAGCAAAATATGTACTGTAAATAGTATAAGTGCTAGGGAGCATGATAAACTTTGCAAAAGTAGGTTGTCGTCTTCAATGAACTAACATCCTGATTAGTGCTACATGCAAACTTGCAAAGAAATTTTGTACTATGAATTGGATTACATTTCTGTACTCTTGTGTAACAAATCATAGGGTATCATAGATCAGGGACTGATAAACTTGTGGATTTATTATTGCATTTTGTTTTGGGTGCTCAACTTATAGACGCTTGGTCTCTTTCCTTCCAATTTTCATAGGTGTATTACTTCTTGTTTTAAATCTAAATAAACCTACAAAATGCCAGCCAGTATTTTGTGTCACCACTTCTCCAGCCATTGAGAGTGTGACACCAAGATGCACATAAATGGTAACTTTGGAAGATGACAAGTACACTGTGGACACACTAATGATATTCAAATTATGTGGTAGCAGGGGCATCATTACACATCTAAGACAAAGACATGATTGATTTAAGAAATAAATAGTTAGAGAGAAATGAGGGAAGCAAAAGGAAGGAGGAGAAGGGTTAAAGGTTTTGATTATGGTGATGGTGACAGTGACAATGATGACAATGCTAGTGATGATGAGGATAATAACAGTGAAAACGGTGATAACAATAGTAATGATGTACCGCAATTATGTTTGAGCGGATATAAATTGAATGGTTGGGCTGTCCACATGTGCAAAATTTTTGTGGACGATATTTCGACTGTATGGCCTAAGTACACGTATTACCTGGAGACAAAGGAAAACTGTAAGAAATATGAGTGTTATTGGCTGGTAGTCTGGTAAAGATTAGATTAGATTAGACTAGATTTTGTGCCATTTGAATACTGTAACAGTGTGAGGCTTTATCACCTTCTCAGTCTCCTTACAAAAGGAGGGAGCAGAGGATGCAGATTGTGTGTGTAGCATGACAGCAAAGTGTGTGCTGGTTAAAGTTGCTACAATAAATGTATAAATAACTAACTGATAAAATGACTTACAACAAGAAGTTGAATTTAGTGCAAACTTGTGCTGAGACAAAGTAGTTTCTTGGAATATTTTTTTGGAAAGCTGGCAGGACTACAATTAAAAACTCCCTTGCCATTCTGCTGTGTATGGCATATTTTTCCACCAGCCCCCCACCCTCCCCACACCCCAGGGGGGTATTTATATTTATGTTTATTTTGTCTGTGACTGCTGGTGGAAAAAAAAATAAATTGGGAGGATGTATAATTTAAATAACTGGGTAAAAAATGAATGAGAAGAGTAACATTAAAAAAAAGCTTATTATTGCTACTAAGGGTTTGGGCTGCTGATGATTTCTTCGAAGTAATATGTCTGGATGTGTCGAGTTTTAGTAAGGATGTGATTTTCTTTAATTAGGTGGTAACTGATTAAACACTATGTGTGTTGCAAGTCACGTGACATTTGGTAGTGTTAAGTTGTAAGTATGTACGAAATTCTTTTATTTTTTACAACCAGGGCCAGTGTTAAGGGTGTCTGAGCTGTTTCCCTCTGCAGGACTTCAGAAGTTTTAGTTAGTAACGTCTTAAACTTTTGGATGAAATTTCCTTAAATTTCAGTTAGGGAAGGGAGGATCTTCTGTACAGCTGGTTGGGTATAATTGCTTTTGGTTTTCATCTACCTGCTATAACCCCAATTTACATGAAGTACGAACTGGTATTTATGAGTTCCTTACGATAACAAAAATTGGCACACAACATGAAATATATATATGTATACACACATGTATGTGTGTGTGTATGTGCATATGTATGTGTGCGTGTGTGTGTGTGTGTGTGTGTGTGTGTGTATATATATATATATATATGTATGTATACAATTCTTGTTTGAAAAATCTTTCAGTGTGGTGCATATTTGATAAAAAAAATGAACAGTAGTGTTTCACACTAGGCATTATTGTTAGCTATTCAACAAGATATTGAACCTGAAATGGTAGCAAATTTTGTGTTACTAATACCAGGCATTTTCTTATATTCACTATATTAACCAAAAAGTGCACTTAAGTGGAGTGTTGAACTTGTGAACCTTTGTGTTCTTAGACTCCCTGAAGGTGTCACTCCAGTGCCAAAACATGTAGGAGTTGGCACTTATCTTGAATTGTGTTTTATGAACTGTATTTCATTGTATTTTATTAAGTGCATTTGTTGGTTAACATATTGTACCTGAAACAATATATTTAGCTATTTATTTAGAAGCTGGTAATGTAAACTGATCTTAATTTCTTCCTTGGCCATTATAAATTACAAAATTTATAAATATTTTTTCCTTATTGAAATGGAGAATGCTTCTTTTATATGCAACATATCTGGTAACAGATATTTTCCAGAAAGGGAATTGAACTTCAGTGTTTTATAAAAAGCAGGGAGTAGTCAAACAATGTTTAGCTTTTAAGGGAGGACTGTGCTCCAGGGACTTAGTCCATTAATTATGGAATTCCAATTTAGAATTGCTTATATTTATCATCTCTTCATTTAACTTTTCTTATGCATAATGGAGTGAACTGTGGAATACCTGCAGCAGATGCAAGCCACAGATGTTGTTTGGATCTGCTTTGATCTATACCAATCCAATCTGTTGTATTGCCATGTTCAGGAAGTCTGGAAATGTCACAAAGTGTACATTCAGGAGTCATTTTTCTTCAAGTGTTTGAATCAGAAAGTAACATTGCCATACTTTGTCAGAATGATGCCCCTGTTAAGACTTTTACAGGTCTATGTCAGGTTGTCTGTGCTGTGATTGGTACACACATTTGTTGTGGAAGAAGAAATGTAGGAATCTTGTAACAGAAAGAGTCAAGGCCTCTGTGTGCAGTTTTTGAGTTATGTCACAGAAATGCAGCTCAGGAATGTTTAATTATGTAACCTGTTAAAAGTATTCCATTCAAACTAAACTAGTTATTATAATGTACTTATATTCTGGTTATACATCTTATGTTGGACAGTTTTAACAATATCTTCTGTACTGTCTTCCTTTAGATCTCTTATTGTTGCTGCATTAAACTGTTGAATGTTACTTCACTTCACAGTGTAATGTATTACCATAAATGAAATATAAGTTTATAAGGGACTGTACCTCAGTGATATGGGACATCCGTCAGCACTTTGCAGTAGCGTAGTTCCATCCATTTGTCCAGGGATGCAATCTAGTGTCAAAATGTTTGTGATGAATAAAATTTACCACTATGCATGATAGAGTTTCTGTAGCACTTGCAGTTAACTACTAAAATGTTACAAGTCTTGAGTCATTGTTTCAGCAACTGAACTTTGTGCTAATTGAAGATGTGAAGTGAGGGTATATTTAGATGTGTAAGCATCAAGTATGTTCCATTTCAAGGTGCCCCAGTATTTGCTCAGAGGGACTGAGAGTAACCATAAGATAACCCGTGTGGACTGCTGACAGCATAACCAAGATACATGTGGAACACCTCTGAAATAGAAATCGGATAAAATTACAGTACTAACCCTAAACGAACCGTACATCTTAAAAGACCCAGACAACTTCACCCCAGCAAATCCCCTAGTAAAACCTGTACACGTCCAACCAGAATCATATTTCTTATTCACATACACAATTCTACAATCAATCCCAAATAAACTAGGAGGAGTAATTGCCCTGGTTACGTCAATCACAATTGTATTCATTATACCAACAAACAAATCAAAATTCCAAGGAACACATTTCTATTCAACCAACCAAGTATTATTCTGAACAATAACAAACACAGTAATCCTACTAACATGAATTGGAGCCTGACCAGTAGAAGACCCGTATATCCTAACAGTTCAAACTGCTTAGTGACTCTGAAGAAAACAGTGTGCTGCTGAATTAATGATAATTTTATGTCATATTGATAAATGAGTTTAATGAAATTAATCCATTACTTAGTGTACAGCATACATGAAAAGGGACCATAATACAAGTAATGAGATATTTTTCCATGTTTGTGTTCATGACAGCTAAAATAGTTCTTGAAGTCTGTACACTGTGGGATTGCATTACTGATTTGGTTTTGTGTTACTTTTTGAATGCAGAAGTAGCCAGAGGGTCACGTTATTACTCTTCTTGTCTTATAATTCTGATACATCATCTGGTAAAGAAGAGCATTATCGTCTTCTGATCATATCTCTTGCATATTTGTTTTCATGAGACATAAGACATAAGTGTTAACAGCATGTAGGGCCCATATTCTGTATAGTAGTGCCCAGCAACTTTCTTTAATATAAACTTTCTAAAGACCTGTACTGAAATCAACACTTTGCAATACAATGTGTTGATTCATTCCCCACTCTTCAGGTTTACTTCACAACCATTCACAGTCTGTTGCCCATGCTTTTTCTATTTGACTATAGTTGTAGCTGATGAGACATTATCCTGAAAGATGCTGTTAAACCCATTTGTGATATCTAACATGGCCACATACCAACACTGCATTGTTCTTCAATGTTTGCCTAGTAGGTCATGTGGAATTGAACATCAGAGTGTTGAATGAACCTAAACACAAGACATGACACATGATATTTGATAACGGTATACTTTAAGGTTGGCTCTTATATGTGACTTTCAGCACATCATGTGAGGGCAGCACATGGACAAAGAGAAGCACCACTGATTGGACACAAATAGATACCATCCTTATCTGCTGATTGTGAGTTCACAGCAATTAAATTTAATGCAATAAATATGTGAATTTCCACTGGTTAAATCAAGAAAAATAAAAGTATGTTTTTTAAGTTTCCAATTTTATGTTGGCACTGACTTCTCTTTGTTTTCTTTGTTTCCAGTGTAGGAAGTTTCACAGCAGATTGTGACAACCCATACTGGTAGTTCTCAAAGTACAAACACAAAGCAAAGTATGAATGCTTCATAATTAAGTAATCAAGTGATTAAGTGATTGTACCCATGATAATGCAAGCATTTACCAGTGATCTCTTAACATATTTCTCATTTTCCCATTACCTTATAGTCATATTACAAACTATGATATCTTCTGCAAGTTTAATTACAATGTCCAATCAGGTATAGAGTATTATAGATATTCCACCTCTGTAAAACTAGTGAGTTCTTTCAGAGTATGTGAGTGTAGCAGCAGCATTTTCAAATGTACAGCACACTCATATTATTATATGGTTTTACAGTTTTACAGCAGGGTTTACAGATATGTTGGACAAATTCAGATGACAGTACATACCCCACACTCATGTATGTACTGTTTGATACTGATAAGTGAAAAAAATGTTGCTCCTCAAGATGTTGTTAAAGTGAGTTGTAGATTTTTAACCTCGTCACCAACTTCACTGACATTTCTGTGTCCCATTGTACTTCTTTGATGTTCATAGAGCCATTCATTGTAATATATTTCTGTAGTAAAACCAACTAGATGCACCAATGTCTCAAATTTAATTTATTTGAAGTAACACTACATGATGGACGGAAGGACCATCCGAAACATATAGAGTGTTACTCCAAATGAAATAAATGTGAGACATTGGTGCATCTAATTGGTTTTACTATAGAAACAATTGTACTTCTTTGGCCACAGATAAATATCCACTAACAGCTGTTGGTAGTTCTATCATACGTCTCACATACACTCAGTGTCCAGACAGCAGTTTGTTAATTGCTGCTGCACTGAAGAGAGGAATTTCAATCTGTTTTTTTTTACTTTCTTTGGCATCCCTGGCATGTGGAACTGCACACTTAATACTGCGCCATTGTAATCTTCACATAATTTTCAGACTTTTATTATTCTCTTTTCAAAACTCATTCTGCTTGCATATATAATGTTGCTAGTAAAGTAATTTTTAGCTCTTTAAGACTGATTTCCATGTTCCTGTGTGCCTAGTTTTTATAGGATAGATATTAGTAATACAGGACATCTACAAGGTTTCATTTGAATGGTATTCCTTGCAGGTCACAGGATCTCAGATTGTTGAGACTTAGGGTGTTATTTCTGTATTATAACATAAGTATACGTCAGCACAATCTAATTATTTATTTATAGTGTAGTTATATAATGGCTACATGTTTCGACTAAAAACTAGTCATCTTCAGGCCTCTACAATTCCGTGCCAGATGC
>Ga0123355_10020878_pt1 | contig 10472 bp, 13 predicted proteins | sample TergutEmb28metaG_3_FD_89872 | JGI IMG/M metagenome (GOLD analysis project Ga0123355, IMG submission 89872) | Embiratermes neotenicus P1 segment gut microbial communities from Petit-Saut dam, French Guiana - Emb289 P1 | ecosystem: Host-associated > Arthropoda: Insects > Digestive system > Gut ... | reverse complement strand
TGACGTAACTCAACGAATTAGTCGCAAGCTCCTGAGGATGGATGTATTAACATCCGAAACATGTTGAGCACTGAACAAAGTAATAATAAAACAAGTGGCATCAAGTTGGTCTCTCTTTACTCAACAAAACCCCATATTTGACATGCCAATAACAGTTTTAATTTCTATCTGTGAACACCATAAACAAAAAACTGTTGGAGGTAATGGAAAAATTATTTTTCTAAATCTGTAACACACAACAGTTATTCAGAACACAAGACTTCAGTGTTTCTGAGTCACAAGGGTAAGAAAAAATTACTGGGATTCATTGCTGCAGATTCCAGTAACCTGATTTGCAACAAGCTATCTCAGAAACAATAAAAACCTAAACACCATAACTCAAATGTCATTATGATGATGTACTTTATAAGAATATCATGTGATAAAACTTCCTAAACAAGTTTCCTTGCAATAACAGATAAAAAAAAGTCTTAAACTTCAACACAGTACAAGGGGGTGCTGATAAGTCCTTAGCCCGACCTACTTCCTGATGTCGTAGGACGGAATCAATAATGTTATTGGAAAGAGGGGCCTGCTCATGTGCCAAATTGCAAGTCTTTTCTTGTTACAGAGGCTGAATGGAAGCATGTCAGGCGACGCGCACAATTTCAACAACATGGAGATGCGAGCTGTTATCAAGTTTTTTTTTCCTGCACGGCAAGGCGCCAAAGGAAATTCACGCCATTCTAAAAGAAACATTAGGGGAACATGCACCACTGTATGCCACTGTCAAACACTGGGTGGCCCAGTTTAAACGTGGTCATTTTTCCACCTGCGATGTGCCTTGTCCTGGACAACCCAAAACAGCGACCACCCCAGAGATTTTTGATCAAATTCACGACCTAATCTTGGAAGACCACCGGATTTCAGCTAAATCAATAGCTGAGCAACTGGGTCCATCATTCATGAAGATTTGAACGTGCGGAAGCTCTCTGCAAAGTTGGTCCTGAAATGCCTGAACGCAGATTAAAAATTTCAATGGTGCTATTCATCTGAGCAACATTTGGAATTTCTTTGGCGCTATCCAAATGATTTCCTGTCGCAATTGGTGACCACGGATGAAACCTGGTTATATCACTATGACCCGCAAAAAAAGCAATGGAGTGGCAGCATAGCAGCTCATCCCACCCCAAAAAATTCTGAGTGCAAAAATCCGCTGGAAAAGTTCTCGCCTCGATTATTTGGAATCAAGACGGCATCCTCCTCATTGATTATCTTCAAAAGGGCCAAACTATCAATGCACAGTATTACTCATGTCTGCTGGTGCATTTGAAGGACATTTTTAAGGAAAAATGCCGTGGGAAGGTCACCAAGGGGGTCTTGTTCTTGCACGACAATGCCCCAGCTCACCGGCACTTGCAACCCAGAAGAAACTGGCCTGACTGGGCTTCCAGTGTCTTGATCACCCACCCTATTCTCCAGATCTGGCCCTGTCAGACTACCACCTGTTCCCTGGACTGAAAAAACAACTGAAAGGTTGCCATTTTTCATCAGAAGCGGAGGTCATTGCTGCCACAGAGACCTGGTTGGACAGACAAACTTTTGAATTTTTTTTGAGTGGCTTGTAAAAGTTAGAGCAATGGGCTAAGAAGTGTATTGATCTTCGTTGGGAGTATGTTGAATAAATCACGAGTTTTGTCGCTGTAGCCTGTTTTCTTCCTGGTCAGGCTAAAGACTTACCAGCACCCCCTTGTAAAGATGTAAGACTGCTAGAATTTTTGCATTAACTATAAGAAATGTTACTTCTCCCAAATGTCCTGTCTAACTCCAGAGCCCACTCAACCTCCTAGTCAATGGGTACCACAGGCACTTTCCTAGGGGGTAAAGCAGCCAGAATGTGAGACTGACCACACACCTACATCTAGTATCAAGGTTAAAAATGAGTGCAGCTATAACTTCACTCCCACATACGCCTGTATGGCATATGTACCTTCACTACAAGAATTTAAAAAGATATGTGCAAACAAAAATATTACTCTGCCTTGATGTGTTTACTGCATGAACACATTTAACGTACAATATTTAGCTCACAAGGGATAACTTAACACCACCAGACAACAAAATCCACTCACCCACATCTTGCACTACATTTCATACGAACATTTTTATATTTTGGATTACTTTACTTTACAGCAACTCACTCAGTGTTATGCTTAATGTAACGACTGCCAAGACCACAGTACCCCTAATCTCCATAAATTTCCAGAAAACAATGGTGCAATTTAATAATTTGAGTTTTGACACAAATATTGCTGGCCTACGGGAGCAGAAAGGTTAGGAATCACTGACACCTGGAGCCTGTAGTGAAACAAAAGGGTTAGAAAATTGACAATGCATCAAGACCTCTATTAACTTTTCAACCTTTATGCATTCCGACCCTACCAAACCACCTAATGGTATGATATACAAATGATCCCACAGCATGATATACAGTTGATCTGGCCTTTGATGAACCAGGGGACTCACCATCGACCTTGTCTTTCACCAACTCCCTCACAATAAACTCACGCAGGCTACTGTAGGCTTTGTCCACTGATGAGTTTACCACCACAAGATCAAAGTTCCCTGGCGTGTTTCCTGAATAATGAAGTAAAAACAGTCACCTACCAGCTATTCAATGCATCACTAGACCTCAAACACAAAATACCATTAATGTTAGTATCATGAAAACTTGTATCCTGTCATTATCTCATTTTCAGATGCAAACACAGCATGGGCAATCGGAAAAAAAAAAAAGTTAGTCTACACATACTGAAACACATCTCTGCTTTGACCACATACAATTTTCTACATGGAACACCCCCATTCTGAACCCAGCACAATAAGCATGAATTTAGTGGGTTTATACAATTTGGAGATAACACTCACCATACTCAATCTCTTCTTTGGCAGCATCTAAACGTCTCTGCAGGCTCTCTGCTGACTCAGTTCCACGGTCTCTCAGTCTACATTCAAGTTCCTCCATAGAAGGAGGCATAATGAAAACATAATATGGGTTCAAGTCCGTCTCTTTCACTTGTTTCACTCCTTGCACATCTATATCCAGGATACAAACCTTCCCTTCAGACATCACAGTCTGCACTGCTCCCTTACTGCAAGTCAACCAAGTACAAACCATATCATTGCAAGAAAAGAGAAGTAGTGATAAAGATGACTATTTGCTAGAAACAAAATAGGCCTATATCCAGAGACATGAATGGGTATTCAAGTATTATCAGTGCACACACGTGTTACAGCTCAAAATACTACATAAATTTCTATGAAATATGTTACTGGAGGGTCCACAGCAAATTTCATAATAGTTTAATTCTGGATTCATATAATTTATATATCACCCCTACTTTCAACGAAGATTAAATCAAACACATAAATGCACACGCATTATACGGCAAAATTCCATTAATCCAATTCACGAGACTGAATAAGTGCCAAATCAAATATTCAGGATTATCAGACTGAACCTATACTGACCTAAGTTTTTACCGGTAATTTTTTGTTACATCTCCTACACTTGGGCTGTACAACTGATTAGTATTCCATTCAGAAAGCTTCATCTGCTGGCACAGGATCATCAGGGTCCTCTTCTGTGTTTTCTGGTGTCTTCATAGCTGAAAAATTTGATGGAATAGGACACAAGCAGTCACCTTATACCACAACAGTTGATACAGACACCCTTGTAGGCCTTTTTTAAACATGTGCCTGAGGTCTCCCTGTTTCAATGATGAAGTTTCTTACTGGTAAAAAGAACTTCCAGTCTTGGGACTACTCTCCTCAAGTGCCCAATTATCAGGATATCTGAATTGCCAGATGTCAGATTAAAGGAATTTTGCTGTACATGCAATGCTCTTTTTCAACTGGTATATGCTGGTACATGTGGCACACAGTGGTGCAGTTGGTTGAAACACAGCGCTACAAGCCAAAAGGTCGTGGGTTTGATTTCCGATGGTGTCACTGGAATTTTTCACTGACAAAATCCTCCCAGCCACACTATGGCCCTGGCATCGACTCAGCCTCCAACAGAAATGAGTACCTGGAATTTTTCTGCAGGAGTAAAGGCAGCTGGTGCATACGGCTGTCAACCTTACCAGCTTCATGTGCTGATTGTCTTGAAATCTGGAAATCTACCTCCTGGAACCCTCAAGGCCTGTAACAGGCCTGGATAGAGACTGCTTTACCTTTTGCTTTGGTATATGCTGCTACATACTGTTTGAGGTATGTGTAAAGACACACACCACAACATATAATTTGAGGTTCTCAGCATCTTGAATATGAATGTCATCAAGTACGGAGCGACCCTATCAGACTACACCATGATGTCATCTTCCAAAAAGCAGTAACCATCATACAAGAGAATTCTATTCCTAATAATAAATTTTGGTACCATATCTTAAATGAGACTCAAGGTGTTGAAGCCTGCAGTAAAACAGAACTGTAAGGGACACCACTCAACTTTTTGATACCTGTCATAGGTAAACTAAATACGATAACTACAGACTGAACAGCCTTAAAGTTCATATCAATCCAGATATTATCCATGTTGTGGCTTTGGCAGAAACCTCTCTCAGCTCCTATGGTCCATGGGACCCGATCACAAAGGTGTCTTCCATGTAATAAAACCAGCAGGGTCTTGTGGGCTGCCTGATTTAATGCTTTTTCCTTGGAATCCCCTGTGAAGAAGTCAGCAATTACAGCCACCCCATCAGTGTGTTCATCGAGCTGGCCATCAAAGTAGAAACACAAAGAAGCAGGACATGATAGAACAAGGCCACAACACTCTCCTCAAGATGTCAACCCACGTGGCTTAAGACCTCTCTAATCAGCACACTGGTGAACATTAAAAACATGTTCAAGCTGATCATCATGTCCTTCAATCTAACCCACAGAGACCCAGGTGTGTGTAGGAACTCAGAAGAGTAACCAGTTCATCAGAGGCTGAAGCACACCTGTCAAGTAAGGGCCAGATGACTGAGAGGCGCTCCAACTTCATTCACAATAGTTGCCAGGGTGACTCCTCTGCAAATTTTCATGGGTCGGTAAAGCCTCAGGGGCCATGAACCCTGCAGACATAGTTGCTGGCAGAACCTCCTAAGCCACTAAGAACTTCCTGAGAGGAGCAGACCTGCATTAAACTGCCTCAGTAGGGTTATTCACCTACCTCCATACCAGAATCCCCAAAGGAACCTAGTGCATAACTCACTGTGCTAAGAAAACCCGAGTCACTCCATTTTTATCATCTTATTTGTCCTATTAGCACCCACTAACAGCCCTCTTGAGTGCTGCACACCTATTTTCAATCATTTATTTAATTTAACATACTTCATTTTCATTCACTTTGCTTTTATTACCACAATACATTCCAAACTCCAAGATCCCTGACCCATGCACCTGCCCTGGTCTGTACCAGATGCTGATAACACAGCCTGGATACATCCTCCTCTACCTACGCTATTCCATCACTTTAAGGGCTGACATACTGTTTCACCCATTTTTACTGGTGGGACTTCCACTACATTCCCCATTGGCTCACCACACTCCCTGGCTGTCCCATACCCACATCAGCCACGCTCATGGAACATGCAATATTTTTTCTGCATGGCTCTTCTTCTTCACAGTGAAGGCGACGACACACCAATCCTTTCAAACATAAGGGACTAATCACCAGAGGAGACAGCACCACATCCCAGACATCTAGCATCTTCAGTAACACCACTGTGAGAACCTCAATCTTTCAAGGTGACAAAAGATTACAGCCAGTCATGCCATGTAGCATCACCACTTGTGAAAGCCAATATCTAATATTAATCTACACACTTAAATCAATAATACAGTTTGCAATCTGAAAACACGTGAAGAAAATGAAGATTATGCATTATAAAAGTGTCACATCACTTCAACTGCATACCTTGTACCATATATGTTGTTAGAAAATTCTGCCGATTCAATGAAATCTCCATGTGCAATGGCTTCTGTCATAACTTCCTTGGTAGTAAAATGGTAGTGTACTCCATCAATCTCTCCTGGTCTGGGACTCCTTGTTGTGTGTGAAACTGAGAAGCCAAACTTGTGTGGGAATTCTGCAAACAGATGTTGCAGTAACGTTGATTTTCCTGAACCTGATGGCCCACATAAAATGAGAGGACGAGGCCCATGATGTACCATCTTGTTTATACCTGCCACAAGACACACAAAATCAGTCAATTATGTTTGTTTCTTAATGACAGTGAATCCGCTGAATAAGTAACAGCAGGTTAATGAATAATGCACCAAATAAGGAATGTGGAATAGAACAGTCATTGAGACCACTGACCAAATTCACCTTAGACAACTGCAGAAAACCACAACAAATTTCTATGGGACAGCCAACAATAAGCATGCAAAATAAGGCAATTAATTCATAACACATTTGTTCACACATAAATGGTAACTTCATGCTGAAGAACACATCACCTATCTCAATGGCCCAATTTTTGGAGTAGTTTCATCAGAGGTAAAGAAAACACAGACACCATTCAGCCTGACCATCTACATACAGTATGTTCCCATACAAATGTAAACCATCATGGCAAAACCATTCTCCTCATGTAAATTTTAAAAGAAGTTCTTATCACTGGAATATATTATTATTTTATGTTTAGCCCATTATTAATCTCATTTAAATTATTAGGCAGGCCCTTAAAAATATATGTCACAAAAAAACGTTAACTGCTCCCACAACCAACAGGATATACCTTTAATATCAGTACCAGCAATTCACATTCATTAATCACCTCATATTTTAGTAACCTCTCAAATGAATAAATCCCAGGCTATATACAAAGAATTGGCTTTAACAAAGTATGTTAATAATGCTTAAAAGCTGCTTGTACCATTATGCTGACTAACCAGAACAGATGCAGACATCTTTTATATGCACAAAATTCTATTATAACTGGAAATGGTTTAAGTGCACATTAAGATCTATCAATTAATGTCTCAGCACTTAATTACCCTCATCATGGTCACAAAGCAAATCACTCTCTGTATCAAATTACAGTGCACATGGCTGCAGACTGTGATTAAAAAAAATTTCCAACACAAGACAGATAATTACATATTTATCCTACGTTCTGGAACCACTAGTGTCTTTCACAAAGACACTATGCATGACACTACTACTGTTACATTACTCCTCATTCCCAGTACTAACACATTAACAAATGCTGCTACAGCATCAATGCCCATGGTACTATTTGCATTGCTCGTATTCTGGTGATATACAATACTGGACAGTTCCAACACCATTTGTCTTCAAGGGCACGTAAGGTACACATGTTCCTAAGTCATTAATTTGCTTTGCAAGCATCACCATCTTCTCTTTCATAAAGAGGGCATACATTACTTTCCACAAATTAATAATCAACTCTGAATAATCGCACGAACTGTGCTTAGGTTTTGTAACTCAACACTTGTTTTAATAGACACTACCACTGAAAAATCATAAACACCAAAACCTAATGGAGAAATGCCAACTGCGCAAGAAAAATCAACCATAAAGTAGCTGACTTTTATGTACCAACACACAGTGACATAAAACGATGGAACCCAATTTCATTAGTTACATATGCTAGTTGCTTTCCAAAACGACTCCCTGCATTGTCTATATCCAGTGTTTCTCACTTTACAACAGAAACTGCTGCATTTCACATGTCCTCAGGACTGTTCTGTACATCATCAGCAGCAGCAGGTATTCATCACAGGAATTTATCTCTTGCTTAACAAATGCCTTCACACATCCACCACATTAAAAATCAAATAAACTGATGTCTGATGAATGAGGGGATCCTCCAATATGAATCCAGCAGTAACCCTAACATTTGTGTGTCAACCAGAACAAGGATGCTGTAGCCACATGTTTCTTTTGGCCTGAAAGGGCACTTATTTCAGAAGATCAAACTGAACAGCCTAATGCCATAGCAGCTGAGCAACTGAGATAATAAAAAACAACTACTATGCAGCTAATATAAAGCAAAGTTGTTTATTCAATCACAAATTTTCTACAAAACTTCCTCAATTTTCAGTAGTACTTTGGTACCTGTTAAGAACCACAAATGTGTTCATACATTACCCTCTAAGATAACCCAATTAACGTCTCAAAGTCTGTTATAAATTTTGTGGGATATCTGTATAATACCAAGAAGCTTGTGTGGTATTACTGCTCTGGAAGCACGCAACCCAATGGAAGACAAAAGAAATGCACACACAAAGCACAGGTTTGATGACGGTAACATTAACATATCTGATCAAGACCCTAAAATACATCCATACGATTTTGTTACACGATTATGATGCAAAACAATGGTGAGATTTTAAACTGACAATTAGAAATATAATTTACATGACATTAGCATTCATAATGGATTTACTGAAGACAATTACATTGAAAAACACAACTCCTGCAGGTCCAAACTGTGTGGACTTCCAACAGTGCATTTCATGAAACAACACTACTGAAAGTGCATTCAGGTGAAAGACACACTTCTTGCAATCTAACCAAGATATCAAATCTAACAAAAAATATATTACAGGCTAAGTTCTCCTTGTGCATGAAGGCACAGAGGGAAGTGCACACACAGCTCCATCCATCTGTAACCTCAACGCTACATACAGGTCAGTGGTTGGATCAGGACATCATTTGTTTCCTTTATACCACTGTTGGGCAAACAGTGACCTACAGACCACATTTGCCTGCTGCAGTAATATTACTGGCCAGTGAGAGTTTTAAGCCACATGTACCTTATACTCCTGTCGGAATGAAGGACAATGTTTTTAATGATTTGGTGAACTTCATATAGTTAAAACTTGCTAAACACTGTTTAAGTTGTAACAGGTCTTGTGCATATTAAACGCGAAGACATGTTGGAAACATTACAATGGAAGGACTGAAGAAAAAAAATTTTGGAATGATAACTCCACAATCCTCCTTCCTCTTTCAGCTTCAAGTGTGTTCTAGTAATAATTTATTGCCTGTGTACTTTTGTCATACTTTTATGGAATGGAATTCTGTGCACTTCTTTAAAAGTATCGATGGCAAGGAAACAGGACATGCTTCTCAATGGAAAGTTCTTCTGTTCCCAAAAAGAATGCAAGTTCTAAAAATCAAAACTGCTTGCAATATTAACGTTACTAATAGTTCATTAATAGTAATTTTAGTATTTTAATTGCTTTAATGTACAACAAATGTCCCTTCAAAAAAAATAACTTCACTGTTAAGCACTGGTTTATGGCCTGCACAGGTTTTGGAGATTTTCAAATAACCCAGTCCAATAAAAAGCTGCTCTATGCTGTTTTATGCCATCTCAAGCAAATGCAGTCCATACGTCATCAATAGTTTCTTTGTTGGTGACAGGCTACTGCTCAATACAATCCATTTCTCCCCTCCCAACAATTGTACATGCATTGCACTCTCCAATGTTATTAATCACACCAACTAATCTAATGGTAATTGTGCATAAGGGGCATGCATGTCTTGATATCCAGAAGCATGTACAAGCCTACCTGCTGCAATGCTGCTGAATCCACTTCTGCCCCAAAACTTTTTGAAGCTTACCACAAAATCATGGCTCTTTCTTAAATGACAGGTCATCAATTCTGCTACTCCTTTACACTGCACAAGGGATGCAGTATATATATCAATGCTGGACAATCTAGCGGAATGGCATATCACATACACATGCAACACTGCCAATATGTACCAAAAAGTTTTAAAAATTTGCTTAACATATGACACTTGTAGTTTTAAAACAGATGTACAACACTGTACTGATTTGGGCACACATTTCTCCTTTCAGACATTAATACATAATTCTTAAAATATATGATAAAACTGTCCTTAGGGCTCAATATCACACCAAAAATATGGAGAAGGGTAGACATTCCAAACATTCCTAATCTTGGCACTAGGGGGGAGATAAGTAATCACCTCCAAACTCCAGCCATTTATCACAATGTCCAGCCCATCCCATCTACTGAAGAGGAAGCTAGACACATCCTGCAAATCGTCTAGGCAGTGGCACCTACCTCTGTCATTACTGAGCTCATAACCAGTCTTTTAAATAAGTTGTACGTAATCTTATTCCCATTCTTATTTTCAAAGAAAATTTGCAAATATAAATCAGTCACGAGGAGAATTTTAAGTGTAACTTAAATGAGTACTTCAAACTGCTTTATACCTGTAGTAGCTGTCCTGAAAATAAAATGAGGGCGTAAAGTCATGTGACATGATGTACACAGTGGCGCAAAAAGAACGCATTTTTTTTTTCAAATTGTAACTTTTTTTATTTTCAATATAAAAAAATTATGTTAACACCAAAACAACCTGTAATAAATGCAGTTTTGATTACTTACATTGATTACTCAATTACAGAAAATTATATTGGAAAGATGGCATCCTTCTT
>Ga0123355_10020877_pt1 | contig 10472 bp, 7 predicted proteins | sample TergutEmb28metaG_3_FD_89872 | JGI IMG/M metagenome (GOLD analysis project Ga0123355, IMG submission 89872) | Embiratermes neotenicus P1 segment gut microbial communities from Petit-Saut dam, French Guiana - Emb289 P1 | ecosystem: Host-associated > Arthropoda: Insects > Digestive system > Gut ... | reverse complement strand
GTGGGAGTGAAGAACTGGAAACGGAGAGCGCAAGAGAGGAAGCAATGGAACGAAATAACTGAGCAAGCCAAAACTCATAAACAGTTGTAGAGCTGAAGAAGAAATAGAAGCGATGAAATAACCCTCTCATTTTGTAAAGATTAATCTGCAAGTTTTTTTAATTGCAGCAGATGACTATATTAATCCACAGAAATGTGACAAATGAATGATGTCACATTCTGTCTGCTCTGCCATCAGTTTGCACATGTGTGTTTTGCACAGTATGATGCATTGTCATGCTGGCAAAAGTTGTGTAATCTGCAGGGTGAACAGGCATGGGTTGTACTGTAGCCCACTTTGACTGTTTCACTGTAATTTCAGTAATTTAATGTATTCTATGTGCAGAATTTGTATGCTTTTCATGTTCAATTCAAATTGCTTTTATGTGTACGGATTTAGTCTTGGAGAGCTGTTAATTATTTAACATGTGATCAGCATGGCTACTACATCAGAAAGTGGCATGAAACATAAGCTTCTCTCAAATGAAGAAAATCTGGTTATTGTTATAAGAATGGTGCATGATAACTTGAAATTTTTCTTGAAAAAAATCATATAAGAACTTTGCGTTTGTGTGTTGGTGTAAAATATGACACACAGTGCTCAGTCTGTAACTGAAAAATTAGATGTGAGAAAAGTGAAAACTGCATAATATTGTAGGTAGAATCTATATTTATGGAAAAGGTGTGACAAAAACAGGCTTGTAAAAAAAAAAAAAATCTTGTGTTCAAGAAAGTTTCAAAATCACTAAAGAAGGAAAGATTTTGTATGAAGTCTGATGGCAAAAATGAAACTTTTAATGTGAAATTCATATAGAGAAGTGTTCTAAGAAAGGGAATATCAACTTGGACATAGAATTACAAAGTAATATTCTTTTCAGTGTTACTCTTTTGAGACACTTTCCTGCTTAATAAACCATATTTGTTGAACTTTTCCAGAAATGTCTTGAAGAGACTTTCCCTGTATGTTCATGGATTTCATAATGAGAATTTCAACAGTTAGCTTGTATTTCTGTTTCTGTGTTTTATCTCCTAATCTATTGAAGATATGTCTTAAGCATGCCGTCACAAAAATGGAAACTTCAAGACTTCTAGACAATTCAAATTTGTCCATACATCAGGAACAGACTACTCCAAAGCACCTGTCATGAAAGTTCCTTTCAGACTTTCAGTTTGTCATGATACTGCTGTTAGGGAATTTGTTCTTACATGAACACTGTTTCATTAAACATGATTGCTGTTAATAAAAGCTTGAAGTATTAATCTCAATTATATTCTGTTTGATGTATGCAACATGTAGTTATGCAATAGCTGACTTCTCAGGCATCTCTACCCTCATTTTTATCATTGCCTATTATACATTGTTTATTTCTCAGAATTTAAGTACATATAAACACACATTTGATCCAGGAGCCTCTTTTCTCATTTATAGAACTAAGGAAGACTCTACGAGACGCGAACACGAAAGCAAGAGCCGCTGCAATAGCTGTACAGATTCCAGTGGTGTGAGTTCATATGACTCTGGGCTTGGACCCACAGGCAAGCATGGATGGCCTCATGAACAGACGTTGAGCCCAATTCCAAGCTCAGCTTCCCTCAACACTCTTAGATCAGGGACTGTAACTGATGAGGCTACTGGAAACCAAGTTTTGTACAGGAAATTATCATCCATCCATGGTAAGAAATTTCATGTTACATACAGGTATATCACTTTAGTTTCTTATATCATAATCTTTTGGTTCTAACAACGAGCTGAACAGTGTCCAGTGCACAGGTAGTCATGGAAAAGGAAATTATGGCTTATTGCATGCAGTAAGGGGACAGTTCACTTGTAACGTGATTGACTTGGAGCAGTTGCCGAAGGTTATGTTCTTCAATGTGTGGTGCCTTCACAGCTGTGTAACTATTTACATGACACTTATTGATACCCCATATTATATTCAGAATGATACTCTGAATTTTGGTTTCTAAGGTTTCCAAAATATGTGGACTAAATCTGTGGATTTTGAAGCTCACATTCAAATTGTGATAATTTTAATTTTACACAAATTGTTGGTTCATGGAACGCTGTAGATCAAGATTATTTATCTGTATTAAGTTTCAGTGGATTATCACCATTGCTACCAACATGATCAACCACACTTCACAAGACAGATGCTGCTGGTAGAGGTATCAAACCTTCAGGTTTTTTCTGTGAAGTTTATAGCAGACAGTACAGCCAACCCCTCAGGAGGAGCATCATGGTGTAGTCTGCCACCTTTCATGGTGTCAGTCTTTTGAATGAACTGATTTCTCTAATAGCACTTAAAATGCATGAATGATTCCAAGTTGGGCAGGATTTTTCAGTTATTAGCAACTGAAAAATCTTGCCTAGTTAGTGTGGGTGTGTAAGGTAATGCTGAGGTATCATGTTGATAATTCCAGAATGTGTGTTAGCATCATATTTTGTAGGCAGCATTTTAACATTCTTAAAGTGAATTGGAATTTTATATTTGCATGTTGTGGTAGTTTATCACTGTCATCAGCATTGCGTGCAAGAAATGTTGTAGCCTGTTTTTTACACCAATGGGCAGGAATCTCCAAAACGTTTAAGACTCCTAACAGGCTTTACTGCAAAATAGACTTGTCTCATCAGCTTCTTGTGTGTCACAGAGGTCATATTCTTTAATTTGTTACAACATACAGCCATTTTTCCAGTCATCCACTGTTTCCGAATTACCACTCTTGCTGTCACATGCCAAAAGTTTAGTAAACGGTGGTATGTCTTCCCTTAAATCTGCTTTCCCATTTGTTGAAACCCATGAAGTTGTCAACACCCAAACAAGCTGCAAGGTGCGTGGGCTTTGCTGGTTGATAGTGCAGTGTGCAAGAACATTACTTGCACTTCCTTGTTTGAACTGTGCAGCAACAGCAGGTTCCAGTTCCTCCAGCAGCAAGTGCTTTATTGATTTTTGCTGCTTGGAGATAGGACTGCACCAGATGTAACTTATTTCAGTTACTGCATGGTTTTTCACAGTTGTGTTGAATGTGGACACTGAAAGGTTTAATTGTGATTCAACGTCTGCACATGTTCTTAGGTGCACTGGCTTCTAATAATGTATCTGTCTTATCACTTGCTGTGTGTGATATCCACTTTTCTTCATCTGTGTTTTACCCTTTACTCTGAAAGTAAGCCTCGTCCACAACATAATTGGGTCTGTGATAGGGATTGTGTTTTTTGTGCCTGTGACCAATGTGCAAAACGCAGAACACAGTACTAGCTGAGAGAAGTATACGGTCAGTTGCAGTTGATTGTTGTTGATGGATTGACATCAGATGTCCACCACACCAAGCTCATTGCCTTCAGTATAGAAGATGTATTAACTATTTGAACATTTAATTCATGGGGACCAATTTGAACTTTTTTTTGGGGGGGGGTATAATACCAGCACAGATTGCCAGATGCCATTTTTACTTGAAAGAAGAAGTACTGCATGTAGGATTCTGTTTCTTGTATTAATCTAACATCTAGCAGAGCCTCTTGACTTGAATAAAAATTTGGGGACTGGATCTATGAAGTGTAGAATTAGTAAATTTTTGTAGTCAGGGTTAGGCTAATAGAGTGTAAATTGAGGAAAATGTAAAGTTCAGAAATGTAAAATCTGTTGAAATTTAATGGATGTTGTATGGGTATTTGGCCAGAACTTTAAAGAAAGTGCATTAAATTTCATGAAATTCAAAAAGCATGAACAAGAAGTGGGGGTTTTGGTATATCATTATATTTTGCAGTATGTTTCTGTAGTAACAGTGATGTTTTATTCTTTGGTCAAGGGATGCATAGCCACTCAGACACCTTGTCTTGCCTGGAGGATGGATTTTTGTCCACATTTTTGTGTGATGCCCTGTGAAAGTGAAGGTTTTTTGGTTATCTTTTGATCTGTGTAGGAGTTGCATCTGTTTTCTGAATCAGCATTGAGAAAATCTCAATTACAGAGAAGGTTAGGACTTAATTTGCCTGTGTAGCCAAGTACTCATTTTTGATCTGGGGATTTTAATTACTTGTATTTAATAAACATCTGAACTGTATATTCCAGGCAGTGTATCATCAAGCCTCACTTCTCCTGATATGTCTAGCTGTCGTCTAAGCCAGCAGGACATACTTGGCTATGCAACGTTACGCTGTTTGCATCGGTATCGCCGACCTTTGTATTCTGACACAGTCTCTCTAGCTGCCGTGGAATTACTTGTGTTTGATGAACTTGGTCACATCCCACCTTCTAGTCACTCATCGTCTGTGTGCCGAGCTTTAAAAGTGCGCAGTCTTGACAGGCAGTTTTCACATCCAGGGTAAGTAATAATGCTTGTAATAAAGTTACACTGTTATGCGATGTGTTGGTGGACATACCATTTTTCTAATGGGGAGAAAGCATCATGGAAAGCCCTCACCTGGAATATTGAGAAGGGAATAGGAGAATACTGTTATAATGATTGGTTGTAAGGAGAGAAGACTGGTAGTAATACTTAGGATCATGCCGTCCCTCATTTTGCTTCAGCAGCTGGATATAACATAGGGTTTTTTTTTTTAATTGAAGTTACTGCAGTATTACGGTAGCCCCTTGACAGTCTGTTGAAGATTAAAAGACTTCTTTCCACCATATTTTAATAGGCATGGAAACTACTTGTGGGCTGGGATAGTGTAGTCAGTATAGCGACTTGCTATGGGCTGGAAGATCTGGGAATCGAAACCCTGTGTGGGTGAGATATTTGCACCTGTTCAGACCGGCCTTGGGGCTCAGTCAGCCCCTGTACGATGAGTAGTCTCTTTCCCAGAGGTAAAGCAGTCCGGGTGTGGCCTTCACTCTACCTTTACCTTTATGGAAACCTACTTCATTTGGGTGGGTGTGTGGCAGAGTTTACTATTCTCCTGCTCATGCATGCAGGATGCTTCAATCTGGATTCTTGGCTTCTGTGGAGGGAATGTTTAGACCACTCAGAGTTTTCCATTTTTTCATGTGAGGCATCCCTGTTGTGTTTTATATGATCAATATATGTGGTATAAAATGATAAAATTGTAAAATTATATAGTCATGCACAACTCTTTAATTTATTAGAAGTGTTAGTTGTATTTCTAGCTACATATTTCAGCTCGTATACAGAGCCATCTTCAGTCAGAGTGGTTTGTACGTACAAAACACTCTGAAGACTAGCCTGAAGATGGCTCTGTATACAAACCGAAACATGTAGCTAGAAATACAACTAATACTTCTAGTAAACTGAGAGTTGTTTATGACTATAATTTTATACCATATATATTGACTCTTCTGAGTTTCACACTTCACTTTAGTGTTGTGTTTAACTGATTTGTGTGATTTTTATGTACTTTGAAGAGGACTTAATGAAAATTTGTCTCTTAAGTGGACTCTGTATTTGAGGATTGTTCAGAAAATACTTTTACATGGCGTATAATTTCCTAACTGAAGGGGCAAAACTGATCGTGGTTATATCAGGGGAGTTCCTTGCCAAGTGTTTATGATCTCTGTCCATTGCTGAAGCAAATTCTTGGCAGCCACAAATTTACAGATTACCAAGGAGCAAGAACAGACAGGACATGTGTTAACACAGGACATGACCTTTGTTCAACAGGGGAAAGAAAAGCTTGTTCCACAGTATGATGAATGCCTTAGTTGTGGTGCAAATTATGTGGGAAAATAGTGGGATAGCAGTACAGTTAAATTTGAACTGATCTTATTTCAGCAGAAATAAAGAACCCAAGGAGGTATTTTCTGACCTACAACCTTTGTAAATACATCCTTATGAATTGTGGATACCACCTCTTAGTTGTCTTACTTCATATGGTTGTGAATTCTGTGTGCTCCACAGCATTGAGGTGGTGTACATTTGCCTGTTTGGTAGGGCACTTAGGGATGTTTTATTGCAGGAGTTGATTTCACTGTGTTTCTAACAAGACAACCTGACTACAATCACATTTATCAGATAAATAAATTAATTTTAATTTTTCTTAGCATGTGTGAGTTTGAAGCAAGCCTTCCCCCACAGTTATTAAGTGGATCAAGTTCCATTTCTCTGGCTGCTCGAACATACATTGGCAGTAGGTCCAACCTTGCTGCAGCCAGACATTCAGGTGAGTCAGTTTGTAGCTGGAAGACATTAGTAATTGCACTTATTTTGCAGTTTTATGTATAAATATTCAGTTTGTAGTGGGGGAAATTCATGGCTAGCTGAGCAGCTATTAGGTTCTCAAAGTGCGCCATAGATTTATTGATATTTAATGACATCAGTGAGACTTTAGCATCTCATCCAGTGGCAGTTACTATGGTCTGCCTGTGCTTATCAACCAGAAGTTACATAACAGGTGCTCTTTTTATCATGTCTTGGAGCATGACAGCTTTATCGCAGAAAACGTGCCAGCTGATGTGCTTAGGGGCACAGTAAAATGGTCAACTGTGTAAGTACGCCATCACATGTATTTGACAGTATAGACTGTCTTTGTGGAAGGAGTATGGAATAATTTGAAATATGAGGGAGTAAATGTTCATTATGAAAATACAATGACATGCCGAATGCCTTGTGTATGTAAATTTTATATAAATAGGCTTTATTTTGTTTTCACTCTCTGTGCTGAACATTTGTGGTGTTTACACGTACAGTATCTGCTGTTTGTGTGTTTCTTGTAAGCCCTTAGTTTTGTACATGCTGTGTATAACACGCATACATGTAAAGTGCGTAAAAATGAGCTTCAGTTCATATTATTGCTCTGTAATGAACATGTGATATGTAAGTATTGATGCTGTCAGTGTACATTTTTCATTTGCTTTCAATTTGTTGCATGTGTATATGCACACCACATTTTATTCCAGGGCTTGTAAGTGAAGGAAGTTCCATGCAGCAGTGTTACATGGGGATCTGTCTGCCTCTAGATTTGGCTTCCTTGTACCCAAGAGATGAACCAGCCACAAGAGATGCAGATGTGAAAGAGAGAGATTGTCAGAGACGAAACTCTGAAAGACGGAGATCTACATCACTTGGAGAAATGAAAGATTTGGAGGAAGCAGGTTTGTTTGTGTGCACTTTTATAGCATTAGTGGTGTGCCTGTAGTGACTAGCTGCCGATTCAGTTGATTGTTGTTTATAATGGATGTTGTAGCTGAGTGAGCAAAATTTCTGTTTCATATTGAGTATATCCAGGGTTGTAATCCTGGTTGACAGGTTATTGTGATACCAAATATGCAGATTGTATGTTTATAAACATAACTGTTCATAGGCTATAGAAGCCATGTGGAATGTTCAGTCGCAAGGTTATCCCACATTCTTTTTACTGTTTTTTGTCACTTAATCCAGGTACATTGTCATGTAGGATTTTACAGTAGGCCATAAGCATTAACCATCCAAATCACCAGATACAGATATCCTGCCATCCATTGCTTTGTACTCTGTGCAGTTGAGAAGACACAGTATATTGCAGGAGTCATTCAGTTGCTTGTGCTGGATTTGTTGTATGTGACTGTTCTTCCCCTGCAATATCACACTCCAACATCATATGGAAGACTTGCTGATTCAGTGAAATTCTGTTATTCGTTACTGTTTTATGAGAGGTTTAAGTGGTGGTAATAATTCCAAGGGTGACACTGCAGGGTAATTCTCATAGGTATTGGAGACTGTTATTGTTGCATGATATATGAAAGAACAGATACTAAGAGGATATTTTAGGAAGGATTCACATAAGCCCAATATTTGACTGCTGCCTACTAGCTCCTCAAAAGAGATATGATTGAACTTGATAGTGCTACTGAGTTCTATTATGATGTTATATCCATTAGAGAGGGTCTTTTAGATCAGGGGGCTGCTGTGTGCCCCATAAAAGAGCACTAAATGGAGGGACATATGAAACATAAGACATATAGCACTGAGAAAATTGACTTGCAGTCATCAAAGCTGAATATTTTATGGATTGGGAACCTTTAATGGAGAAAGGTTAAACTGCAGTTTCACTCAGACTTTTTGCTAATTAAATGAGTGGAGTGTTATGCAAATTGCGATGATGAGTGAGTATGCTAATTTGGAAATATTTTGTTTCATTGTTATAGAAATTAAAATTAAAAACATGGGAGCATTTTTGTAATAGAATGGTAACGTTTAGAATATTTGTGCTCATCAAAATTGTACAGATTGGGACAAAAGTCAATTGACATTAGAAGAAACATGTTAAACATCGAGTTTAAGTGATGTTTGTGCCACCTGGGGGAGGAGGGGGCGGAAGAAGGTATAATTCCTGCCTCACAGAGAACGCAGTCCATTTCTTTTGGCAAGATCAATCGGTTAATGCTGTTTAGAGAAATAATCATTATTAATTGTGAAAATCACACAGAACATAAATACACAGTGTGGGCAGACTGCATTGTTTCTTATTATCATAGCAGGTAGTGCTGTGTGGCTTTAATTGGTTAACCAAGTCAGGTAGTAATTTTGAACTAAAGTTCAAGGGTGAAAATATAAGATCAGAGACAGAGTGTTCGTCTTATTTTTCTTTCCTGTTAGTAAATGTAAGTACTGTATACCCCATAGCATCTGGAGAACCTGCATAGAGCTGTTAAAGACGCTGTTACAGTGTAGACATGTTGTAGGGGAAGAAGATATAGATATAGATACCCATTTTATTATTGTTGGGAACTCAGTTAATGTGTAGGCATGTTTCAGGGGAAGAAGATACGGATACGAGCTTTAGCTCAGATTCTGAGGACCTTGAGAGTCAGATGAAAACTCATCACAGTGGTGCTGCAGCAACAGATTACCGCCACAGTTCAACCAACTGCTTGGCTTGTTGCAGGTTGAGGGATAGAAAGATTTCAGCCAGCTCATACCATCGTCACAGAACAGGTAATAACACTTTCAGTCTGGATGTCAGCTGCAGTGAGTGTTGTTACAGTGTGATAAATGTCTTGACACATAGCCAGGTCATCAAAATATATTGTTTATTGTATGGAAGGCATTTTCACAGAATAAACATTTACCTCCAGACATATTAATTATGTATTTATCTGTGATATACTATCAGAAATGCCCATTTTGATGTCTGTTTGACTGTGGGTTGATGACCCAACTGAAATTGGCTTTTAAATACCAGGTACCAGTTATGTTAACACTTTGTCGTCAGGTCACGTATAAAGACATGATTGGTATTCCACGCATTGTTGACAGGTCATGTATTTTGACATTTTCATACACTATGTCCTGCACATGCGTTTGTCAGCTGGTCTGGCTCACTTATTGCTTCAAGGTTATTGACAGCTTGATGCAGGATGTTTAGGTCTCAAGTTACAAAACAGACAGACTGCTCCTGACCCCCTATTGCTAGAACCATTTGCCTGCAACAGAGACCACCCATTCAGATACCTTCCTTCAGTTGCAGTCATGACTTTGTGTAGGAGTGTTCTGAAAGAGGATGATATTTTGTGTCTGTTATATGTGGATACACGTTCTGATGTCTCTGATAATAGTGACAATGACATTTTGTACAGTGACAGTGATGTCCCCACAACTAGTTCACATAAACATTTGCCATCCTTTGCGATAGTTGTTACTAGTGACAGTGAAACAAGTGCAGAAGAGGAAGAAAGTAATGTACTGGAGAGCTCTGATAATAAAACAAGTGACATGTGGTGTACAGCTGATAAAAAACCAAGCAATGAACCTTTTCTTGGAACCACAGGTCTGCATATAGTAATTGATAACCCTGAGTCTGTTGTTGAAGTCGTAAGTTCAGTCATTGATGACGCCCTTATACAGTTACTTACTGAAAGGTCTAACCTTTACCGTAGTCAAAATGCACAGAAATGGAAAGTCTCGCCTAAAACACTGAAGTTGTCCAATATCACACCTGAAGAAATGAGAAAGTTTTTGGGACTAATAATTTTGATGGGACAAATCGGAAAGGAAAATATAAGGGATTACTGGTCCTCTGACCCCACAATTTCCATAACCATTTTTCCTCACACTGTGTGTAGAAATCACTTTGACTCCGTTGGGCAGGCCTGGCATTTTAATCACAACAAACACAGGATTCAGGGTGGCTATTCAATATTTTGCCCTTGTATGAATATTTTATACAGAAATCTAGGTCAATTTACAGCCCAAAACAAGAACTGTCACATGATGAAGCTATGATCCCATGGCGGGTTCACCTGAAATTTAGGACATACGGTCCAGAGAAAATAACAAAATATGGAGTGCTGGTGAGAATGGTGTGTGAGGCAGTATTGTGTTATATCTTTAACTGGAGATATACTCTTCTTCTTCTTCTTCTTCTTCTTCTTCTTCTTCTTCTTCCTCTTCTTCTTCTTCCTCTTCTTCTTCTTCTTCCTCTTCTTCTTCTTCCTCTTCTTCTTCTTCTTCTTCCTCTTCTTCTTCTTCTTCTTCCTCTTCTTCTTCTTCTTCTTCCTC